>AR_comb_assmDRAFT_10050647_pt1 | contig 24886 bp, 20 predicted proteins | sample ArasoioldDNA_FD_10543 | JGI IMG/M metagenome (IMG submission 10543) | reverse complement strand
GCTGAAGAAGACCCGAGCCGTCATCGGGACTTGTTGACGTTTGTTCTCGTGGGCGCAGGCCCTACCGGCGTCGAAATGGCCGGGGCCCTGGCGGTGCTAGTCAAAACGACGCTGAAGTCAAACTTTCGTCGCATCGACCCTTCCTCGGCTCGAATTGTGCTTGTCGATATGGCGCCGCGAGTTCTGGGAACTTTCTCGGAGCACCTCTCTCAAGATGCGAAGCTACAACTCGAGAATCTGGGCGTCGAGGTCCGGCTCGGGCACGGCGTGGATCAGATCGACGCAGACGGCGTGGTGATTGCAGGTGAACGCATTGCGAGCAAGACCGTGATCTGGACCGCCGGTGTCGCGCCGTCTCCCGCGGGCAAGTGGTTGAAGGTGGAAACAGACCGCGCCGGGAGGGTGCGCATTCAAGAAGATCTAACTGTGCCCGGACATCCCGAAATCTTTGTGGTTGGCGATACCGCGTCATTCGAGCAAGGCGGCAAGCCCCTTCCCGGCGTGGCCCAGGTGGCTATGCAGCAAGGACACTACGCAGGAAAGCTCATTCGCAGCCGCATAACCGGCCGGAAGCGTCAGGCTCCATTTCGCTACTTCGATAAAGGCAGTATGGCCGTGGTGGGGAAGGGTTTTGCGGTGCTGCAGAGCGGCAAGATCCAGACGAGCGGATTGGGGGCGTGGCTGATTTGGGCTTTCGTTCACCTCCAGTTCCTGGCCACATCGGGCCTTCGCCTGAGCGTCTTCCTGCAGTGGATTTGGACCTATGTGACAGGTCAAAGGGGCTCCCGGCTCATCGTGAATCATCACGCTTCCGCGCCCCTGAGCACCGAAGTAGACGAGGGTGTCCGAATGGCAGCCGGAGGCAAGTGAAGGAATTCAGCAGTCGCACTCGAACTGTAAATGCGGAGGCTAACCTTCGTAAGTATGTTAACCAGCCTGGAAGACGCTCAGCAAGAACGGCATGATCCTGCCGCAGATTTCACATCGAAATTTCTGAAGAGATGTCATGCCGTGGCTCTCGTTGGATAGGTTTTCTTGAACTCCAGAATCATGTGAACCACCGCCTCGTCGCCAATCGTTGTGTTCATCATGGAATGGTAGATCGCGCGATCTGGCCATTCGACATGGAAATACTTCTGAATGAAATCAGCGCGTTCCCGGTCGACCGTATCCACGAGTTCTTCGGCCTCCCGTTCGCTCTTGCCGCGAGCTAAGAGGCGGCGCACCTTGTCTTCTCTTGGGGCATAGAGAAACAAGCGCAAAGTATCTGATCGGTCTCTAAGAAATTGTTGTGAACCCCTGCCCACAATGACGCAATTTCCGCGTTCGGCAGCGTGTTCAACCACCCGCCTCGTCGTCCTGAGAATAGTCTCGCTATCGACGAGGTTAAGCTTGGGTGCGTTGATGCTGCCCTCATAGCTCCCGCGAAGAAAAGACTTGAAAAGCCGATAATACAATGGGTCGTTGCGTTCTTCGCGAGCTTCAACCACGGCCTTTGGGCAATTCGCGAGCCTTGCAATCTCCTCGGTCAACCGCTGGTCCCATAACTTCCAGTTCAGCCGGTTCGCTACAATTTGAGCGATATCGCCACCGCCGCATCCGTACTCGCGTTCAATGGTAATGATGTTGATCATGTAATCCAACTTCCCTTCCTGGTGTCGATTACGTGTGGATTGCGAGCACCGAGCAGGGCCCCAACTGGATCACTCGATAGGTGGTCGAGCCGAAAACAGCGCGGTCCACAGCGTCGCCTCCCCGCGCCGTCATGATTATGAGGCTTGCTTGGGCTTCAGTCGCGTATCGAACAATTTCCTCGTACGGTTTTCCGAACCTTACTGCCGACCTCACATTGAGGTTCTTGCGTTCTGTCTCTAACACTAGTTTATCGAGTTCATGTGTACGCTGGACGATGATCGCCTCACTCCTCGCCACATCGGGGGCCTTTTCGGCCACATGCAACAAGGTCAGCTCCGCGCTATACTCCGCGGCCAACGAAATCGCGTAGCCACGCCCTCGCTCAGAGTTATTCGAAAAATCCGTACAGTAGAGGATCCGACTCAAACGATGGCGCCCATCGGGTCCAGTGCTGAGGGCTTTGTGAGAGGCGTTGGAAACTACCAGCACCGGGCATGCCGCCTTACGTATCACCTTGTCGGTGGTCGAACCCAGCACGAGACGGTCGAATCCGCGGCGACCGTGTGTTCCCATGACGATCACTTCCATGTTCTGTTCTTGAGCAAATGAGAGAATGCAGTTCGGAACATTTCCCTGGTGAGTAACAAGTTCCGGCTGAAGTCGGCCGGCTAGATATTCGTTCACGAACCGGCGCAACTGCACGTCGCCGCCTTCGTTCAGCGCTTTTGAAAAGTTCGCGTAGTCAGCCTCATAGGCAGCATAATCGGCGAAGGGATACTTCCAAAGCTCGACAACGTGCAGCGCAACAATCCTGGCTTTGTAGTACTCGGCCAGTGACAGCGCGTATTGATAGGCCGCAGCGGAGAAGTCCGAGAAATCGATCGGACACAAGATGGATTTCACCTGCATATGGGTTACTCGGCTACGTGTACACCAGTGCCGGGATCATTCTTCTTCAACATAAAGCTCAAAAAGAACATGATGCCGGCAGCTACGGACAGAACCATAAAAGTATCGATGTATGCCAGGCTGGCCGCCTGTGCCTGCACCGATTGATAAATCCGCGCGTAGGCGGTTGCCATGGCTTCGTGCTTTCCAAGTCCGCCGTTGACAAAGTGACGGCTCAACCCATGTGCCGCATTCGCAAAATTGGGATTATCAATCCTCGCGTTCTCCACCAGTCTCAATTGATGAAATTGCGAACGGCGAGCAATCACGGTCGTGACCAGCGACGTTCCCACGCTGCTCCCCATGTTGCGCATGAAGTTGGCGATTCCGGCTACAGAGTTGTTCTTCTCGCTGGGAATCCCGATGTATGCGACCAGCGTAATCGGCACAAACAGAAAGCCGAGGCCGATGACCTGGGCGACTCGCAGCCACACGGCGGCGTTAAAACTCATTTGCAGATCGATTCTCTTCGTGGAATAGAACATGGCCAGCGATAGGGCCAGCCAGCCAAAGGCAATCAGTCGGCGTGCCTGAACTTTTGTGGTGAGTTGACCCGTAATTGGCGTTTCTATGAGCAAGACGAGGCCTCCGGCGGAAAGGGCCAACCCCGCGAGTTCTGAGGTATAACCCAAAAGCGTTTGCAGGAACTGCGGCATCAGAACCAGGCTGCTGAACAGCAGGATGCCAAGCATGAACAACATCAGACTCGCGCTTGCGAAATTGAAGTTCTTGAACATTCGGACGTCGATAATCGGCGCTTTTTCAAACCACTCCCATACAACCAGAGAAATGAGGCACACCGCCGAAATAACGACCAGACTGGTGATGAAGCGCGATCCGAACCAATCGTCTTCCTGTCCCTTATCGAGGAGGATCTGCAAGGCGCCCACCCCGACAGTCAAAAGGGCAATGCCAACATAGTCCAGCTTGACTCCGGCGCCCTTCAATCGCTGCAAATAGGGAGGGTCCTCGACGAAACGACGCACCAGAAACCACGCCATCACGCCGACCGGAAGATTGATAAAGAAAATCCAGCGCCAGGAGTAGTTGAACGTGATCCATCCACCCAGAGTCGGGCCAATCGTCGGCGCCATGATTGCGGTGATACCGTACGCGGCGAATGCGAGGCCGCGTTTTTCGGGTGGGAACGTGTCTGCCAGGATGGCCTGAGCCATGGGTTGCAACCCGCCTCCACCCGCCCCCTGCATGACTCGGAAGAGAAGAAGAAAGCCCAGACTAGGCGCGAACCCGCACAGCAATGAACTGATGGTGAAGATCGCGAGGCAACCCATGAAAAATAGCTTGCGTCCGAGGGCTCCGGCAAGCCACCCCGTCATCGGAAGAATGATGGCGTTCGAAACCAAATAAGACGTCAAAACCCAGGTGCTCTGGTCATTGCTCGCGCCCAAATTTCCCGCCATGTATGGGAGAGCCACGTTGGCAATGCTCGTGTCAAGGACTTCCATGAACGCGGCAAGCGCGACGACAACCGCAATCAGCCAGGGGTTGTAGCGAGGCCGCCAGACATCCTGGTCGAGTGTGAGCGCTGCGGTGGTCATCTGAGATATACGTCTGGAACAACGTTCATGCCCGGTCGAAGCCTTCGGTCTTGATTCTCACCGGGCTCGAGAACAATTTTTACGGGCACTCGCTGCACAATCTTGACGTAATTGCCGGTAGCATTTTCGGGAGGAAGCAAGCTAAACAGCGGTCCAGTTGCACCCGCGATACTGTCGACATGGCCGTGTAGTGTCCTGCCGCTCGAATCGACGTGAATGTCAGCTTTCTGTCCAACCTGCATGTGCTTCAGTTGTGTTTCTTTGAAATTGGCGGTTACCCAGACTTCATCGAGAGGCACAACCGTGAGTAGTTGCTCCCCCGGCTCAACGTTCAATCCGACCACGACAGTTTTGTTTACCTGGCCGCTGACCGGGGCAACGATCTTTGTGTATTGCAGGTTCAATTCCGCCTGCTGGACCTGAGCTCGCTTCTGCTGAACCTCGGCAATTGCGGCCTGTACCCGCGCCTTGGTGGACGACACCTGTTGTGGACCTGTTTGTGCGTACGTGTGATTGGCGGTGGCTTGCGCTAACCGGCTCTGGGCCTGTTGCACGAACTGTTGTGCCGCGGATTCACTAGCTTGAGCGGCTGCGACGCTGGCGGTGCTGGATCTCGCCGAGGCAAGAGCCTGATCGTAGATCTGCTGTGAGACTTCGCGTTTATCGACAAGTAATTTGTATCGACGCAGGTCGTCCTGGGCCTTAACATCGTTCGCCTGGGCAGCTTCCACCTGTTGATGTGCTGCGGCAAGTTGCTTCTCAGCTGCGCTGATAGCAGCACGCGCATCCTCGATCCCCGAAGCAGTGAACTGCAATTGGCTCACGGTGTTTACGGATGTGATGGGTACGGTGATGTTGAGAGATCGCGCGGTGGCTTCTGCGTTAGCCAGATTTGCCTGCGCCTGTGCCAACGCAACTTGGTAATCGGTCGGATCAATCTCGACCAGGACGTCACCCTTGTTGACCCATTGATTGTCGTTGACGTTGACACGAATCACATAACCGGAAACCCGCGCGCTGACTGGGTAGAGATGCACATCTGCCTGAGCATCATCTGTGGATTCGTAGCTGCTCAAGTAGCGCCACAAGAGGAGGCCTCCGACGACGACCACCACCGCGGCGATCAGAATGATGAGATTCCTGCGACGCTTACGGCGCTCTGCGGGTGAATACTTTTTCTCCGGCGGAAGCTCTGAATACACCGAAGCCCCAGTCTCAGGATGCGAAGGAGATGCGTTTTCGTCCGCCATGTTTATCTTCCCGTGAAGTATTGCTTAACACCCTGTTCGCCAGACCCCAGGGCACGGATGAGCGAGATTTTCGCGAAATTGTACTTGTACAAACTGGAAATGTATTGATCGTGCGCGCTGGCTACTGCCTCTTGCGATTGGACCACCTCGACTGTGTCAGTAACGCCCGCCGCGAAGCGATCCCGCGATTGCGTCAAGGTCTGATCGGCCAAATCGATATTGCCGTGCGCAACCTTCACCTGCTCCGCAGAAGATTCCAGGTTGAGCACCGCGGTGCGCACATCAGCCTCGATTTGTGCTCGCAGATTGTCGAGCCGCTCGCGGGCCTGTTCGAGCCGCGCATCGGCTTGCTGAATATCACCGTGAACCCTGTTGCCAGTAAAGATCGGGATCGAAAGCGTCCCGCGAACGTCGTAGACTCGAGTGGCGTCCGACGGATGAGCGCCTCCAGTCCCGTAATCCGCACTGAAGGAAAGCGAGGGGAAATAACCCGCGATGGCGGCTTTTCGCGATAGTTCCGCTGCACGCACGTCGGCAGTTGCGGCACGGTAGTCAGAGCGCGAAGCGTATGCACGTCCTAGAGCCTCGTCAATCGTGATTCCTTCCAGTGGCAGATATGGCGATTTATCGGTGAGATCAAAATCCTGGCTGGGCGCCAAACCGATCACTCGTGCCACAGTGATTTTCTGAATTGCAAAATTGTTCTTTGCCTCGATCAGCTGTTGCTGTCGCGTCTGGAGTTCGACTTTGCTGCGAAGTGCATCAATATCGGCTGCGGTGCCGGCGTTGACCTGGTCCGTTGCTTGGTCAAAGAGTGCCTGTGCCGTCTGGACCTGAGCTTCATCGGTTGCAATCCGCGCTTCGTCAGCGACAGCCTGAAAGTAGACGTACCCGACCGCCAAGACCACAAGATCGTTGGCATCCAGTCGCGTGTAGTCAGCTGACTTAACGCTCGCGCCGGCAGCACGAGCGGAGCTGATGGATTTCCAATCGAACAAGGTTTGGGTCACGGTCGCTCGGGCGTCGAAGTAGGAAAAAGGGCCGACCGCCGGAGAAATGTGGAAAACATTCGCGGCAGCGTTACCCAATCCGACCTGAGCGAGGTTGACCTTCGAATCGGCCACGTACGGAGCCGCGGCGACGTGTGGCAGCAAGGCGCTCATCTCCTGCCAGCGCTGCCCGCGGGCAGCTCGAGTGTCGGCACTCGACAGTAGTAGTCCGAGATTGTGTTTCAGGCCAAGACTAATGGCGTCTTGCAAGGACAGCGGCATGCGCCCAGGAACGAACTTCGTTGGCACGCTGCCAGAAAATGGATTCGCAGCTGTTGCCGGAATGCTCTGACCGGACGCGCTTGAAACGGAAGTCGAATACGTTTGCGCATGGCACATCACTACGCCGCATATCAACGCTTCCACGCACAAAACACGCAGCGAGGGCCCTGAAGGAAGCACCAACAACCTCCTTAAGCCGGAATGCACTCATGGAAAAACCAACAACTTGTTTGGTGCGAACTAGACTGAAGGCAACCCGAAATGCTTTGCGTCGCTCACACCCGGACTTGAGCATACAAAACCAGGTGATCACATCAGATGCTTTTCAGGAAAACAATTAGACTTTGGTATTGGGACACCCTGGTATACGGCGACGGAGATCCTACCTTCTCAGAAGGATGATCAGCACAAATAATGACGGAAGGTAAACGATCGAAGCCGTAAGAAGCTGTCGCGCTGAAGAGTTGGATTTTCGAAGAGCGAACCGTGCTCCATAGCATAAGAAGCCGGCGGACAGGAGCACGGCTCCCATGCAGTAGGTGGCGCTCAATGCACCGGTCAAGGCCGGCAACAAACAAACCGGCCCCAATAGCAGAAGCGGCAATAGGGTTTGCCAATTCACCAGCCGGGCCCTTGCAGCCTCGTCACGGGGCAGCACCAAATAACCAGCACGAGCATAATCCTCGCGGTACATCCAAGCGATCGACATAAAGTGCGGAAACTGCCAGAGAAGGAGCACCGAGTAGAGTATCCATGCTCCGAAGCTGAGCTGACCAGATGCTGCCGCCCATCCAATCAGGGGCGGCATCGCACCCGGGAATGTTCCGACTAAAGTGCACAGCGGCGACTTCCTTTTGAGCGGAGTGTATAAAAACAAATAAGACAACAACGTGGCCACCGCCAGCAGGCTCGCAAGTAGATTGACTGCAACGGCAAGATAAAGACTTCCGAGAACCGATAATGCAACACCGAACGCTAAGGCGGCCGAAGGGTTAAGTCGGCCCGCCGCCAGCGGCCGCCGGGACGTCCGGCGCATTTGCACGTCGAAGCGGCGCTCGATGTATTGATTCAGAGTGCCGGTGCCGCTGGCCACCAGCAACGTCCCTAGCACTGCATTGATAGATCGCAGGAATGGAAAGTCGTGCCACCCCGAGGGAAGACTCAAGTAGAAACCGGCGAAGGTGGTGACCGCTATCAGGAAATTTACTTCGGGCTTGGTAAGTGCGAAATAGTCGAACCAGATCCTTGAGTCCCAAAAGCGACTGCGTTTTGCGACCGGCAGATCGAAGGCTGTAAGAATGGGTTCACTCGCCACGTTTAGAGCGCCTCCAAGCTCTGCGAAACACGTCGCGCAATGCCAGCGCCGCACAATTCCGACTGCCCTAGACCGGCCTGAGAAAAACCTTTGGGCGACAGAAGACGCATCGTCAAAATCGCTCCCGCCACAAAGTAAATGATTGTGATACATGTCCACATCAATGCAGCCGCGCACTGCTGATCTACCAGAGGTGAAAACCCCAATAGGTGTGACGACGAGAAGTATATTGGGTAAACCACGCGATCGGAAAAAACAAGAAATCCCGAGAGGATGTCGCATGGTAGCGTGGCAAAAAAGAGGTACAAGATCATCGACGAATCTGACTTCGAAACGCTCGGCCACGGGTGAACCACGGGCCACCAGAATAAAAGCCCGGCCGCGAGAAACGATGACTGCTCGACAAAATGCCACGCGGCTGACTTCATCCCGAGCGCAAATATGCCTGGAACATGCCATATGACCAAAGCCCCGGCGGCAAAAAGCCAACAGAACTGAGGTCGCCCAAACAAGTCACCAATTCTCCGCAAGAGCGGCCGATGAAATATCCTTAGAGGGCTTCGTGGCAAACCGTGCACCAACACGAGCACAGGTTCACCTAACCAGATCAGGAGAGGCGCCAAAGTCATCAGGAGCAGATGTTTCACCATGTGAACGGTCAACAATTGGTGATCGAGTTCGGCCACAGGGGACGCGACCGCAACCCAGATCAAGAAGAGTCCGACGAGGAAACTTAAGGCACGCCAAGCCGAAGTAACATTTACGATACTGGAACGAAGAGATAGCCACCCTCGCAGGTAAGCCAACGCAGTGAAAAAGAGAATCAGAGTGAATCCCAAAGCGGCATGATGGAGATGTGGCATGTGCAGTTCTCCTACGGTTTCACACCAGGCTGGTTCTCATCACTGAGTGCCATGTCTCGTGACGCATCCCGCGCAGGTGCTTGCCCCTTTGGATGTAGAGTCTCAAGAAACGCGACAAGGGCGGTTGTCTCGGCTGGACTCAAGTTCTTTCCATACGCGGGCATGTTGCCACCGCCTTGAATTACCTGGCAAATCAGTTGGTCTTGTGTGAGTCGCACCGCCACGCTGTCAAGAGCTGGTCCCCGTTGTCCGCCACTCTCTCCAAGTGAGTGACAATTGCGGCACTGCTTGACCTGAAAAACCAGTGCCCCCTGTCTCTCAAGCGCAGTCGAGTTATGAATGTATCGATCCGGTACGGGATCACTGCTCCAGGCATTCATGTGCGGGCTCCAGGGCGTAAACCCCGCGAGATGCGTGAACGTCCCGAGCGTGATCGCGATCAATAAGACAGTCAAAACCGCGATCGGCCGTCGCTTCCAACTCTTTTCACCTTCGCCGGAAAGAAATGGAAGAAGCAGCAACCCAACAATCACCAATACCGGGCCAATCAGAAGAGCCGGTGTTTCGAGCGAGGGAGGAAGCAGTGAAAGCAAAGCATAGAGCCACAAGAAAAAGTAATCTGGCTTGGGGACAGTTTGGATGATGGTCGGATCCGGTCTGCCGGTTGGCCCAAATGGGCCGAAATATAGCGCGCAGGCGGCCACCGCCAGGATAACGAACGCCGCAAAGAACATGTCTTTCCAGACAGCGTAGGGAACAAACGGCGCACCATCTCGTTTCGTCAGCTCGTGGTATTCGTTTACATAAGTCGCGCGTTTGACAACGCGTCCCGGCATCGGCCATTCGTTAATGCCGAGCTTCAATACCATCAACAGATGGAGGCACACGAAGCCGATCAGTAATCCGGGAATCACGAACACGTGCAGGGCGAAGAATCGCGACAGAGTCGCGCCCGCGATGATTGGTCCTCCTAGCATCAACTTCACGATCGCGGGACCGAGAATCGGAACGCGGCTGGCGATTGATGCCCCTATGCCGAGTCCCCAATAGGCGTCTTGATCAAAGCGCAGCACCTGCCCGCTGAATGCCATGCCCAATGTCATCAGCAACAGAAAGACGCCAATGATCCAGGTAAGTTCGCGCGGAAACTTGTACGCTCCGAAAAGAAAAACCTGGGCCATGTGAATCAGGACAATCGCCACCATGAAATTCGAGCCCCAACCATGCATGGCGCGGATGAACCAACCGAGCGTGACATCATGATTCAGGGCTTGCAGGCTGCTCCACGCTTCAGCTCCCGAGGGCACATAGACCAGCGCGAGCAGAATTCCCGTCACGAATTGCAGAATGAATACCACCAGCGCAGCGCTGCCAAACACGTACCACCAGCTAGCCGTATTTCGCGGCACAGGATGTTCGGCCATTTCGCGAATCGGCGCAGCAAGCTGCAAGCGGCGGTCGAACCAGTTCCCGATTCTTCGAATCACGATGCGCATTGCGGTTTTTCTCCGGTGAGCGCGGCGATTGCAGCGCCCGGTGTGGGCAGTTCGCCAGCCTGGATGGTGATCAGGCCGTTCTCAATTTTGTGTGGATATTCAAAAAGACCGCGCTCCGGAGGTCCGGAAGCGCGCGAGCCATCCCGATAGTACGCTCCGCCATGGCACGGACACATGAACAGACCGGATTGCGGAAACCAGCGGACCGGACAGCCCAGATGTGCGCAGTTGACCGCAAAGACCTGGAATTGCTCTTCCGCGATGCGCCGTACCCAGCAGGCCGTGCTCGCTGTCTTGCCATCGGTCGGCATGACGTAGGGATTCTGAAACGTAGCCAGCCGCGTTTCACCTTCAGGAAAATCGCTGACCTGACCAAGTGGCACCCAGGAGAGATAGCCGTTCGCGCGACCGCGAGTGATCGAGGAGAGAAGAAATCCCACAATCGGTACGGCCAAGACGCTCGCAGCGAGGCCATTGAATAAAACTCCCAACTTCATGAAGAACCCGCGCCGGGAAATCGTTGCATCGGTCGACTGGGCGGGTGCAGGTTTGGTAGCCATTGTTCTAGCTCCTAGTGTTGCGCGTTATTCGCGACGGAATAGGGTTGACCAGGGCTCTGGACCCGGTGCGATGCCAGCCACCTAACCACGTCAGTAATTTCCTCGTCCGACATCGGCTTCCCTGGCACGTTTGTGCGCCAGTCGGGCGCACCCAAATCCGGTCGCCCAGCAATGACAATCGTGCGCAGCCCTTGATCGCTCACCAGCGCCAAGAAGGAGTCATTCGTGATGGCGCTGCCTCTTGGTCCACCTCGCCCAGCTGGACCATGGCATGTTGAACAATAAGTTGCGTAAGAAGCTTCGCCTCGCTGAACATCTCCGGAAGACTTCGCCGCGTAAGAGGGGGGATTCGCTCCGTCGAGAATTCCTGGCCGCATCCAACGCGACCGAATTTCACTGGTGATCACATCGATCTGTTTGTCGGTCAGAATTCCACCAGCAGTTTGAGCAAATGCCGGCATTGAAGTTCCTCGGACTCCGTTTGCGATGATTTTTCGCACCGTGCTCTCGTCCGCGACAGCAAGATAAACCGGATCCGCCAGCGCAATTGCTGCACCGCCTCGACCTTCCGTGCCGTGACAACCCGCGCAGTTTTCTGCGTAGAGGGTCTCGAAATCGCTGATCTCATTCGGAGCTGGGATTTCCGAACTCTTGCCTGGCCGGCCAGGCGGAGAGCTGCAAGCCGAGAGCAGCATCATACTGACTGCTGCAGACGTACATAGATATTGGAATGGGCTCACGGGCGCTCCTCTCCATGTGGCGAAATCATTCCTGGAGCTTCCACTCCAGCGCGCATCGCGAAGGGTATGTTCTCCCGTGTAAGCATGCGCGATTGACGCACAACCACCAGCCCCGCCACGATTCCAAAGCCGACCTGCGACGCCACGAACCAATACCAATTGATGTGGCTCTCCAGCGTTGGGTTGAGCAGGCCGAGCATCGTGTAAATCAATGCCGACCACAGCACGGGAGCGATGAGTCCTCCAAGGACAATCGGTCTGCGCGGAAACATGGGAAGCATTGCGCCATATAACAGTCCCACCAGCGTTGACACGATCGCGTGTAGGGCGAGGGCAATTGCGAAGCTGTCCGCATGGAAGGAATAGAGTTGCGCGGGCCCGAGTTTCAGCGATTGGGCGTAGACAGCAGCGGCGAGCAGATTAATCGGATACCAGATGCTTCCGGCTTTCAACGCACCGTACGCACAGGCCAGAATAGCCATCGCTACACTTCCCGCAAGTCCTCCCTTCACGCCAGCCGAAACTGGATACGTGTGAACAGGGAGCCAGGCGCGTTGGTAATCCGCAACGGAAACCCGCTCAACGATGCGCCGTTCAGTTGTTATGCGAATATCTTCGGCAACTACTGGGACGGTCTCTTCGTGCTCGTGCGGGAAGACTTCTCGAAACCAGCCAATGCATCCTGCGAGAGAAAGCGCAGCACCGAGGAAGCTCACAGAGATGCTGGTAACGAGGCCAGCAAATAATAAGGTGCATCCAAAAGCCAGCACAAAGGGCCAAGCTGTCGGGGCGGGCACTTCGATCTCGCGTTGAGTCCCAGGGCTTTCGCTCACTTGCTCGGGTGTCAGCAACGTTGCCATTTTGCTACCTTTAACGTCCCAGAACGTAAACGACGGTAAAAACGACGACCCAAACCGCATCCACAAAATGCCAGTACAAGGAGAGCACTTCTGCACGACGGACGTGTTCTCGGCCCACTCGGCCGGCAAAGGCGAAAATTGCCACAATCAAAAGCATGATCATTCCTGCACTGACGTGAAACGCATGCAGGCCGACGAGTGAGTAATAGGTTGTCCCGAACAGATTGGTGGAAATCGTTAGCCCGTGCACATAGATCAGCCGGTGCCATTCCTGTCCGGTTCCAAAGAGAAACAGGCCACCCAGAACAATCGTGAGGGACCACAAGCTTAAGAATGCGCCGCGTTCGCCCCTTTGCAGGAATTTCCCAGCATAGTGAATTGTCAGGCTGCTGGAGAGCAGGCAGATGGTAAAGAAAATCGGAATCTCGAGTACTTCGTGCGGAGTTGGTCCGGTCAGGCTTTTGCCCAGGTAGAAGAGGTAGGCGACGACGAAAATCGTAAAGATCGCTGACTCGGCAATGATGAGACCGGTCATTGCGACTTTGCCGCGATATGGAAGGCTCCACGGCGGCTGTGTTTCAGAGATTGACATTGCTGCTGCGCTCATTGATATCTACCTTCACTCATACTGGCTGTCCGGATCTTCCGGATGTTTCAGGTCCCACAAGGGGCGGCGGCTCGCGACTGTTGGAACGGTCGCAAAGTTATACGCCGGCGGCGGTGAACTGGTTGACCATTCTAGGGTCCATGCGTCCCACGGGTCGTTGCCCGCCTCCGTTCCTTTGAAATACGAGATGATCAGGTTGGCTAGAAATACCAGAATTGCAATCGCCTGGATAAAGGCACCGATTGTGATGATCAGGTTTAAGGTATCCCAGCCACGGCCGGGCTCGTAGGTATAGATCCGGCGCGGCATACCGAGCAGCCCCGGGATGTGCATCACGTCGAATGTGAGGTGGAAACCAATCAGGAAAAGCCAGAAATGCCATTTGCCGAGTCGCTCGTTCAGCATTCGGCCTGTCATCTTGGGGTACCAGTAATAGAACGCGCCGAAAAGTGCGAACAGAATTCCACCAACGATTACGTAATGAAAGTGCGCCACGACGAAATACGAGAGGCTGAGCTGCCAATCGAAAGGCACTGCCGCTTGCATAATGCCGGTGAGGCCGGCGATTAAGAACTGAAACAGAAAGCCTATGCAGAACAGCATTGGTACCTTGAACTGAATCCTTCCGCCCCACATCGTACCAATCCAGTTAAAGATCTTGATTCCGGTGGGAATGCCAACAGCCATCGTCGTGATCGCGAAGAAGCTGTTGGCGTAGGAATTCATTCCGATCGTGAACATGTGGTGGGCCCAAACACTCGTGCTTACGAGACCGATGGCGACTGTCGCCGCGACCATGACGGGATATCCAAAAATCGGCTTGCGTGAAAAGACCGGAATGATTTCCGACAAAAAAGCAAACGCTGGAATGACGAGAACGTACACCTCCGGATGACCGAAGATCCAGAAGAAGTGCATCCAGAGCACGGCCGATCCGCCGGCCTGAGTATCGAAGAAATGGCCACCCAGATACCGATCGATCAGCAGCATAATTTGCGCAGCGGATAACGGCGTGATCGCAATCAGAACCATTCCTGCCATTACAAAATTGAGCCACACCAGCAGGGGCATGCGGCTGAGCTTCATGCCAGGGCATCGCATGCAAAGAACCGTGGCGAGTATGTTGATCGCCGTTCCAATGCTTCCAAACCCGGAGACCAGGAGCGCGAGAGTCCAATAATCGGAACTATGGCCTGGAGAGAATGCTCGTGCGCCTAAGGGCGCATACGCCCACCAGCCGACGTCGGGTGCATTTCCTGCCCCATACAGGCCGCTTCCTCCGAGAAGGCTGAAATAGAGAAGCAGGGCGCCGAAAAACGAGAGCCAGAAACTGAAGGCATTCAGACGCGGAAATGCCATGTCGCGGGCACCGATCATCAACGGCACCAGGTAGTTGGCAAATCCAAACAGGATGGGCATGGCCACAAAGAAAATCATGGTCGTCCCATGCATGGTGAACATGCGGTTGAACACTTGGGGAGACACAAATTCGTTGTGCGAATGTATCAACTGGATGCGAATGATGAGGGCCTCAATTCCACCGATCGCGAGAAACAACAGAGCCGAGAGGATGTAGAGAATTCCCAATCGCTTGTGATCGACTGTGGTCACCCACTCGTGAAGCGTGTCAACCCAGGGTTTCCCTTCAACCCGAATGCCAGGAATTGTGATTGCGTTCGATGACATAGTTGCTCTTCGATTTCCCTAACGAAGTGTCTCGAGATACCGCACCAATGCGTCCAGGTCCGATTCGCTTAACTGCATCGCCGGCATGAGTGAACCGCGTTTGATCGCCTCTGGGTTTTTGATCCAGAGGCTGAGATTCTCCGGCGTATTCAGTGCGGCACCAGCGGCGATCGTGCTGCGGCTCATCAAGTGCGTTAAATCTGGACCGAAGCGTCCGTTCGCGACTGTGCCGTTAATTGTGTGACAGTTCATGCAGGCCGTGGTTTCGAACACCCGCTTGCCGACGGCAACTCGTTCGTCCGCAACTGCCGGCCGTTGCTGCTCACGCACCCACTCCGCAAAGTCTTCAGGACTATCGACCGACACGCGCAGGAGCATCTTTGCGTGCTGCGTTCCACAGTATTGCGCGCACTGACCGACGAAGACCCCTTTGTGCTGCGGATCCATCCACATGCTATTGGGGTGGTTTGGAATCAGGTCCGTCTTACCGGCGAGTTGCGGGATCCAAAAACTGTGATCGGTATCAGCCGAAAGCAACTGCAGGAACGTGGGCGTCGGATGAACGGGATCGCTCACCGGAATGTGTAGCTCGTTAGCGGTGACGACGCCAAGCTTTGGGTAACGGTATTCCCACCAGAACTGGTGCCCGATAACGGTTACCTCCACCGCACTCGCGGGCTTCGGGGCGTCCTGCACTGCATGGAGCACCCGTGCAGTCGCTAGGAACAGCACGACTACAATCAGAATTGGGATGATCGTCCAGGCCAATTCGATCTGCGTACTTCCGTAGACCTGCGCTGGTTCACTGTTGTGAGTTGGCGATTTCGCACGGAATTTTGAAATTGAGTAGACCAGAAGAGTAACGACAACGATGAATATGATGCCCGTGACGACCAGCACAAAGATTGAGAGATCAAAGATCGACTTGGCCGGGGTAGATTGGGGCGCAAAGATGTTGGTTACCGTTAAATGAGAGGGTTCGGCAAGTGCATTTGGCGGCAACAGAACGGATGACAAAGCGGACAACGCGAGTTCCCTGAGGACGCGGATGTTTATCGAGTTTGTTGTTGATCGCATTTGCCTTCGCTCGTCTACGGATTAATTAAGGGTGCTTGCGCCAATTGGAGATTGATCATGAGATCGAGTCGCCATTCGATCTGGTAGAAGAGAGCCGCCTCCCGTCCTGTGAGAACCTTGCGAAACTCCGGCAGGTACTTGAGCCGCACCTGCATCGCGTCCTCTTCCACTGCGGCGCGCCGGCGTAAATAGCTTTCGGCCTGCTCCCCAGACATCGAGTCATAGTCTTCGAGATACTCCTGAAACAGTGCAATTTTGGTGTCGTAAGTCTTTCCCAGGTCCGCTGCGTAGCGGTCGTAGACAGGCCAGAATTTCTCCACCTCTGAATCGGTCAGGTCCAGGTTGGCTGCAACGATCTGTTTCTTTTGCGAGCGAATGTTGCTTTTCAGTAATTGGATATCTTGATCGGGAGCCCATTGCGTGTCCTCGTACACAGAAGCCACGCTGGACGATCGAAACTGCTTCGGGGCCTCCGCGATTGGTTGTTGCCCGGACAACGGCCGAACACTGGCGAGGGCCAGAGCGGCAATCATCGAGAAAGAGAGCTTTGCCAACTTTCCTTGCATTCATCCTCCTGGGACGAATTCTTGAGGCGCGCCACATGTATCGAGGCTGCCGGTGAACCTTGTTCCACCGGAGTTCTGCATTCAATGTTCCAGGCAAGAGGCGCCGAGCGAATGGCTGCAGATCCTGCAATTACAGAGAGTTGCAACCGGCGGGACTCGGATCCGGAGCGCACAGAACTGGCATGATGTGACGGGGGTCTGGCATGTGACAAACCGTGCGACGAGCCGAGGTTGGTTCAGTCCTGCAACGAGCGATTCTTGTTTGGAAAAGAGGTGGTCCTACATACTCAGGTGGTCAGACGACGACCTGGGGAAATGATGGCCTTGGCTAGCCAGGGTGCTGCCGCGGTTTTTGTGATTACGTTGTTACTTCCGGGAAAACGAGGGACCATGATCCAGAATTACGAGGGCACGGCTTGAACGTCGCTTTCCTGCCCAAATTGCTGAACGGTTACTGCTGCACCCGAGCGCTTCGAGGTTTCGGTCAATTCCTGCAACCACTCAAACGCCTTGTCTGCCAGCATTCCGCCCGGGCTACGCCAACGCCAATTTCCGGTGGCGCGACCAGGAACATTCATCCGACTTTCTGCTCCCAAGTTAAGGACATCCTGCAACGGGGCAATTGCCAGTGCCGCCATCGACGACCATGCCAGACTGATCAGTGCAGAAGCAGCTTCGGATCTGTCGCTGGGCGTGCGCTTAAGGTAGCTCCAGAAGTTCTGTCGTTGGTAGTCTGGCAGTTCTTCGTACCATTGCCGACTCGGCGCGTTGTCATGGGTCCCGGTATAAGCGACTGTGTTCCGGACAAAGTTGTTCGGTAAATATGGGTTATCAGCATGACCGTCGAAGGCGAACTGCAAGACTCGCGTTCCAGGCAGTTGAAATTGGTCTCGCAGTGACTGCACATCAGGAGTGATGATTCCGAGATCTTCGACGATGAAGGGCAACTGGCCCAACTCGTTGCGTACTGCTTCAAAGAATTGGGTGCCCGGACCCTGTATCCATTGTCCTGACTCGGCCGTTGGTGCACCGGCTGGAACGTGCCATGCGGCCGCGAAGCCACGGAAGTGATCCAGCCGAATCGCATCCACGTGAGCGAGCAGGGCACGTACTCTGTGAATCGACCACTGATAACCCGTCGCGCGTAAGGTGTCCCAGTTGTAGACGGGATTGCCCCACAACTGTCCCTGCGCGCTGAAATAGTCAGGGGGAACACCGGCAACGAATCGTGGCCGGCAATGCTCGTCGAGCAGGAATAACTCCGGGTTCGACCAGACGTCGCTCGAATCGGGCGAAACAAAGAATGGCAAATCGCCGATTAATCTCAAGCCTTTGGAATGCGCAAACGCCTTGAGCTGATCGCCCTGGCGGAAGAGCAGGAATTGCGCAAAGCGGACCTGATCGATTTGATTCGCTAACTCTCGACGCGCATTGGCTAGGGCTCGTGGGCTACGCCGAACCAGGTCTTCCGGCCAATCCAGGTAATACGCGCCATGATATTTAGCCTTCAAAGCCCGAAACAGTGCATAGTCTTCCAGCCAATGTTCCTGCTGTGCGCAGAACTCATCGTATTCCGGCCGCAGATCTTTGCCCCGCCCGGCTTTGAAGTTTTTCCATGCCCTGTCGAGGAGCTGGATTTTAAAGGGGATGACAGCCTCGTAATCGACTACATCCGAAGGAAAGCTGGCCTCGCAATCTTTCGCAGCCAGCAGCTCGTCTGAAACCAGGCTTTCAGGACTAATCAACATCGCGTTCCCGGCAAACGACGACATCGATTGATAAGGAGAATTGCCGTAGCCAGTCGGACCGAGGGGCAGCGACTGCCACCATCCCTGACCAGCTGCGTGGAGACGATCCACCCAGGAAAACGCCGATGGCCCAAGATCACCTATGCCGTAAGACGAGGGGAGAGACGTAACGTGCAACAGCAAGCCGGATGCACGGTAATCGGGCGGAAATGGGGGAACGATCACCGATCCGCCGCTGGCGCTCATGCATCAACTCCAGAGACGAGTGCGTTACTCACAATATCTTGAGCTTCGCTTAGTATCGCTTGCAGGTGCGACTCGCTCTTAAAGCTCTCTGCGTAAATCTTGTAGATGTTTTCCGTGCCGGACGGCCGCGCAGCAAACCAGCCATGGTTAGTCACGACCTTCAGCCCTCCAATCGGAGCCTGATTGCCGGGAGCTTTCGTCAGTTTGGCGGTGATTGGCTCGCCCGCCAGGTCGGATTCCTTGACTGCATCGGGCGAGAGCTTTTGTAATTTCGCCTTCTCGTCGGGCGTCGCCGGTGCATCGATGCGGGTGTAATAGGGATTGCCAAATTCCGCAGTCAATTCCTGATAATGCTGCCCGGGATCTTTGCCCGTTCGGGCGGTAATCTCGGCGGCCAGGAGGTCCATGACTGGACCATCTTTATCCGTCGTCCACACGGTACCATCCCGGCGGAGAAAACTTGCCCCCGCACTCTCCTCACCGCCGAAGCAGCACGATCCATCAACCAGTCCTGTGACAAACCATTTGAATCCCACTGGCACCTCGGAGAGCTTGCGTCCGAGCTTTGTAACGACGCGGTCAATCATGCTGCTGCTCACGAGGGTTTTTCCCACGATGACATCCTGGTGCCATTGCGGACGATGCGTCAGGAGATATTGAATAGCAACTGCGAGGTAGTGATTCGGATTCATCAGACCCGCAACTGGCGTGACAATTCCATGCCGGTCCGAGTCGGGATCGTTGGCGAAAGCAACTTGATATTGATCTTTCAGCCTCACCAGCCTCGCCATTGCGTAAGGACTGGAACAATCCATGCGGATCTTGCCGTCGTGGTCCACGGTCATGAATGAAAAGGTCGGGTCGATCGTCGGATTGACGACCTCAACTTCCAGCCCGTAAATCGAATTGATCGGCTCCCAATACGGACGCGCAGCCCCGCCTAGCGGATCAACCGCCAGCTTGAGCTTGGCAGCGCGAATGGCGTCTATGTCCACAACGCTCTTGAGATCACGAACGTAGGGGAGGATGAAATCTTCCTGGTGGGTCGTCGCTGACCGAATCGCTTTTTCGAACGGGACACGCTTTACTTCCTTATTCCCTGCGCGCAATAAATCATTTGCGCGATTTTGCACCCAGCCGGTTACGTCCGTATCGGCCGGACCGCCATTGGGTGGGTTGTACTTGAAGCCGCCGTCTTCCGGTGGATTGTGGGAGGGTGTGATCACAATTCCGTCGGCGAAGTGTTCCTTGCGATTCCGGTTGTAAACAAGAATTGCTCGTGAGATGACTGGGGTTGGCGTTACTCCATCGTTTTCCTGAATTATCGTCTCAACGGCATTGGCGGCAAGTACTTCCATTGCACTGCGCTGTGCGGGGGCGGAAAGAGCATGGGTGTCCTTACCCATATATAAAGGACCATCGATTGCCCGGTCCCGCCGGTAATCGCAGATGGCCTGGGTAATGGCCAGAATATGCGCTTCATTGAAAGCGCCGTGAAGAGAAGAACCGCGATGTCCGCTGGTTCCAAAGGCAACCAGTTGATTGCGGTCGCTCACGTCAGGCTTGCGTTCGAAGTATTCTCTCTCCAACCGAGCTAGATCAATCAGCAATTCTTTCGGTGCAGGTTTGCCGGCCAGCGGCGAGAGAGCCGGGCCTGCTGTCAGAGGATGTTTTTCTAGGGTATGGGGCATGGTTCCGCCTTCCAGATCTCGGACGCGTATTCGTGAATCGTACGGTCGCTCGAGAACTTTCCTGAGCTCGCCACGTTCAAGATGGCTTTTCGGGCCCATTCGCTGGGACTTGAGTAAAGGTCGCCCAGCCGGTCCTGAGCCTGGGTGTAAGAGGTGAGGTCCGCCAAGTGCATGTAGTGATCACCGTGAGTCAGCAACGTGTCACGTATTGGTTCAAATGCTCCCGGCTCATTGCGGCTGAAGTAGTCGGAGACAATCAGATCTAACGCAGCCTTCGTTTCCGGGTCGTGCTCATAGTGCCAATGCGGGTTGTACCAGCCTTGGCTGCTTTGCACTTGCTCAACGGTCAGACCGAACAGGAACAGGTTTTCTTTGCCGGCTTCTTCAGCCATTTCGATTGTGGCACCGTCAAGTGTGCCCACTGTGAGCGCTCCATTCATCATGAATTTCATATTGCTGGTGCCGCTGGCCTCGTAGCCAGCCGTCGAGATCTGGTTAGAGACATCGCTTGCCGGAATCAGGCGCTCTGCCAGCGAAACATTGTATTCGGGGAGAAAGACAACCTTCATGCGACCGCGAACGATCGGATCGCCGTCAATCGTGCCTGCTAGATTGTTGATGAACTTGATAATGAGTTTAGCTAGCCGATATGCGGGCGCGGCCTTTCCGGCAAAGAAAAAAGTGCGTGGAACCATCTTCAGATTTGGGTTTTCTCGCAAACGGTTGTAGCAAACAATGATTCGCAATGCATTCAGCAATTGCCGCTTGTACTCGTGAATTCGCTTGATCTGGGAGTCGAAGATAGTATCCGGATCCACCACTTGTCCGGTCGTCGCTTTGAGCCAGTCTGCGAATTTTACTTTGGCTGCGTGTTTTGCGGCATGGAACGTTTCCTGAAAACCAGGATCGCCGGACAGCTGTTTGAGCTCGCTAAGTTGCCTCAGGTCTGTGATCCACTTGTCGCCAATAGCTCCCGTGATTGCACGCGACAACTCGGGATTTGCTTCAAGCAACCACCGCCGTGGAGTGACCCCGTTTGTCTTGTTGCTGAAGCGATCGGGAAACATTTCCGCCAAATCCTTCACCGTAGTTGTCCGGAGCAATTTTGAATGGACAGCGGCGACGCCGTTCGTACTATGCGAACCGACAATGGCAAGATTGGCCATGCGAATCTTGCGCGACGGCTTCTCTTCCACCACACTGATGCGCTCGACGCGACCGTCATCTCCGGGGAATCGGACACGGACCTCGTCTACGAGCCGCTGATTGATCTCATAGATGATTTCCAGCTGGCGAGGAAGAAGAAGTTCAAACCACGCTGCCGGCCACTTCTCGAGCGCTTCAGGCAGAAGAGTGTGGTTGGTGTAGGCTAACGTCTTTCTAGTAAGATCCCAGGCCTGATCCCACCCGAGATGCGCGTCGTCCAGCAAGATACGCATCAATTCAGCGACCGCCATCGAAGGATGGGTGTCATTAAGCTGAATCGCGGCTTTGTTGGGCAATTGTTCCCAATCCGTGTTATGCCGCAGGAAGCGCCGCACGACGTCAGCCAGCGAGCATGCCACCAGAAAGTATTCCTGCATGAAGCGGAGTTCCTGGCCTGCGGCGGTGGAATCATCTGGATACAAGACCCGGGTCAGAGATTCCGCTTCAAGCGTTCCGGCCAGCGCGCCCACGAAGTCGCCGGTACCGAATTCTTGAAAATCGAAGTAGTCGGGGGCAGCGGCGGCCCATAGACGAAGAGTGTTGATCGTCTTACCACCGTATCCCACAACGGGACGATCGAAAGGAATTCCGAAGAGGCTGGAGGGCCTATTTGGAATCACCTCAACTTTACCGGCCCGCAGCTGGAAGCTGCAGTTCAGCTTAATCTCCACTTTCTCATGCTGGCGGCAGATCTCCCATGGGTCACCCTCGCGCAACCAGTTGTCGGGGTTTTCCTGCTGCCATCCGTTCACAAAGGATTGCCGAAACATGCCGTACTCGTAACGCAAACCGTACCCAGTAGCCGGTAGCTGCATGGTGGCCATGGAGTCGAGGAAGCACGCTGCCAGGCGCCCCAACCCTCCGTTGCCCAAACCGGCGTCCGGCTCCTGCTCAATCATCTCAAGCCAGTCGATTCCCTTCTCCTTGACCGCATGCTCGACTATGGGATCCAGCAATAGGTTCGTGACATTGTTAGCCAGTGAGCGTCCAAGCAGAAACTCCATTGAAAGGTAGTAGATCCGTTTCGCGTTCTGCCGCTCATAGGTGGTCTTAGTTTTAACCCAGCGCTGCGCGAGGACGTCACGCACAGAGTGCGCGAAAGCTTCGAAGCCTTCCCGCGCGCTGGCCACTTTTGGATCGATCGCGCGATCGAAAATCAGATGTCGTTCGTAGAGCGCGTCTTCCGTCCCGGCAAATTGAATCGAATCGCCGCTGTATTGCTGGAGAAGCTCGGAAACGGCATGTTTTTTCGTGGCCATGGGGAGGACTTTCGTGGAATTCGGTTGCGGGACGGTTCTTGTGCTCATTCCTAAACCTCGTGTTTTCTGCATATTCCTTCGATTTTGTTACCCAAATTGGTCAGGCGATGATTTTGCGCACTAGGTTCCAACGTGGTGGTCATCGTTCCAGAGCCGGATGACCGGCCGGGAAAGGTTATGCTCATAGCTGAGTGCACTGAGGCTGGCCGGGCTTAGTAGAAAATACCTGCCTCCAGCTCCCGGACCGAGGCCCAGCCAGCGCGCAGTGAACACCCGAATAAAGTGTCCACTGGAAAAGAGAAGCACATCACCCGCAGCGTGACGGATGCGTTCAACTACACGGTCCGCACGTTCGCCAATTTGTGCCGGAGACTCCCCCTGCGGAGCTCCGTCTCGGAACAGGTCCCAATTCGGATTTTTCTGGAGGATCTGCGCTGAGGTCAATCCTTCATACTTGCCGTAATCCCATTCGACCAAGTCGGCATCGGCTTCCGCTCCAGTTCCAAACCCCGCCAGTTCGCAGGTGCGTGATGCACGCTGCAATGGGCTGGTGAACACTTGTGTGAAGGTCATTCCCTTAAGCCGTTCTCCAAGCCGCTTAGCATTGCGTTCGCCATCGGGTGTCAAAGGTAGATCGCTGAGCCCAGTATGCTGGCCGGAGTGCGTCCAAGCTGTGTTGCCGTGCCGCGCGATGTAAACTACTGGAAGTTTTTCCATCATCCTGCTTCTCTTGTTTGCACCCTCGAGCGGCCGCTCAATTTTCGCCCCATCTGTGATTCGATGCCCGAAAGAGAAATAAGTGCGCAATTACATTGAACCCTCGCACCCGTCGTACCAAAGTCGATTAGCTCCGGCAATTTCTGAACCGCGTGGTTTTCCACGCACCTACGGCGCCCCAGGTCTCCGCTCCAACAGAACTCTCCGCAGCGTGGCCAGCAAGAATCTGTCACATGCCAAATGCCTGTCAAGGGTGGCACCAAGACGTAGCTCTCACATGATGCTTTCTCTGGTTGTGAATCGAGTTGAAGTTGGCCTTGCGCTTGCTGCGGGTGAAGTGGCAATTTCGTCGTCTAAATTATTAAGCCGATGACACGGCTGATTGCCCGGCTGAGGGAGCACAATGGAAACAATGTCAGCAGTGGAAGAACTCGAACGCCGCTTTGGGATTCCCGGCGTGGCTAGAATTTGCGAAGGTAACGGCGGTCTGCCGTACATTCAAATCACTGGTTCGCACGCCGAAGCGGAGATGTATTTACATGGTGCACAAGTGACCTCGTGGAAGCCGGCTGGGAACGATGAGGTTCTTTTTCTGAGTACAAAATCACGCTGGCAGGAAGGCCAGGCGATTCGCGGAGGAATCCCGATTTGCTTTCCGTGGTTTCGCTCCAAGACAGACGATCCGAAGGCGCCCGCACATGGATTTGCGCGCACAAAGAGTTGGCAGCTCGAGTCCATTGTTCAACACGAACCTGGAGTCCTTGTGAGCATGTCTATCGAGAGCGACGAGCAAACACGGCGCTGGTGGCCAGCAGAGTTTCGCCTCGTGCATCGGGTTTGCTTTGGTGCCGAGCTTACCTTGGAGCTCGTCTGTACCAATACCGGCAAAACCGGCTTGCGGTTCGAAGAGGCCCTGCACACATATAACCGAGTGGCTGATGTTGCAAACGTGTGGCTGCAGGGTTTGGATACGGTGCATTTCCTCGACAACACTGACTCGAACACCGAAAAGGTGCAGCATAGCGACGTGAAGATTGCCTCGGCAACTGACAATGCATTTCTCGGCACTCAGAACGTCGTTGATTTGATCGATTCAGGGCTGCGCCGTCGCATTCGACTCGAGAAGAGCGCTTCCCGCACAACTGTTGTGTGGAACCCCTGGCGCGATGGCGCTGCGCAATTGAAAGACTTAAGCGATGGCGAATGGACGCAATTCCTCTGTGTCGAGGCGAGCAATATTTTGGCCGCATCCATCAGTCTGGCGCCTGGAGAGGAACACAAAATGACGGCGGTTCTGAGCGTAGCAAAACTGTAGAGAGCCCGAGTCTACTGGTCGCGAGAGTGCAACACGGTGAACCTAATCTGAGGCGCTCTCTGAGCGATGAGGGCAAATGCCAGCAAAACCACTCCAGGGTCATCGGACCGCAACGCTCGCAACAATTCCTTGTAAGCCTCCACCGAAGCGTGCTTCGCCCACATCACTCCACACAAGAACAGATATTCCGGGCTCATTGCTTCTCCAGCCCGGTGGTTGAGCTTGAACTTAACATAGGCATTTCGGATTGACATTGAGCAAGGGAACCGCC
>AR_comb_assmDRAFT_10001196_pt1 | contig 24934 bp, 17 predicted proteins | sample ArasoioldDNA_FD_10543 | JGI IMG/M metagenome (IMG submission 10543) | reverse complement strand
TGGCCCTCGTCGATCAGCTCGACGTTGCCTCCCCTCGCGGTGGCGAGCACCGGAAGCCGGCTGGCCATGGCCTCCAGTATCGTGTTGGAGATTCCCTCCGAGAGCGACGGCAACACGAACACGTCGAGGAGACGCAGGACGTCGGGAATATTCCCGAGCGCTCCCGGGAGCCACGTGATCTCGGCAATGCCGAGCGATCGGGCAAGGCCACGGAGCTCGCCGAGCAGCGGCCCATCTCCGACGATCGCGAGACGTAGTCGAGATGTGCCGGCGGGATGTGCCGCCCGGAGCTCAGCGACGGCGCGGATGAGCGTGGCCTGGTCCTTGACGGCTTGGATCCGACCGACTGTCCCGACGACGACCAGGTCAGGGCCCGCCAGGGTTGCCGGCAGTAGCCCGAGAGGCTTCTCGGCCGCCGGCGAGAACCGCTCGGTATCGACGCCGTTGTAGATCTGCGTCACCCGCCGGGCGGCGATGCCTACGCGCCGGACGAGGTAGCGCTCGAGATCCCGGGAGACCGTGATGTAGCGATTGACGAGTGGCGAGTGGATGCGTCGAAGCAGGATCAGCTTCCACTTCTCGCCGCGCAGGTCGTCCACGTCCCATCCGTGCTCTCCATGGACGCGGTAGCGCACGCCGGCGAGCCGCGCCGGCAGGAGCGCATCCAGGCCCGATCGGTTGCGGCTGTGGACGACCGCCGGCCGCAGTCGGCGGCAGAGACGGAACAGCTCGAGCCGCAGCTTCTGGACACCGATGCGCGACCGATGGAGTGCGACGACCTCGACGTCAGCCTTCGTGAGGCGACTGCGGAAGTCCGAGAAGTCCTCGACGCACGCGATCGCGTGGCGAAAGCGCGCCGCGGGCATGCGATTGATGAGGTTGACCAGGTTGTTCTCCATGCCCCCCATCGCGAGCTGATGGATGACGTGCAGAACGAGTGGCCTGGAATCGGTGGTCACGAATGGGCGGCCGGCCTTACGGGAGCAGGCGTAGCCCCGACGGCGACAACGGCGCAAGCGTGTCGCGGTCGGGCGCGCCGGGACCGCCGACTTTCTTTTCCGCACGGAGGACCCATCCCGGGTTCGTGCCTTCGCCGGCGTAGGCGCCGCGGAACTGCAACAGGCCCTTGGCGGTGCCGTTGAAGTCGCGATCGTAGTCGGTCTCGGTCGTGAACTTGCTCAGGTCCAACGAAGGCCCGGTGACGCGGCCCGGCCGCGGGAAGAAATTCATACTGCCCAGCACGAACGAGGGCTGATTGACGTAGTTATCCGCGTTGGCCACCGTGTCGACGAGATTGTCCCGCTGCGCCGGCGCCGAGAATCCCTGATCGGCCAGGATCAGGTTGCCGGTGACCAGTGAATCCTGGAGCTGGCTGCCGCTGACGACCACGCCGGTGACGTGGCCGTAGATCGTGTTGTTGTAGACGTAGGCGAGCTTGATCGGGAGGTCGTGATTGACGAGTGACATCGCACGGAAGTCGCCACCGACGAAGATGTTGTCGTGCAGGGCGACACGACCGGAGCCCTGGAAGAGGGATTCGCCGTCCATGTTCTCGTAGAAGAAGTTGCCGTAGATTTCGTAGAGGTCGTCGGTTCCCGCACCCGAGCTCGGAAAACCTCCGACGAGGACGTTGGGCCGCGCGCCCGCGGAAAAGCTCGGCGGCCACGCGGTCTGCGGCTTGCTCTTGATGAACACGTTATTGCGGATGATCGTCTTGTGCGGCCCGGCGGAGAGACCGGCCGGCGGCGTGTACGGCAGCTGCCACTTGATCTCCATGTTGTAGCCGATCGTGTCCATGACGAGGTTGCCCTCGATGAGGCCACCGACGAACTGGAGATCGCCGTTCGAGCTCCCGAGATAGAGCCCTGTCCCGGCCTCGATGATCGTGTTGCCGCGGATCACCCAGTTCCAGGCGAAGCCCTTTGTCGAAATCGCGATCGTCCCCTGATCCGAGCCCTGTCCGACGAACGTGCAGTTCTCGACAAGGATGTCGTGGGTGACGCCACGCGAGTTGACACCGTCGATCGCGACGACCAGCGCGCTGTCGACGCGCAGGTTTCGGATGGCGAGGTAGGACGCCGTGTCGAGCTGGATCAGGTTACAGCAGCCAGGATTGGCGGGATCGATCGAGATCACGGCCGGGGCGCCGGTCGCGGGTCCTTCGACCGTGATCCACGCCGTGGGGGTCCCGGTGAGACGGATCAACGGCAGGAGCGGATATGTGCCGGGGCCGAGCCTGAGGGTGTCGCCAGGCCTGAGCGTCGCCAGGAGGCTTCGGTAGTTGGAAGGATTGGCGTCGATGGCGCCGGCTTCGACCGTCGTGTTCAGGACGAGCGCTAGGAGGATTGCTGCGAGCGTGATCCTCATAGTCTTTCCAGTATATGCGTAGCGAGCGGCCTGCCGGAAATGGGACGTTCCTCGGATGGCGTCGTCGGTGCTACGATGAGAAATCGGATCTGCCAATCTCGCATGACCACACGAAGCCGGTGACCCCCATCGCTTCCACTCCTTCCGACTCGTTTCAGCCGACTCCCGCAGACCTCGAGCGCGCGTTCCGACTCAAGGTTCGCGACCTGGCCACCGCCGGATGGGGCCCGCGGATGGCCCGCCGGTTCGGCTACTATAGTCCAGACGACTACTACGAGGCCGTCATGCTTCGCCTGGTCACGGAAGGCATGGCGTGGCTCGACGTGGGTTGCGGCCGCGCGATCTTCCCGAGCAATCCGGCGCTGGCGCGGTTACTGGCGGACCGGGTGAAGGTGCTGGTCGGGGTCGACCCGGATGTCACGCTGGAAGAGAACGCCTTTGTCCACGAGCGCGTTCGCATACCGATGGAGGCCTTCGACGGTCGGCACCGCTTCGACCTGGTCAGCTTGCGGATGGTTGCCGAACACGTCACCCATCCACCCTCGGTGGTGGCCTCGATCGCGAACGCTTTGAAGCCGGGCGGACTGGCGATCATCTATACGGTGAATCGATTCTCGCCGGTGCCGCTGCTGACGCACCTCACACCCTTCACATTCCATCACGTGGCGAAGCGTGTGCTGTGGGGCACCGAGACCAAGGACACGTTTCCGACAGCGTTCCGCATGAATACCCCGGCGAGGCTGCGGGCGCTGTTCAAGAGCTACAATTTCCGGGAAGTCGGTTGCGTCCGTCTCGACGATTGCCGTACGCTCAGCGGCTTCCGAACCGGGTTCGCGACCGAGTTGCTCGCTTGGCGCAGCTTGAGGGCCGTGGGGCTGGGTTACCCTGAGGCGTGCCTGCTCGGCGTGTATCGTCGGGGACCTGCCTAGTCGATCGATGCCTTTGCTGAGAGTCTTGCCGACCGGCGCTGAACCCCTGTTCCAGCCTTGACATGTGTGATAGCGCGATGAGAATATTTTTTAGGTGATCGGTCGAAAGGGGCGATAGAAGGTTGCGTCTGGCTCAGTCAGTTTCGCCGCGACGCAAGACTCGGACGTCGACCCTCCCCTCCCTGTTCTGCGTGCGGCATCGACACCCAACGGACGAAGGCGTGGCTCGCCGCAGGATCTTCTCGTGAAGCTTCATCACCGGAGCTACCTGAAGACTACGTCGCTGGCCGCGCTCGTCATGCTCGGTGCATTCGCCATGACGCTGCTGGCGATGCACGGGCTCCCCGGCTTGATCCGGCCGCTCGCGGCGACGGTCGGCTGGCTGGTTGCTCTCGTGGCGGGGGCCGTAACAGCGGCCGGCCTCGTGGTGCTGTGGCGTGATCGCGCGGGCAACGATCGTGACGACTTGTTTTTGCGTCTCAATCGAAGCTGCTCGGAAGAGCGCCTCGCTCGAGGCGAAGTCGGTCTCCTCGCTCGATTCCTGAGAGCGGTGTGGCCCGTCGGTTGGAGGCGGCTCCGTGTTGGAGACGAAGTCGAGGTGCGTTCCCTCGCGGAGATCCAACGCACCCTCGACGGGAACGCGGCACTGGACGGCTTGCCCTTTCAGCCGGAGATGGCGGCCTATTGCGGTGGGCGATTTCGCGTGTATCGCCGCATCGACAAGATCCACGACTACGGGCGCAGCGGAATGATGCGCAGGATCAAGGATGCCGTGTCACTCGTTGGATTGCGGTGTGACGGCGCCGCGCACGGCTCTTGCGAGGCCCGGTGCTACCTGATCTGGAAGGACGCCTGGCTCAGGCCGGTGTCTGGATCGGTCGATGTTCGCGGGACGTCTCAGGTGAATGCCGGCGCTCCGGCGGTGAAGCTTTCGGACAGCCGGTCGCTCGAGTCATCGTCACCGGCGGCGCCCGGCGAGAAACGGTTCCGCTGCCAATTCACCGAGCTCGCGGCCGCGTCGGCCCCGATCCGCGCCTGGGATATCCGGCAGGACCTGCGGCCTCTCGTGGCCGGCAACGTGACGCTGTTCGCCTTCGGCGTGGCCGTCCTCACGCGACTGTTCAATCAGGTGCAAAGGCTCCGGCACGGTGTGACGTTTCCCTGGGTGGCCGTGTCCGGGGGATCGTCGGTGAGCACCGCGGCAACACCGGTTGCGGCTGGCGCGCGCGTGAAGGTCCGCGGCGTGGAGGAGATCGCGATGACGCTTGATGTGAGAGGTCGAAACCGAGGGCTGTGGTTCGACCTCGATATGCCTAAGTTTTGCGGTCGCACGTACGACGTGGCCGAACGCATCGAAAGGCTGATCGATTCGCGGACCGGCCGCATGCTGCACATGAAGTCGCCGTGCCTGACACTGAGCGGCGTCGCCGCGTCCGGCGAGATGCTGCGCTTTTGTCCGCAACATGAGCAGATTCTGTGGCGTGAAGTCTGGCTTCGCCCGGTCGAGCTCGATGTGCAGACGAAGCGGACCCTCGTGTCCTAGCCGACCACGATGACAGAACGTCCTCTCGTGACGATAGGATTGCCGGTCTTCAACTCCCAGCGGTATCTCCGGCAATCGCTCGACTCCCTCCTGGCCCAGACGTACACGAACTTCGTGCTGATCATCAGTGACAATGCATCCACTGACGACACCTCTCGAATCTGTCGCGAGTATGGCGATAGCGATTCGCGGATCAAATACTTCCGCAATCCGACCAACATCGGGAATCCGCGCAATTTCAATCGGGTGTTCGAGCTTACGACCACACCGTATTTGAAATGGTCGACGAGCGACGACTTCTGGGCGCCGACCTTCTTGGAGCGTGCGGTCGAGGTGATGGAGCACGACCCGACGATCGCGCTGTGCTACCCGCAGGCATGGATCGTCGATTCGGAGGGGCACAATCCGACGCCGTACGACGACTGCTTGCACCTGATGCAAGAGGACGGCGCCGAGCGCTTCGTGACCCTGCTGCAGACGATCAAGCTCGCGCATCAGCATCTCGGCGTGATCAGAACATCGCATCTTCGACGGACACACCTGCTCGGTACGTACTCCGCTTCGGACATCACGCTGCTCGCCGAACTGGCGCTCTACGGCAAGTTCTACGAGCTACCGGAACGTCTGTTCTTCCGCCGATTCCACGAGACCTCGGGCAGCTGGAAGCGCGGCGACGCGAAGCACGAGGCGAAGTACTACCATGGCGTCGACGCCAAGAAGCAGCGCGGTTTCAGACAGTGGCGTGGTCAGGCGGGACTGTACGCGGCGGTGCGGAGCTCGCCGCTTCCACTCAGCGCGAAGACCGCGATCTATCGCTACCTCATGCGGCGGATGATTTGGAATCGTCGGGAGCTGATGGGGGAGCTGGTGGCCTACGCGCGCTCCGTATCCCGATGAGGGGCGGGGCCGCGACCCGAGGTCGTGGCGCAGTCAGATAGTCTCGAGTACTGCTCGATCTGCTCGTCGCACAGCAGGCGAGCCTTGACTCCCTCGGCATGGCGTCGATACCAGGACGCCGTCCACTCGAGCGCGTGGTCCAGCGATAAGCGCCCGGCCCATCGAAGCTCGTGATGGGCTTTCTGCGAGTCGAGGCAGAGCGTCATCTCCTCGTGCGGCGAAATCCGTTGATCGCGCTGCCACATGTGCTGGGAGCCCCAGTGCGTGGCGAAGATCTCGACGACACGCGAAACGGGCTGGGTGTGCTCGATGGCGGGTCCGAAGTTCCAGTCGTCGGCATAGCGATCGGGGTTCCCGTGCAGGGCCTCGGCCAGCGTGAGGTATCCGGACAGGCAATCGAGGACGTGCTGCCAGGGCCGTGTTGCCTCGGGATGCCGGAGCACCACGGGGCGCTGTTCGCTCATCGCGAGCACGGTATCCGGGATGAGCTGGTGCGGTGTCCAGTCCCCTCCTCCGATGACGTTGCCCGCTCGCGCACTCGCCACGCCGACCCGAGCGCCCGCTCCTCCATCCGAGGCGAAGAACGACTCTCTGAACGCCCGGGCGACGAGCTCGGCGCAGGCCTTGCTGCTCGAGTAGGGATCCCGTCCGCCCAAGCGATCGTTCTCGCGATATCCCCACACCCAGCGCCGATTCTCGTAGACCTTGTCGGTCGTCACATTGACGACGGCGCATCGCCGCGACATGCCACGCAGGGCCTGGAGCAGGTTCGCGGTCCCGATGACGTTGGTCGTATAGGTCTCGAGCGGATCCTCGTACGAGCGGAGGACTACCGATTGCGCCGCCAGATGGAAGACAACGTCCGGCTCGAAGCGCGTCAGGGCGCCGGCGAGACTCTCGTAGTCTCGAATATCGCCGACTGTCGATCGGACCACGTCGTCGACCGCCGCCAGCTCGAAGAGACTGGGGCTCGTCGGAGGTGGTAGCGCGTAACCGTAGACGGTCGCGCCCATCTCCGCGAGCCACAGGGTCAGCCAGCTGCCCTTGAAGCCCGTATGGCCGGTCACGAAGACCCGCTTATCGCGCCAGAAATCCCGATTCATTCAGGGCCCGCCAAGCACGAGGTTGGCCGAGAGCACTACACACGCGCCGCCTGGCGGGTGGAGAGCTCGAGGCGCGCGAGCGCTTTCTCCGCCGCGGCTTCCCCGCTCTTGAAGCTCTCGTCGGTCCACATGTAGCCCCAGTCCCCGTATCTCCCGCAGTAGGCGATCCCGATGTCGTCGAGATAGCCGTGGACGGTCTCGAGCGCACGAGCGCGATCGAGATCGAATATCACGTTCGCGTAGCGAACCGTGAACGCGCTCCGAGTGAGGATCTCATCGTCGTCACGCAAGACGCCGCTCCGGCGTAGATCCTTGATCACCTGCTCGATCAGCTCGTCCGGCGACTGCGTGAGAGGACGGTACTTGTTGGAGAAGTACACTTCCGCCTGGATGCTTCCGCAGCCCGGAGGGACGTTCGTCGCCGAGAGCATGTGGGGGAAGCTCAAACGGGTGAACGCGAGGTCCTCATCGTAGAAATACGTGATCTGCGCTTCCGATAGATCGGGGCGATTGACGCCGACGTTGACCAGGACACACGTGGAGCACGCCAGCCGCTGCGAAGCATCGACCACGTCTCGGGGCGCGTCCGCGATCATCGGGATGAGATCCGGCAGCGCGACCGACGAGATCAAGGCGCCGTATTCGAGCGTCTCGCCATTCGAGAAGTGAAGCTGTCGATCCTTGGGGTTCACGGCGACGAGCTGACGACCGAGCCGGAGATCCGCCATGGTGGGCAGGTGCCTGAGATACGAGGCAAAGCCGCCGTCGCTCGGATAACGGAAATGGGTGATGTAGTGGACCTCGGGATTCCAGGGCGCGAGCGCTCCCCGCAGCATCTCTTCGAGGCTCGGACGGTACATCCGCGGGCCGAGCCAATCGGTGCTCATGTTGTCGGCGGACGTGAGATGGTACTTGCGCGTATACTGCATCGGAAAGAGCTCGGCGAATTTTCTCCCGTAGCTGGCGACCAGCCAGTCCTCGTATGTCGCGATCTTGCGCTCCGGCGCCTCCCGTTCCTTCACGAAGTCCGCGATGATCTCCACGATGAGATCGTGGGGTAGCCCGTGGAGATGGAGTTGAACCGGGTGCGTCAATCGGATGCCGCGCCAGTAGTTGTTCAGCTTCACCTGGAGCGCTTCGTACTGATGGTCCACAGACTGAGCCAGGAACTCCTGAATCCGCGGGTCCTTGGTGAAGGAGATATGCGGACCGAGGTCGAAAAGGAACCCGCGCTGATCGCGGAACGACGCGGTGTGCCCTCCGTGGTACGTGTTCTTGTCGCACACAACGGGTCGGATCCCGCTGAGTCCCAACCGGTGGGTCGCGCCAAATCCTGCCATGCCCGTGCCGAGAATGACGATGCCGGTCACGACCTCGTGCCTCCTCAAATCAAATAACTGCGGGGGTCGCGCAGGGTGCGGTGTGTATCCCCGCCACTCGAGCCTGCGCGGTCGAAATTACGCGATCGTCACAGCGCGCTCGCGCTGTCGTCGCAGATCGGAGTCGCGTTCCGTGACGATCGGCCAGCGTCGGCTCTGCTCCTGCCAGAGCTCGTAGCTGAGGGTGGCCGGTGGCAACTTCACGTCGTCGAACGTGACCACCTCGTCCTTGCCGATGTCTCGGAGCAGGACACTATCTTCCGAGAGGGCGATCGGGAGGGCGTTGGTCGCGCGGGCCGCCGCGTGATTGTCGATCAGCCCATAGCTGCAGAAGCCTCCGACGCCGTCGAGCGTCTCACCCGCCCGTAAGTCGCGCTTGGCCACGGTGACGACCTCGCAAGACGGTCCACCGGCCGGAGCCACCGTCGGGTCGCCGTGCAGGACAGCGCGAGCGATGGTGGACGGGAGCTGAATGTGAGGCAAGTGAAACGGCGTATAGAACACGTAGAACGGGCCATCTCCGAGCTTGTAGTACGCGAGCTGCGTCTTCTTGAAGGGATTTTCCTCGTGGACGACGACGAACGCGCCGGTGTGTGGGGACGCCCCGACCGAGTAGTCGACGATTCCGCCGCGCAGCATGGGCTCGGCGGGCAGCAGCTGCGCGAGCTCTCGCACATAGCCACAGGCCGGGCCGCACATGCCACGACGGGCGACGCCGAACCCGGTGGCGTTGGCCAGCACCGTCGTTTCCATGGACAACTTGGTGGCGTCGGCGAACGACGTGACCTTGCGCACGTCCTGATCGTGTTTTGCCGCGAACCCGCGCTGCGTCTCCGGGGTTCGATAGTAGTCGACCATTCCTTTGATATTCCCGGCCGCGACCGGGTGAAGTCCGACAGATTGCACGTAGCGGAACAGGGTCATGGCGACACCGGGCTCATCGCCATCCGTGTGCGTCAGGACCACTCCAGCCTGGTCGGCCTTGGTCTTCAGAATTGGGCCAATCAGGGAGTCGAGCTCTGCGTTCACCAGAACGACTGGCTTGCCGTGCTGGAAGGCGTCGAGAGCGACGCCCGCGCCAAAATCAACGGTCCCCGTCACCTCGATGATGATATCGATCGTGTTGCATCGGGTCAGGACGCTTGCATCGTCGGTCAGGATCGGAACGCCACGGGCGACCCTCACCTCCGCTGCCTGCGGCGTGCCGACCGTCTCCCACTCGCCGATGCCGGCCTCGCGAAAGGCCCGCTCGCCGTGCTCGAGTGTTCGGTTGGCGATTCCAGCCAGTCGAATACCGGGCACGGGCGTGCCGAGCTGTAGCGCGATGGCGCGCCCTGTGGCCCCCGCGCCAACTACCCCGACGCGTATGGGGCGATGCTCGGCTTCGCGAAGCTGCAGTGAGCTGTACACTCCCATGTTCGGGACAGGACCACGCGTGATTTCCGGATTCATCGGAGTTCTCCGTTTCCGCCGCAGCTCAGAAGCGGCCACTTACGGTCCTGTTCGGAGATGGCTGACAGGGGCAACGGCCATTCGATCTTGAGCTCTGGATCATCGTATCTCACTCCGCGCGCTTCACCAGGCGAGTAGAACGCGGAAGCCATGTAGTAGATCTCAGTGTTGTCCTTGGTCGCCTGACACCCGTGGGCGCAGCCCTCGGGGACGTACAACATCCGACCGTTCTCGGCGTTCAAGTAGGTCCCGTACCAGGACAGATAGGTTGGCGACGTCGGACGAAGGTCGACAACGACATCGAAGACCTCGCCCCGCGTACAGCGCACGAGCTTGGCCTCGAGGGCCGGGGCGAGCTGATAGTGCAAGCCGCGGATGGTCCCCTTCAGCGCGCTGAAGCCCATGTTGGCCTGGACCGGCGTGAAGTTGATGGCGTGATCGGCGAATTCGCGCTGACACCACGCGCGCATGAACCGTCCTCTGTGGTCTTCGTGGGGCGTGGGTTCGATGACGTGTGCGCCGGAGACGCCACAATCCTGGATACGCATACTACGGCGACCTCCGTCGACTGATGGCCCGCGCGCCGCCGCCGAATACCGAGTTTGGGGTCACCTCGCCACGCCTCACCACCGAAATGGTATGCAATTTTGGAGCCGCAAGCGACGAGAGTCAAGAATCAATAGCAATTCGGGAGGCTTAGACTCTGGTGAGATCCGGATTGTGCCGGTAGGGGGCTCGATTCGGGTTGTCGGCGACCGCCCCAGCTGCAATCTCCAGCCGGGTTTGTGCAATCGCGTGCATAGTCGTCCCGATATTCGGAAGGCTCATCCGCGGCGTTTGCCCTCGGTGGAGGACACCGGGGCCTATCGTCCGGCGTCGCGCCCTATGAAAGGCGCGAGGTCAATTGAACGAGATCGGATAGCCGAACTGGAGACCGACCTTGACTCGATTCTGGTCTGCGTTGACCTGAAGAGTCGATCCTCCTCCCGTCCGTTGGTGCAGAAAGTCATATCCGGCAAAAACGTTGAAGTAGCGCGTGACTTGATACGTCACCCCGAGGGAGACAGCGTATGCTTCGATGTCGACCTGATTCGCCTGCCGGTTGCTGATACTTTGCGAGTTGTTGTACGAAGGGGTGACGAAGAAAACCATATTTCGAACCAGGCGGGTCAGGGCGAGCGTTGCGGCCACCGTCTGCGTGTCAGTAGTTCCGCCGAAGCCGCCCGCGACGGCCACGCCTCGGGTGTACTCCGCACTGAGATAGCCGTACCGCAGATAGTACATCACGCCGACATTTCCGGCCGGAGACACATCTGTTTCGCCGGCGATCTGGGTGATTGCCGGTCCCCCACTGATGTGGAAGGTGAGGGCGGGCGTCAGCGCATATCTGAAGCCGATATGAGGATTGTGGGTGGTCGAGTCGTCGTCGCCGTGAGTGTCGATGTAGGTGAACGCGTATCCGATAGTGCCCGTGAAGCGCGACGTGAAGCCATAGCCGAGCCCGCTATCAAATCTGTAGGTGTCACTGTCGAGTCCAATGCCGCTTCCCAGGAAGCGCCGCGCCTCGTAACCGGCGGAGACGTCCAGGGATGTCCGCGGCGTGATCTGCCACAGCGCCCCCGGCGAGAACGTGTTGACCCACGACAGCTGTCGACCGACGGTGAACGGCTGCGCCCCGCCGGTACCTGAATTGCGATCCCAGGCGAAGGAATCGGAGAGGCGAAATGAGAAGTCACGCGTGACGTTGAAATAACTGCCGAGGAGGAAGTTCTGCCGTCCGAAAAACTCGTTCAGATTCGAGTCGTGCGAGTGTATCTCGCTCGAGAACGAGTAGCCGGCGATGATCCGGTATCTCGGGCGGTTCACGAACAATGCGAGGGCGGGGCTGATCTCCGTTTTGAAGTCCGAGGTCTTATTGGTCTCCGTAAGGAAGAGGTTGTCGTTGAACTCCTCGAAGACACCGATCGACGGTATCAGCACGGTGGCCCCGGTTGGGGGCGCCAGCAGCCCCAGCAACTCGAGCGGATAGGACGACAGGGTGGTCGGGAGGGGCAGCGGAGGTTCAGGCTGGAGCTGTGGTCGGTCGGTGCTGGGCTGCGTCTGCTGCTCTTGGGCCCACGCCGGGCACGCGATCGACCAGGCGACGATTGCAACGACGGACACTGCATGAGCTATCGTCCGGCGGACCATCATGGCTGATTATAGAATGGGTGCTGTTTCCGACAGACGTATATTGAGGCGAGCTGCCGGCTCGTCCCGCTCGTCTCCCGGTCTCACCCGTGGATTGTGGTTCGGCCCCAGGTGCGGCGGCTGGACGGTCGGCGCCTATGCTAGCTTGGGTCGTGATGCCCCGACACCGTCGGTTTGGGAGATGGGCGTCTTACTGGAGATGGGCGTCTTACTATGGAGGAAATGGAGGCCATGGGACGCGCGATGCAGGAAGCGCTTCTCGAAGCTGCATGAAGCGCGTGCTGATGATCGCGTTTCACTATCCCCCCTGCTCTCAGAGCAGCGGGATCCAGCGCTCGCTGAAGTTCTCCCGCTACCTGTTGAAGAGCGGCTGGCAGCCCATCGTCCTCACGGCGCACCCGCGGGCTTACGAGAGCCGGAGCGATGACCAGCTTCGGGAGATCCCGGCCGACGTTCCGGTCACGCGCGCCTTCGCGCTCGACGCCAGCCGCCACCTGGCGCTCGGCCGTTTCCATCCGCGCTGGACCGCGCTGCCGGATCGGTTCGTCTCGTGGTGGCTCGGCGCCGTCCCAGCGGGGCTGCGCCTCATCCGACGCCATCGTCCGCAGGCCATCTGGTCCACGTATCCCCTGGCGACGTCCCACCTGGTCGCGCTCACATTGCATCGCTTCACCGGCGTGCCCTGGGTCGCGGATTTCCGCGATTCCATGGTCGAGGAGGGTTACCCCGCCGATCCGATCAAACGCCGGATGTATCTCTGGATCGAAAGGAAGGCGGTCGCGCTCGCCTCGCGCATCGTGTTCACCGCCGAGTCGACGCGCCGGATGTATCTTGCCCGGTATCCAGGCCTTCCCGCTGACCGGTGTCTCGTGATTTCGAACGGCTACGACGAAGAGGATTTCATCACCCTCCGGACTGCGAGCTCGTCTCGCTCCGCAGTCGACGGGCCGATACAGCTCGTGCACATGGGAGTCATCTACCCGGAGGAGAGGGATCCGTCGGCATTCTTCGCGGCGTTATCGAGACTCAAACGCGACGGCCGGATCGACGTGAAGAGCATCCGGATCGATCTCAGAGCGTCGGGCTCCGAGGATCGCTACGCGCGCGTCCTCCGGCAGCTCGACATCGACGATTTCGTTCATCTGCTTCCGCACATCCCGTACCGACAGGGCCTGGAAGAGTCGGTGACCGCTGACGGTCTCCTGCTGCTGCAGGGCGCTTCGTGCAACCATCAGATCCCAGCCAAGGCCTACGAATACCTGCGCGCGCAGCGGCCGATCCTGGCTCTGACGTCGCACGAGGGCGATACGGCGGCTCTCTTGAGACGCACCGGAGGGGCTACCATCGTAGACCTGGCGCGCGAGGATCTGATCTACTCGGCGCTGCCCGAGTTCCTCAGCGCCGTTCGGGCAGGAGCGCATGCACTACCCGTCATGAGCCAGGTTCAGAGTTTCGCGCGTCACAATCAAGCTCGGGCTCTCGCCGAGGTGCTCTCGACCGTATCGCAAACGGTTTCGTGAGGCACCGCAGCTCCGTGGGGAGCACGCGGGAGTCAGCCCGTGGCGCTCTCGGTCGACCCGCCACTGGTCAGCTGGTGCAGTATTAGTGAGTTGAGACGTTGAGCGGTGCTGACGGTCCTGGGCCAGCCTGGGCGGCCCCGTGCTTGTAGAGGAAGACTCTGCTCCCGGCCGCGACGTCCGGAGTCGCGGTCGCGACGCACATCGCGACACCGCGAGGCGTTGCCGTACATGAGACCTCGGAGACGGTCAGGGCATTCCGGATGAACGCCGGGATGGACGACGACGGAGCCGCACTACGCCACGCGCCCGTCGTACCGTTGAGCGGATCAAACTCCCATAGATTGCCCGATGTGAAGCCGTTCCCGAGCGCGAGCAATCGTCCCGATACGGGATCGACAAAGTAAACATTGGCGGCGGCAGTAGGGACGGCCGTGTAGAGACTCGGGGGGCCGTTGGTCGTGCTCATCGCCGTGAACACACCACTACTGCTCATGCGCCAGAGGTTGCCGCCACCGCCGAACAGGACACACTGGCAGATTGATAGGTACTGGGCGAAGACGCCCGTTGACGCTCCACCGAGATCCGTCGTCGGTTGCCCAGTGGCAGGAAAGCACGCATTGGCTCCTGTCAGCGTATTGGCCAGACAGGCCGTCGCTCCCGTGGCCGGGTTGAGACTCCAAACGCCCCAATTCATATCGAAGTGAATGAGCCGCCCGCCCTGATAGTCCGGGAACCAGATGTTCGCATTGCCGGATTGCGACGATTGCTGTGGAAAGGTGAATAGCTGCCAACTGGAGCCGCCGTTCGGCAGCCGCGCGACGGTGGGCGAGTTGTGCGTCGAGTAGTAGTGGCCACCGGCCGTGTCCATCGCGTTCGTGTCCCAGCCGTGAGTGAGGTTCTCGGACATGTTCGCGTAGGGGATCGGCTCATAGCCCCATGTATTCGACGCTTCGTCGTAATAGATACTTCCATCGTGCGGCCCGGCTCCGGGCGAGCAGGTGTGGATACCTCCCGCCAAGGCAAAGCGATTCGCGACCGGATTCCAGACGGCTTTCCCGAGAAAAGACAGAAGCGACTCGCCGTTACAAAGCGGGCTCGGATGCGCGAGGGCCGCGCCGTTGTTCCAGTTCGTCCCGGCCGCTTCGGCCTCCGTGAATTCGACCCAGGTGCCGGTCGCCATCGCGGCGGCTCTAGTGGAGAGGCTGGTCGCTGCGGCGGGCAGCGGCAGAGCCAACAAGAGTGCGAAAACGACCAGGAGGACTCGCATCATTGCACCCTGAGGTTTGCCGGCGCCATAGGCGGGATCGCCGGTCCCGTCGCCGAGCCAGGGTCGGCGATGTCCTGCGTGGAGATAATCAGCTCGTCGTACCACATCGAGGCGTCGGCGACGGCCGAGACGAGGCCCGTCGTATAAGGTAGGAGGTGAATCTTGCCAATCTTCCAGGGGCCCGTCACCTGCTGCTGGAAGTTCGCAACGAAATCGCGCGACTCCATCAGCGCCATGTAGATGCCGTTGTTGGCCTGGCCGGGCCAACTGAAGTCGCACTTGTTTGGACCGGCCGCGGAGCAGTCGATGAGTTTTTCGAGCGGCTGGCCCTGGCGCCCAAACCAGAACTTAAATTCGCTGTCGAACTGGTTGAAGTGGCCCATCTTGAAGTACATCTTGAAGGTCAGCCACTCGTTCGGGACGATCTTGCGGCACCCGGCGTAACCGTTCGCATTCGTGCAGCTCGCAATCTCGCCTTGGTAGGACCAATTACTCCCGTTGTTCAGTGACCTGATGAAACCCTGGAAGGCGACGCTGGGAGACCCGATCGGCGTGGAGCAGTTACCATAGGCGAGGATCGTGCTGTCATTGAGCCCGCCCGTCATGACGAGCTCCATCGCCTGCGCCGAGCACGAGGTCGGGCAGTCGTAGCCGTTCGGCTCGACGCCTGCGTTGTTGTCCGACTGAGACTTCGTGCCTCCTGTCCCGCTCGGACGGCAGCCCATCCCCGATGTGATAGCGTTCGGACTCACGGCTAGGTCAGCGAGGCCAAGATCGGCGAATTTGAATCCCCAGTTCTGAACCGGATTGCCCCGGTAGATGCCGTCCGGGTCGTTGCCGAGAAAGTTCGCGTGGTTCACCATGTTCGAGTCGTACCGGGCTCGCCACTGGATGTAGACCGCATCGCCGGGGTTCAGCCCGGGGTTCGTTTGGCCACCCGGGTCCGGATAGTTCGGCTGGGTGCAGTTGATCGGAGCATTGCCGGCACCAGGGCACGGCCGGAAATGTGCGACGAAATCCAAGACGTCGCTGTTGCCCAGCCCCGCCTTGAACGTGTGGCGCAGTGAGCCGGTTCCCGACGCCTTGACCGTCGTATCGATCGAAACGCGGGCCGGGTCCTGGCCGGACAGCAGGCCGAAGTTGTAGCCGCGATCCAAGTTGACGGAGCTAGCTCTCGGGATCCAGGCGGGGGTATCGAAGTCGACACAGCGAAGGACCCCCGGCCCTTTGCAACGCGCCTGGAAGTCGAGGTCCGCCGGGCTCTGCGCCAACGTTGGCACAGGCGCGATCAGCATCAGTAAGAAGCCGACCAGCACGATCATTAGCCCGGCCATGGATGCCTCACCTCACTCGATTTGTCTGGTCAAGCCGTAGCCACTCTACGAGATCGGGCAAACACCGCGCAAACGAGCCCGACACCGATGGCTCTCGCGGCCAGGCCGCTGCAAGGCCCACGCCCAGCAGGCGTATTTTCGACGGTAAGTGGTTAAAAAGTCCACTTATTCAAGGACTTATAATTCGACCAGGGCGCGGGCATCGCCAAGGGAGGTCGTTCCGGGGCGTCAGGCGCGGGACAGCCGTGTGTCTGATTGGCAGGATCAAAGCTGTCACTCGCCGGGCTCACGTTACGTATTGTTTTCCTCAGATCTGAGACGGTCAGCTTCTTTCGGAGGCGCGATTGGGTCCAGAAATTCGCAGCCACCACGAGAAAGGCATGGATGTCTCACCGGCGCGAGTTCTGGGGCATTCGAGAAGATCGTCACGTCACGGAAGCCGCCACGAATCGCGGCTGAGGGGCGCGCCTATCGGCGCGTGTCGGCGATCGCAATTCCAGAGGGCTTGAGCAGAGGCAATTGCGCCAGCAGCGCTTCGAGCGTCAAGGCAGCCAGGACGCACAGCACAGGCATCATGGGCTCGCGGTAGCGGTAGCTCACGAGGAATAGCATATGAGCGGCCGTATAGGAGAGACCTGCAAGCCATAGCAGTGCAACCTCGCGTCGTCGCAAGGACGGCACCAGGAGCCCGGCGATTGTCGCCACGACGAGCAGGGCGTATTGCACGAGCCACACCGCGCGGACGAGCGTTTCGGCCGTTGATTGTGGTCCTCCACCCTGATGGACGACTGGAGGAATCCAGAACAGGACTCCCCTCTTGAGCGAGAGCGCGACGGCCTCTCGCGGATGTTGCCGGATCCACTGCAACGCCTCGTCACGCAGTATGTCGGATGCTCGTGCCTCCCCCTGCTCCCTTCGCAGCGCCTGCCAGGTGGAGCCCCGCGGAGTGTCGGCGATTGAGACGAACAGGCCGGTGGCGGCGGGATTGTTGCCGAGATAGAGATTGAAGCCACCGTTCGTGTTCAGGACCGCTGCGCCGAGGGCGTGCTGATTGCGGATCAGCCAGGGCGTCACAATGAGGACCGCGGCCACCAGCGTGATGATGCCGGCCCGCAGCTTGCGGCCGGCCGAGCTGGGAGCACCCACGACCGCGGCGGCGAAGGCCAGACCGAGAGAAAGGCCGGAATTGCCGACCAGCGCGATCAAGCCGAACAGGACACCGCACAGGATGGCGGTGCCGGCCGCGACGCCTCTGCTCAGTCGCAGGACGCACCAGAGGATCGCCAGAACGATTGGAATCATGAGATTTTCTTTGGCCAGATACTCCGCGTAGACCCAGGACGGCAGATACAACGCCCAGGATGCGGCAGCGACGATACGGCCGACACGGCCTGCGCCCGCTTCCCGCGCGAGCGCCCAGACCAGCGCCACGGAGATCGCACCGAACACCGCGTTGACGAGTTGCGCCGCGAGCAGGCTGCCTCGGAACAGAGCGAACGTCGGCGCCAGCACGAATGTCGGGTAGCCCATGTTCAGCATCGCCAGATTGCCCGCCTGATCGACGATGCCGCGGCCGGCGATCAGATTGAGCGCCATGGTGCGGTAGCCGAGATAGTCGATCTCCGGTTGATCGAGATCGAGAACGCTGACCGTCACCACACGTAGCGCGAGCCCCACGACGACAATGGCGATCAGCCACCAGTGCCCCGCGATGCGTCCGATCGCACCGAAGCTCCGCAACGTCAGGGCTCGACGGTCCGCGTGCTGGCGGGGTATCTGACGAGCCCCGCGTCGGGGATGTGAATCCTCGCGAGGAAGGCGACGATGCTCACGGGGCTCCCAGGTGCACGAAGTGCGCGATGAGCGTCACGACGATCATCGCGGTCACGGTGACCCGACTCCCGAAATCACGAATGGCGAACACGATGGGATCATCGTCCATCTCACCACGGGCGGTCTTGATCCAGAGTCGCGACAGCCAGTAGATGAGCCCGGCGGCGACAAGCCACAGAAGCTGCGGCGTGAGATAACGCGTTTGGGTCTCCGGAGCGCTGATGAAGAAACCGAAGACCACCACGGCGCACAGCGCGGCGCCTACCCCCAATGGCCACAGCACGACCAGGTCGGTGACGCGGTAGTCGCGACCGGTGGCCGCATGATGTCCCGCTTGGCCCAGTGCCATCAGCTCGGAGCAGCGCTTCAGGAGCGCAAGACTGAAGAAAATGAACACGGAGAACGCGAGGAGCCAGGAGCTGGTGGTGACACCGACTACGACTGCGCCGGCAAGGATGCGTAGCGTGTAGAGAATCGACAGCGTCAGCACGTCGATGAGGACATACTCCTTCAGCGTCCAGCTGTAGGCGGTCGTCGTCACCAGATAGATGAGGAGCGTGATCAAAAAGCCCCACGACAGAACGGCCGCCAGCAGCAGTGCCATCGCCAGCAGCACGCAGGCAGCGGCGATTCCGCGGACGATGGGAATGCGGGCACTCGCGAACGGGCGACTGCGTTTCCGTGGATGTCGACGGTCGCTCTCGAGGTCCCACAGGTCGTTCGCGATATAGGTGGCCGAGGCGGCGAGGCCGAACGCGATGAATGCGCCCACGGCGGTCAGGAGCTTGGCGCTGTCCAGGAACGAGAAGGCGGTGAGCAGCGGGACGAAGAGGAGCAGATTCTTCAGCCATTGATGCACTCGCATCGAACGCAGCCACGTGCGTAACCCCGCGCGCTCCGCGGGAAACTCGCGTTCCACCGACGTGATCCGACGAACCTCTCGCGCGAGTGCGGGCTTGACGCCAACGAGGATTGCGGCACGGGCTCCCTTCCATATCGGCACGTCCGCCGAGCTGTCGCCGGCATAGACGAAATCATCCCCCAGACTTTCGCGGATGGCTTTGAGCTTGGCTGCCCCCTTCAGGTTCACTCCGCCATGCGTCGCGAGAACCGCGTCGAAGAGCCCCAGGCGGGCGGCGACGGCGCTGGCGATGTCACGGTGAGCCGCGGTGGCGAGCACGATACGACGTCCGCGCGCGCGTTCGTCGCCAAGGAACTTGACGAAGTCTTCGCGGAGCGGGAGATGGTCTGCGGAGAACGGCGCACGGCTGGCCACGGACTCCTTCAGTCCGGCCCTGCCTTTCGCGAGCCACACCGGCACGACCAAGAGGCGTGCCGGCTCGCGCTTGAGCAGCCGGAGGACCGACTCCAGCAGCGTGTCGGTCGGCGTCAGCGTGCCGTCGAGATCGACGACCAGCGGCGCCAGCGGCGCATTCGTCGGCGACGTCTGGTCGGCGGCCGCCAGGCTCAACGGAAAATCCGGATCTTGACCAGCGAGTTCGCGTGGAGCCGGCGAGCGCGCCCGTCTATGATGGTCTCCTCATGATGCGAAGCTCGATCGAGCATCACACTATGTCTAGGATAATCTGGTTCAATCGGGATTGGGATGTAACAATGCGCTGGTGGACCTTTGCGGCCACCCCGCGGCTTCAGGGGCTCGGGTGGCCCGCTCCCCGCTTATCGGCGTGCCGTCCGCCGGCCCGATGTCAGCTGATCCGATGATGGCCGAAGGCGCGGTCGTCATCGCGCGACGCGTGTGACCTCCTCGAGCGCTCCGATCGCCCCGCCCTCCCGGGACCTCGACCGTCGTCTCATCCACGGCATCGCCTGGACCGGCGTCATGAAGTGGCTCGGACAGATCGTGAGCTGGGTGTCGACCGTCGTGGTGGCGAGACTCCTCGAGCCGTCCGACTACGGCGTGGTCGGCATGGCCACGCTCTTTCTCGGTTTGGTCATGCTCGTGAACGAGTTCGGATTTGGCGCGGCGATCATCGCGCATCGCGGTTTGAGCTCCGATCAACGGGCGCAGATCAACAGCTTCGCGGTGTTGCTCGGGATTGCGACCTATGGCGTGTGCGTGGCCGCGGCGATCCCGCTGGCCATGTTCTTCGGCGTCCCTGCGCTCCGTTCGGTCGTCGTGGTCATGGGCATCCCGATCCTTTTCGGGGCCTTGCGTACCGTGCCGACCTCGCTGCTCGAGCGCGATCTACGCTTCAAACTGCTCGCCGGGATCGAGACGATTCAGGTGTGTTTCCAAGCGGCGGTCGTCGTTGGCCTCGCCCTCGCCGGTTTCGGTTACTGGTCCCTGATTCTCAGTGGCGTGGCAGGTGCTCTGGTGTCCACCGCGCTGGTCGTGATGTCTCGGCCCTCCGGGTTCAGCTGGCCACGTCCAAAGTCCATCCGCGGCGCCCTCGCCTTCAGCAATCACGTGCTCGTCTCACGGGTCGCCTGGTACGTCCAGTCGAACGCCGATTTTCTGGTGGCGGGCCGAGTCCTTGGTCAGGCGGCATTGGGCGTCTACACACTCGCCTGGACGATCGCGTCCGCGCCCGTCGACAAGATCACGGCGCTCGTGACGCGCGTCGCGTTCCCGATCTTTGCGACCATTCAGGACGACGCGGTCGCACTTCGTCGCTACCTCCTGAACCTGACGGAGGGCCTGGCCCTCCCTACCTTCGCGGCCGGCACGGGCCTCGCGCTCGTCGCTGACGACCTCGTGCATCTGGTCCTCGGCTCCAAGTGGGAAGCCGCGATCACGCCGCTTCGGCTGCTCGCCCTCCTCGCCGCCTATCGAGCGACCGTCCCGTTGCTGCCGCAGATCTTGAACGTGACCGGTGATTCTAGATTTGGGATGTACAACGCGCTGTCCAAGGTCGTCTTCTTGCCGGCCGCGTTTTACGTGGGCAGCCGCTGGGGAACATCGGGAATTGCGGCCGCGTGGCTCCTGATCCATCCGGTCACGACAATACCGGTCTACGTCCGCGTATTGCGCCGGATCGGGTTACGTCCTTCGGAATACTTGCGAAGCATGGTGCCATCTTTCAATGGCGCGCTCGCCATGGCGGCAACCGTCGTGACATTGCGGCTCGTCCTGTCGAGCCACTGGCATCCGGCCACGCGTTTGTCGCTCGAAGTGATCGTCGGCGCTGCGGCCTATGTGGGTGCCATCCTCGCGCTCCATCGCCGCCGCCTGTACCGCCTCGTCGACCTGGTCAAAATACTGCGCGGATGACGGACACCTGCGGGCGGTCGGTCGCGCTCGACGGTCTTGCCAGTATCGAACTGCCCTTTTAGGATTGTCGTGTGGCGTCGGTTCGACTCGGCTTCACCGGTGATGTGTGCCTCGGCGGTCAGGTTCGCGACCTCATCGCGCTCCACGGCCCGCAGTTTCCGTTCACCGGGGCCACGCCCGCGTTACGGGCGGTCGACTTACTGATCGGCAATCTCGAATGCTGCTTGATCCGTGACGCGACCGGCTCGCCGCCGCGCCGTTTCATGGCGGTGCCGGCGGCGTACGCCGAGGGGCTCAGGGACGCGGGATTTCACGCCATGACCGTCGCCAACAACCACATGATGGATTGCGGCGTCGACGGTCTCGACACCACGCTGAAGCGCCTGGGTGAACTCGGCATCGGAGCGTTCGGCGCAGGCCCGGACCTGTCGGAGGCCGAGAAGCCGCTGGTGCTCGAGCGGGGCGGCCGTCGCTTCGCGTTGCTCGCGGCGAGCGGATTCGCCGATTCGAACGCGGGTCGCGGCCGGTCGGGCACCTCACCTCTGGACCGCACGCGGCTCGGGGAGCGTGTCAGGGCCGCGCGAAAGTCGGCCGACCTCGTCATCGTGGCGCTTCATGCGGACCTCGAGTTCAGCCGCTACCCTTCGCCGTGGCGCGTGCGACTCTCTCGCTGGTTGATCGACCAGGGGGCAGCCATCGTCGTTCAGCATCACCCCCACGTCTGCCAGGGAATCGAGCGATACCATGAAGGTCTCATCGCCTACTCGCTCGGGAACTTCCTCATGCAAGTTCGGGGCAATTCGTACCTCGAACCACAGGCCGGGACGACAGACTCGATGCTTTGGTTGGTCGACGTCGATTTCGCCCAGTCTCGACCCCGCCTGACTTGGGATTGGCAGCCGATGGACATCGATGAGAGCCATCGACCGCAGCCGTGCCTCCCCGAGCGTGCCGCGGCGCGGCGCCGGGATCTCGCGCTCCACTCGGAGGGGCTCGGCAACTCCGCGCTCGTTCGTGCCCAGTGGGCCAGGCGTTGTGGCACCGAGGCGCGCGCCTCGGCGGCTCATCTGTACTACAGCGCGCGGCGTGGACAGTGGGGCCGTGTCTGGGCGACGATCCGCCGCCTGGTCAGCAACCCGGAGGAGCGGCGCTGGATCCGCGGGTTCCTGACATACGGTTATCGCTGATCGGCCGCCGGCGCCTTCACAGGCGTTTCCAGCACGCCTCGCGCCGAGCCTCTCGCGAAGCCAGCTCCATCAGCGGCGTCAGATACCATCGGTCCCACAATGCGAGCGCAGTACTCCGTCTGGCCAGCCACAGGCCGGCACGGCCCCGCGAGGTCAGAAGCTTGCGGAGCGCCGGCAGACCGCCGTGCTCGGTGATCTCGTGGAGCAGAGTCGTCTGGCAGGAAAGCGTGTGCATGTTGCGGAGCGCCGGCGAGCCGGGGGCCATGTCGACCGGAACGTCGCGGTTGCCTGGATACCGATAGAAGTCAGGCCAGAACGCCTTGAGGCACGCACGCTGAAACTTGGTGACGTGCTTGTCTGACGAGGCAAACCCGAGCAACACCCGGAGATAGTCGAGGTCCAGATACGGACACAGCGGCACGTGGCCGGGAGGAGCCAGCTGCTGGGACCATGGCGCGATGACTCGCCGCTGCCGAAGCAACAGAAACGCCATCTCCGAGATGTTGCTCCGCGGCAGAAACGCCCTTAAATATGCTTTGACCTCTTCACGCAAATCAGCAGCGCTCGGCCACTGTTCGGCGTTGAGGACCGGGTCGTATTCGTTCGTGATGCCAAACGTGGCGATCGACTCCAACTCGTCTTCCGCGGATCGGGCCGCAACGGACAGGCCCGTGTGGACGCTCCACCCGACCGGGTCCCCCAGGATGTCTCCGGCGATTCCGTCGAAGACGAAGCACGGTTCCGCGGGTAACCAGCGCATAACCGGGATCGCCCAGGAGTGCTCCCGCGTTTCCGAGTCGACCAGGATGCGTCGGGTGCGATCATCCGCAGCGTACTGCTCGTCGGCCGCGGGCTCGATCACGGCGTGTGGAAAGCGAAAGTCCCGAGCCATCTCGCTCGCAAACCTGGCATCCAGATCTCGGAGCCCTTTTTGGAAGCTCCGGTATGTCACCGACTCAAAATCGATCTTCCGGCGGACCAGCGTCGCGAGGATGCGACGGCTGTCGAAGCCGCTGCTCAGCGGCAGGATGAAGCTGCCGCCGACCAGCTGCAGGCAGCGATCCATCGCCTGCTGGAACACGTCCTCGACCTCGCCGACGGATTGCTCGTCGACCGGGCGTGTTCCGAACGGCAGGTGCCCCGTGGACACGGTGTGCCGACGTCCGCCCTCTGTCCAGCTGACAGCCTGCCCCGCCGACACTCGTGTGATTTCGATGGCCAGGCTTCGGTCGCCGACGATCCACGATGTTTGAGTCAAGGATCGCCACGCGAGCAGATCAGGCGAGTCGGTCTCGAGTCCGAGAAACCGGGGATTCGTGGCGAAGAGTACGGCATCGTCGAGCCGCCGATAGTACAGCGGGCCCATTCCGAGGACGTCGGTGACCAGCGTCAAGGTCTTTCCACGGTGTCCGATGAGCGCCGTGGAGAAGACGCCGTTGTGCTCCTCGAAGGCCCGGGACGCCCAGTATTCCTGCAGCGCGGACTGGGCGGAATAGGAGTGGAGGTAGGGCAGCACGTAGCCCCGGAACGCCAAGCCTCCCGCATCCTCGGTCGCATGGACCAGGCCTGTGCCGGGAGGATGCAGCGGCGACGCGGCGCTGATCAAGAGCCAGTTCGGCCCTCGCCGCTCTACGTACTCGGTCGGCGGCGAGCCTGCCATCGCGACGTCGAGATCCTGGGAGGGATGCCACGCGCCGAAGAAGAAGTTGTCGCAGAAACCGCTCGCGTCAGGACTCGGCCACTGGAACTGAATCCTGAAGCCAGGGCGGTCTGTGCGAAGAAGGCTCAACGGGTGCCGAGACTCGCTCGATCGGATTCGCCGCGCTCCACCACACCGACCTGCGCCGCCGAACGGTCGATCGGCTCTGCGTATGTGACGGATGAGATCACCGCCGGCAGCAGGTCGGGAAAGCGATACTGATGGAGCTCGAACTCCGCCAGGTTGCTGGTCGTGAGCAGCCTCGGATGGAGCTTGCCATGGCCATTCTTGGTGAGCACCACGAGTCCGCACTGAATGCGGGAGTCGCCGCCTCGGAAGGGTCGGAAGCAGAGGGTAGACGCGGTCGCCCGCTGGGTCAAGTGCACCCCGTGGATCAAGGGGGTCAAGAGTCGCTCAGAGACGTCGATCACCTCGCGATAACGGCGCACACGGTCCCAGGCCTCGCGCTCGTCACACGAGCGCCCGAGAAACCTCCACACGTTCTCGTATTGTTTCGACGTGAGCGCGACGATGTCCCCCGAGGCGTCATCATGCGCACGTTCTCGCACGAAATCATCGGTCGAGATGTGCTCCGATTCGACCAGCACGTCGACGAGTCCGTCGACTCTCGAGCTTCGGATGAGCTCGCGCAGCGCGGCACAGTATCGGCGTGTGCTCGTCAGCGGGATGTCGTTGACCAGGAGCGCGCACATGTTGTCGATGACCAGCGTGAATCTCACGCCGACCGGATAGAACTCCTCGACCCGGGCCGCGAAGTCGACCGCCTGGCGCAAGACGAGAAGCTCGGCCAGGCCGACGTCGAACATCAATTCGTCCTCGCCCGGGCGGATGCTGGCGTGATAGCCGCCGCCGATATCGTAGAAGAGATGGATCGGCTCACCCCGACGAATCGCCTGTTCGATCCAGCGGAGGGCATCGTCGCGATACGCGGCGGCCCGAGACTTGCTCAGATAGCAGAAGTCGCGGCTCGTGAGCACGTCG
>AR_comb_assmDRAFT_10082642_pt1 | contig 25061 bp, 21 predicted proteins | sample ArasoioldDNA_FD_10543 | JGI IMG/M metagenome (IMG submission 10543) | reverse complement strand
CGCGCGCCGAGGCTCGTCGTCAGCCGGCGCACCTCGATGTCGCCGAAGGAGGTCAGCAACGCGCCATCCTGGACGTCGCCGACCTTGAAGCCCTGCGCCGGGTAGCAGACCTCGGGTCGGTGCGCTTGCAACCCGCCGCGCTGGTCGTCGCCGTACGCCATTGACAGCATGATCCGGTAGCCGTCCTTGTTGACGTAGGTGCGCGTCAGGATCTGGCTGTAGAGCTTGTCGAGGAGCTCCTGGGTCTGCGGGTTGACGACCTGACCGCCCTCGTCGGGGAGCTTGGTCCAGTCGCCGAACTGCTTGGGAACGGCCGTTTCGAGGTGGATCGCGCCGCCGAGCTGCCTTGCGGTCGTGTTCGGGCGGCCGACGACTCCCGCGATCGCGGCGCCGCACATCAGTCCCGCCAGGATCCAGGCCGTCGATTTCAGCTGCATGAACGTCTCCGCCGCAAAGGCCGTCGAACTAGGCTATTTTGACGGTCGGGCGGCGACTTGGTTCAGCAAGGGGCTTCGGGCGCCGGAACTTTGCCCTGCATGACCCTGCGCGCATCGCTGCGGCAGAATTCCGCCGATGTCCGAGCGCGGGTCCTTGTCGCCATCGCGGGTGATCCTGCCGATCCAGTACCTGCGCGGCGTCGCGGCGCTGATGGTTGCCTGGCACCACGCGGCGGGCCAGGTGCCCGGCATGTCCTCGATCGTTCCGTGGGCGTTCGGCACCTCGGGCGTCGATCTCTTCTTCGTGATCAGCGGCTTCATCATGGTGGTCACGACGTCTGGCACCGGAATGGGCCCCGGCGAGTTCTGGCGCCGGCGCATCGTCCGCATCGTTCCCCTCTACTGGCTGCTGACGCTCCTGATGGTCGCGGTTGCGCTGGTCGCGCCCGGGCTGTTCAAAACGCTCAAGGTCGCGCCGGCAACGCTCGTGCAGAGTCTCCTCTTCATCCCGCATTTCTCGCAGAGCTTTCCAGGGATCGTCTGGCCGCTGCTCGTTCCGGGCTGGACGCTCAACTTCGAGATGTTCTTCTACGCCGTGTTCGGTCTGGCGCTCCTGCTCCCCGAGCGCATCCGGCTGCTGCCGCTGGTGACGTTCTTCGTGATACTGACGGCGATTGGCCTCGCATTCGGTCCGTTCGCGTCCGCGGCCGCGCAGACCTACACGCACCCGATGCTGCTCGAGTTCGCCGCCGGTGCATCGATCGCGGCCTGGTGGCTGAGCGGCCGTTGGCGCCTGCCGCCGGCGACCTCGTGGCTGCTGATCGGCGCCGGCGCGGTGCTGCTGGTGGTGCGCGACCAGGAACCGTTCGGCACGTCGATGCAGATCATGGGCGCCGTCTTCGTGCTGATTGGCGCGCTCGACGCGCGTTTCGCCGCCTGGCGAAGCCGCTTGCTGCTGGCGCTCGGAGATGCCTCGTACTCGATCTACCTGACCCACATCTTCACGCTTGGCGCGCTGCGCGTCCTTTGGGGCAAGGTCGTCCACTCCGAACCAACGATCTTCTCGACAGCGTTGTTCATGCTCACGTCGCTCGTCTTGTGCGGCGTCGCCGGCTGGATCGTCTACCGCTGGGTCGAAGCGCCGTTCCTCCGGCGCCTGAACCGCCGCCGCGGGTCCGCCACGGTACCGGCAGTGTCGATCGCAACGCGATGATCGCGCGCAAGTCGGGGGGCGGCCCAACGAGAGTTAGACGTCGCAACAACTCGAGCTCAGCGATGCTGCACCGGCGCCGCGCTCGGCGTCGTGATCGTGTGCACGGGCGGTCGAGGCGTGGCCCACGAATCGCGCTTCCTCAGCGGATAATTCCTGGCTTGCACGGGCCAGGGACACCACTTACCTTCGCCGGGCACCAGGCTTGCCCCGAGCGGACATCACCGTTCGTCCGATGACTGAGAATTTCCGCGCGTTGGTCTGCGTCCTGGGCCTTGCGGTCCCTGTGTTCGCGTATTTGCGACGACCCTTGACGTGGATTTCCATCGCGCCGGGGGATTACCTCCTTCGGACGGGGCTTTGGATCGTCTTGACGTGCGCCCTGTTCGCCGCCGGCAGTTTCTGGTTGTTCATGCTCATCGCCGCGAGTGCCTTGCTGATCGTTGGACGCAACGACTCGAACCCTCTCGCGCTCTATGTCTTCCTCCTGTTGCTGGCGCCGCCGATCCAGGCTGGAATTGCCGGGTTCGGCGGCATCAACCGTTTCATCGACGTCGACTACCTACGTCTGCTGAGCGTGTTGGTGCTCTTTCCGACCGCGGCAAGGCTAGCCCTAAAGCCAGAAAGCGTTCGGTTGTTCAGAATTCCTTCGGACAAGTACCTCGTCGGTTACCTCACGCTTCTTCTCTGTCTCCAAGCACCGGTCACCAGCTACACCGACCTGCTCCGTTCATTCGTCGCGCTGTTCATCGATGTCTTTCTGCCGTACTACGTCTTCAGCCGCGGTCTGTCCGACTTCTCGCGGATGCGCGAGGTCTTCGCGTCGTTCACCGCGGCTTGCGCATTGATTGCAGTGATTGCGCTGTTCGAGTTCTTCAAGGGGTGGCTGCTGTATTCGTCGCTGCCGACCTTTCTGGATGCGCACTGGTCATACGGGCACTACATGTCACGGGAGGGTGCTCTGCGCGTGGTGGTCAGCACCGGTCATCCGATCGTCCTTGGCTACGTCATGACCGTGGCTCTTGGTCTGCATCTGGCGTTGCGCCACGCCTATCCGAATCGAACGTCTTGGCGGCTCGTCGCATTTGCCTTGGTGGCTGCCCTTGTGGTTTCGCTTTCGCGCGGGCCGTGGGTCGGAGCGTTCGCTATGCTAGGCGTCGCGGTCGCGCTGGCGCCCCGCTCGGTGGCTCGGATCGGCAAGAACGGCGTACCTGTCGTCATCCTCGTTTCGCTGTTGGCGATTACACCCTTTGGCGCGAAAGTCGTCGCACTTTTGCCGTTCATCGGCACGGCCGATTCGGAAACCGTCGCGTACCGCCAGCAACTTTTCAATGTCGCTTGGGATGTCGTCATGATGAATCCCTTCTTGGGATCGCCTTACTACATGGCGACGGATGCGATGGAGCAGATGCGTCAAGGTGAGGGAATCATCGATGTCGTCAATTCCTATATTGGCGTGGCGCTCGGGAGCGGGCTCGTGGGCCTCGCCCTCTTCGGCGCGGTCTTTGTCTCGACCGCTCGGCACCTTTTCGTGTACCTCTTCCGCCATGGAGATGAGGAAAGCGTCGAGCACGTCACCGGCCGAGCGTTGCTGGCGACCCTTGTCGGGGTGCTTACGATCATCGCCACGGCCAGCAGCATCAACGCGATCCCTGTGATCTACTGGTGCCTCGCCGGTGCATGCGCGGCCTACGTGCGTGCTCTCCAGGTCGGGACCTATGGCGAAGCATCGCCCAGCTTGCCCCGGAAGACCGGCTTTCACGCCTCACCACTGTGAACGAGCAAGAATTTCAACACGTGATGCTGCCGATCGAGCATGGCGTAGACGGACTTCGGCTCGACGCGACGGAAGCGCGCTCTCTGGGTAATCTTCTGCAGGACGGCTATTGCCAGGCGACGCCGTTTCCCCACATCGTTCTCGACGGCTTCCTGCCGGATGCCTTGGTGCATCGGATCGCCGAAAACTTTCCCGTCGAGGCGCGGACTTCCGATACGCACTTCAACATCAACTACGGAGGCCACTTCAAGCGCCAGATTGCGCCGGAGGACTGCAACGGCTTTGTGCGCGAGGTCTTCCACTTCTTCAACTCGCTTCCCGTCATTGCTTTTCTCGAGAGCATGACCGGCATCGACGGCCTGGTGCCGGATCCGTACTTCGAGGGCGGAGGCTTTCACGAAATCTCTACCGGCGGCAAGCTCGGAATCCACGCCGACTTCCGTATTCACGAAAAGCTGCATTTGCAGCGCCGGTTGAACCTTCTCATCTATCTCAACGAACCGTGGCACGACGCCTGGAACGGCAGGCTTGAGCTCTGGGACCGCGGGATGCAACGGTGCGTCAGGAGCATCGCACCGCTGATGAATCGCTGCGTCGTCTTCAGCACGGACGGCGATTCGTACCACGGTCATCCCGACCCTTTGCAGACGCCGCCTGAAGTCAAGCGTCGTTCCATGGCGCTCTACTACTACACCGCGTCGAAAGCGGTCTATCGTGAAGTGCCGAATCGGTCGACCATGTATCACGCCCGGCCTCAAGACCCTTCCACGATCCGAAGAGAAGCGGCCGCGTTCAGGGCCACGGAGTACCTGCGGGACTTCGCCCCTCCGGTCGTCTATCGTTTGTACGAGAAGGTTCGCTGGCGGCTCTCCGCCGATCACAAGAAGAAGTCCTGATGTCGATTCCTGCTGCCGCCCAGCCTTCGTTCGCTGGCAAGATCGTGCGCCGCCTCATCGGTGCGCGCCGTTTCGTCGAGCGAACCGGCGACTTTCGTCAGCGGGAGTCGTTCGGACTCATCGATCGACCCAACTACGCCTACGGGCTCCTGCGAGCGGCAGACACAGCGAGGTTTTTCGGTCTGAAGGCTGTGACGGTGTGCGAATTCGGTGTAGCGACCGGTCGTGGGCTGACGAACATGGCCGAGATTGCTGCCAGCGTCAGCGACGTCACCGGAGTTCGATTTCGCGTTGTCGGATTCGATACCGGTGCGGGGCTCCTGCCCCCAAGCGGACCGAAAGATCACCCCGAGCTTTGGTCGGCCGGCGACTTCGCGATGCAGGATCCGGCCGAGCTGAAACGAAGGCTCGCGGGCAAGGCCGAGCTGGTGCTCGGCGACATTGGCGACACCATCGAGCCGTTCGTGGCCTCGTTGAGCGCGGATTGCCCGTTGGGATTTGTATCAGTCGACGTCGACGTCTACTCGGCGACGGTGTCGGCATTGCGCGGTCTTCGTGGAAGCTGCGATCTGTACCTGCCGGCGGTGAGCTTCTATTTCGACGACATCCTGTTCTATTTCGCCAACGAGGCATGCGGCGAGCTTGCCGCGATCGCCGAACACAATGCCGCGGTTCCACATCGCCCGATCCAACCCGACCGGAGCCTACCGGGATGGCGACCCGATGGCTACGCACCCTGGTACCGGGCGATGTACGTGGCGCACATCCTGGACCACGCGAGCAGGACGACACCGCGCGAGAGGCGCACGCTGTCACTCGACGAGCACCTCGCGTTCGTCGGCGCGCTCAGGTGACGGGCCAATGACACCGAACCCGCCTTCCGCGCACGAGTTGATCATCGTCCCCATTCCGCTGGCGCGACTGACTGGTCGCGCTGAGACGCTTCCAGGCTAACCGCTGTGCGTCCCGTCGGAAGTACTGAACGGTTGAAGTTCGCCAGCGCGTTGCGCAGAGCAACATCATGAGCTCGTCCACTGGAGAGACGGTCATCCGGCCACGTTCTGGATGGATCGCAATCGATTGGCGAGAGTTGTGGAATGCTCGAGAACTGCTCGGGTTTCTCGTCTGGCGAGACGTCAGCGTGCGCTACAAGCAAACAGTGCTAGGCGTTGCGTGGGCCGTGCTTCAGCCGGTCTTCACCATGGCAATCTTCACGGTGATTTTCGGGAAGCTGGCAAAGATGCCCTCCCAGGGAGTCCCGTATCCTCTCTTTGTTTACGCGGGCTTGTTGCCTTGGATGTTCTTTTCCACGGCCGTCACGGGAGCAAGTCAGAGCTTGGTCAACCAGCAGGCGTTGCTCACGAAGATCTACCTGCCGCGTCTCTTCGTTCCTACGGCATCAATTGGCGGCGGCATCGTCGACCTGGGGGTGTCGTTTATCGTTTTCGGGTGTCTCATGGCGGCCTACGGCGTTGCTCCTGGGTGGGGGGCTCTGACGTTGCCCCTTCTGGTGTTGCTCACCGCGATCACTGCGCTTGGAGTCGGCCTTGCCCTCGCTGCTTTGACTGTCACCTACCGCGATTTCCGGTATGTGGTCCCGTTCATGATTCAAGTAGGCATGTATCTCAGCCCCGTGATTTATCCCGTGAGCCTAATTCCCGAGCGTTGGCAACCCCTGCTTGCGATCAATCCGATGGTGGGTGTCATCGACGGATTCCGTTCGGCGCTTCTTGGAGTCCCTTGGAACTTGGATACCTTGACCATCTCGACGACCGCGGCACTCCTGACACTCTTGTTCGGCCTGTTCTATTTTCGGAAGACCGAGCGCCGATTTGCGGACGTCGCGTGACCTCCGACTTCGCGATCAGCGTCGAACGATTGGGCAAGGTCTATCACCTCGCCCATACATTGCCGGGACCGACTTCCTTTCGCGAAGCACTCACCTCTGCAGCAGCGGCGCCGTTTCGTCGATTTCGGGAGCTTCGGGGGACAGAAAGGACGCTTGAAAGCTTCTGGGCGCTGCGCGATATCAACTTCACGGTAGAGACCGGAGAGGTTGTCGGCATCGTCGGGCGCAACGGCGCGGGAAAGAGCACGTTGCTGAAAATCCTCTCGCGGATCACGGAGCCTACGGAAGGCCGAGCGGTCATGCGCGGCCGCGTTGCGTCACTCCTTGAGGTGGGGACCGGGTTCCACCCCGAGCTGAGTGGTCGCGAAAACATCTTCCTCAATGGATCGATCCTCGGCATGAGACGCCGAGAAATCGCCGCCAAGTTCGACGACATCGTCGCCTTTGCCGAGGTTGAAAAATTCCTCGACACGCCAGTCAAGCGATACTCCTCGGGAATGTATGTGCGGCTGGCGTTCGCGGTCGCAGCACACCTGGACCCGGAGATCTTGATCGTCGACGAAGTACTGGCCGTTGGCGATGCGGAATTCCAGCGCCGCTGCCTCGGGAAGATGAAGGAACTTTCGCAGCGAGGAGCGCGCACCGTATTGTTCGTGAGTCACAACATGTCCGCGGTGGCCACGCTTTGCAGTCGTGCAATCTTGCTTGCACAGGGCACCGTCGAAGCTGAGGGTCTTCCTGCGAGCGTGATTCAAGATTATTTGATTCCCGCGGATGTTCACTCCCTGTCGAAAACCGACCTTACAAGTGCGAAGGGGCGTTCCCCCTCGTTAACGCCTGTATTCCGATCTTTACGCCTCTCCCGAGCCTTAGGTGATGAAACGGCAGTGTTTGTGCCGGGCGACGATGTCCTCATCGAGCTTGGCTTGACGGTCTCCTCCCCCGTTCGCTCGCCGCGCATCGGCATCGGCGTGAACAATTCTCGCGGAGATCGCGTGTTCGCTGTCGCAACCTACCTTTCGCCACAACCGATCGGAAGAGTCGAAGGGCGCGCCAACGTTCAAGTCACATTCCGTATGCCGCCGCTCTACCCCGGCCGCTATTTGCTGGATGTCAGCCTCGCGGGCGAACGAGGTTCGTTCATCGATCAAGTGGAAAGCGCCGCCGCCTTCGAGGTTCTTCAGGACGGATACCTCGGTTCCAGCCATCCGTACTTTCCGGAGATGGGGAGCGTGCTTGTGCCGAGTGTCTGGGGGCCAAGCGCAAGGATCCCGGGACCAAGGGAATGAACACGTCTCTTGATCGGCAGGCTTCGGAAGTGCCACACGACGTCCGCCCGCGCTGGTCGATCCTGATTCCGGCGTACAACCCGTCGGATCTTCTGAGAGACGCGATCGCCTCTGCGCAAACTTCGATTGCTGTGACCGGGGAGGTGGCGCAACTCGAGATCGTCGACGATGCGTCATCGGAAGTCGATGTTGGTTCCTTAGTTCGTTCATGGGGCTTTCACTCAGTCGCGGTCCATCGACGAAGCACAAACGGAGGATTGGGCGCTTGCTGGAACGATTGCATCGCCCGTGCGCGAGGAGAGCTGATCCACATCTTGCATCAGGACGATCTCGTCAAGCCGCCGTTCTACGAGAGCATGGGACGTCTGGCGGCCATGGTGCCAACGGCCGGGATGTACTTTTGCCGGACTGAATTCCTCCATGAAAGTGGGGCGTGGCTCGATGAACTCGAGCAAAGCGACTCGGGTCTCGTCGCCCATTGGCTGGAACGTATTTGCGAGCGGCAACGGCTTCAATGCCCTTCCGTTGTTGTGCGCCGTGGCACCTACGAACGAGTGGGCTCCTTCGAAACATCGCTTCGATATGCCATCGACTGGGAGATGTGGATCCGTATTGCAGCCAGCCATGCAGTCGCCTATTTGACCGATGCTCTGGCGAGCTATCGCATCCATTCGGGCGCCGAAACGAGGAGAGTCAAATCCTCCGGCATCGCGACGCGCGACCTTGCTCTAGCTCTGTCGTACATCCGAAGGACGTTGGCGCGTGCCGACCGACTAGACTGCTTTTCTTCCGCTCAGCGATTTGCGCTCAATTTTTCGAGACAGGCCGCTTACGAGGCTGAGGCTGGCAACGATTGGGAGGCGGCAGCCGGTGAGATCGCGGCATCCATCCGTTACATGGCGACGACCATGAGCTTGCGGGATTGCCTCTGGCACATTCGGTGGTATCTGAAACTTCGATTGAATCTACAGGCGATCCGCGAACGTGCGCGGATCGCTGGTCGATGATGCAGGTTTCAGCTTTCCGGTCGTCAACAACGGCCAGCCACTTGCAAGCGACACGATCGACAGTTGCGCGATATCAAACTGCTGATGATCGATGACGGTTCAACTGATAATTCCTTCCGCAGGATCTCGGCCAGGGCGCCGCGAGATCGACGGAGACGCCACTGATACGAAGCGCCGGAACAACGTTTGACGGACGGACCCGAATGGGTATGTCCAAAACTGCCTGATGGTATTTGGACGCATCATCGTCGCCGCTCCCCCGTTGTGCGGAGTGCGCGCTGACGTCCGTCACCAAACATGAAAGGATCCTTCTCGCTCTAATCACGTAACCGACATCATGAGAGGCTGGGTGCTGAGCGGCTTCCACTACGTTGACAGCCAGAACAGTGCCGGGCAGCCGTTCGCCGAACGATTCATTTCCTGGCATGTCAGGACGTTTCGTCGTTCGTTTGCGCGAAAATCCCGAGCCGTGGCCCAGACCTCGGCCTAGGTCGTCGTGGCATTGCGACTTGTCCGACGGCTGGCGCCAATTTCCTTACTCTTAAATGCGATTTCGTGACACAGCCGCTTGCCACCTCGCGCATTCATCGAGGCTACTTTGACGTTTCTCAAGGTTCGGCATCGGATAGGTTTGGTGGCAAGAACGTGGCGCGCTACACGTCACCATCAACCCTGGTACCCACATTGGATCGCGCCTCTTCCGACAGCATCCTCCCTGGAAGAAGTTGCAGAGCAGCTGGGTGACATGGCCCGCGCAGATTGGAGCAGCCCAGCCATCAAGGGCCATCCCGACACAGCTGCGATAAGGAGAATGTTCGCGGTAGAAACAAAGCGGGCCCTGGAAACTAGATCAATTTCAGAGGCTGTCAAAGCGGCACGCAGTCTGGCGGCGATGGAAATGCGGGACGGTGAAACGTTTGGCGTATACATCAAGCTCGTTGCTCTTGCCAATGCTGAAGCACTGCAGCGGCTGGGAGAATACCTAAGCCGCTACGTAGTCCTACATATCACATGCTGGCCGCGCGTGAACCGCGCGAAAGCATCGGCGACAAGCTTTGCGGAGGCGCAAGCTTTGGGCGTCTCCCAACTCACGGTGGTTGGCTCCGCGGAGAAAGAACTGTTCGACTTCGATGCGAGAACAGGGATTCTTACTGTGCCCGAGTGCGACAGCTATGAGCAGCTTCCAGCGAAGGTCGTTTCCGCAATGTTTCTTCTCGCGCTGGCGGGGTCTGTGGAGGCCGTGCTCAAAGTAGACGACGACCACAGGCTTGTCAATGCTAAACAACTGGTGGACACGTTCGGCACGCTTCCACGAAAATGCCCCGCGCTGAGCGGCCATGTAATAGACATCGGTACTCTAGGCGCCAACGCTCGGACCTGGCACTTCGGCAAGACAAGAGACCCGGCGCTCGCTCGTACTCCCTACACCCTTCCAGGAACCACCAAGTATGTTGAAGGAGGCAAGGGTTACTTCATCAACTCCCAGGGATTGAAGCTTCTTGCTTGGTCATACGTCTATTTCGAGCGCTATCTTGCAACGAGCCTTGCTGAAGATGTGACCGTTTCGGACCTGATTGAGAGGCAAGGAGGCCGGGTCATTCCGACGAACATGAAACGGATCATCCGCACCGTCGACGAATACTAAGGGATGAACTCACCAGAAGTCAGCGTTCTTATGCCGATGCGCAACGCCGCTCCATATGTCGCCGCCGCTTTGAATTCTTTGCTGGCCGATGATCTGAATCTCGAGATAGTAGTTATCGACGATGGCTCGACAGATGGCTGCGCGGATATCGTGCGACAGAGAAAAGACCCTCGAGTCCGACTATTGAGGGGACCCGAGCGCGGCATAGCGGCGTGCTTGAACATGGCCTTAGAAAACTCGTCGGGTACTTATTGGATGCGCTGCGACGCAGATGATCTCTACCCGCCCGGGAGAATTCGTGCGCAATCGCATTGGTTAACGGAAAATCCTAGCTATGGTGCTATTTGTGGAGGGTTCACTGCCATTGATTCTAAGGGAGCGATGGTCTCACAATTGGCCTGTGACGAAGCATCGCCGCGAGACGTCCACTGGGAAATGAATCGCGGGATCCTGATGACCCACTTGGGTACATTCGCCTTTCGCAGGCAATTTTACGCGGCCCAGCGCTTTCGAGAATATTTCGAGTCAGCAGAGGACATTGATTTCATGCTGCGCTTGGGGGCGGATTACCCGATACGATATCATTCCGCGAACTATTATCTTTATCGCCTGCACGAGCATTCCATTACGCACACACAGGCCGCCTCACGACGAATTTTTTTTGAAACGATGGCGTACTCATTTCATAAGGAACGAATGGGTTCAGGAACCGACCTCCTATCGCGAGGTGCGGCTCCCTTGCCGACTGATCGGTCTGGTGATCGACCGACAACCGCCGCGAGTCACATGCAAGGGATGCTGATCGGACGATCATGGGCTGCGCTTGGCCAAGGGAAGACCAGAGAAGCAATTCAGACAGCGGCGCGGGCGGTGTTTGCGGCCCCAGCATGTCATCACGGATGGGCATCGCTCTTTAAGCTCTTGATCAAGGCCACGATCGGAAAGCTTCAACTCTGAAAGGCTTTGCCACTGATCTCCGAATATTGCTGGCCAATTGCGAATCGGTGCAGACCTTCTTTTGAGACATACCCACATTCGAACGTCGCAGGTTGTAATAACCCCGCATTCGCGAATCACGTCGACGCACGCGCCGAGAGTTGGCCATGTCGAAGGTGCTGAGATCGGATTTCATAGGCCCGACAAGCGCCAGCGCGGCACCGCACCAAAGTGAACAACTGATCGAGCACACCAAGCATCAGATGCTGTAGTTGCGAGACTTGAATGCTGTCGACCATTCGACGCCACCTTCGCCCCGTAAAACGTGCATACCGCGTCGTGCGGACATCGGCTATAGATGCAGCGCGCGCTGCACTTTCGCCATTAATGATCTCAACCACGAGATCGGTTTATGGAACTCGATTCAAGATCCCGCTGATTCGTAGCGTCGGTCTTGAGCACCTCGGCGGCAGCGAGCTCTGGATGAGTGACCTGATCCGCCGACTTCTTTCGGGCGGGGCGTTCATCGACGTCGGCGTCAATGTTGGCCAGACCCTCCTGAAGGTCAAGTCCATCGACCCTGCGGTCCGATATCTTGGCTTCGAGCCCAACCCATTTTGCGTGCTCTACAGCAACGAGCTAGTTCGTCTAAACGACTTTCGTGAATGTGAGATCTTCCCTATCGCACTGTCCGATGCGCCTGCACTGCTCGAACTCGTCGGCATCAGCGAAGCTGATTCAGGCGGCTCGATGTTGACCGACTTGCGTCCGGGCAGACCGATCGTTCGCAAACAGCGCATCCCTGCCTTCGACTTTGATGGTCTTGGGCTCGATACGCACGATGTGCAACTGGTGAAGATCGACGTCGAGGGAGCTGAGTCGCGAGTCCTGGCGGGGATGAAGAACTTCTTGAAGGCTACGCGCCCATGCGTCATCTGTGAAGTTCTGCATGCGCACGATACAAGCACGCTTCCAGCAGTGACCGCGCGCAACGAAGGCATAGTCGCGCTACTGCACGAGATCGGATACTCCATCTTTCGAGTGCGCAAGGGTGCCGATAGGGTATACGCGTTAGAAGCGATTTCGAACTTCCCGAAGGCGCTGTGGATGCTGGCAAGCAGCCCCGAGCTGTGTGATTACCTATTCGTACCCATCGAAAAGGCAGCTTGCTTGGAAGCAGAATTCTCAAACTCGCCACCCGATTGGGGCATAAAGAAAAGCGGTTCACGTTCCCCTTGCCCTCGCGTCTGAGCTCGGTCGCGCGCGGCGCTCAGCCCGATGTCAGAAGCTAAGAGGTTCTCGTCTGCCACTTGGATTGCCCGATCCCTCGAGGCTATGCCGGGGCTACGGCCATAAATCGCAACCTGCAATGAGGATCTCCTTCGTATCGCCTCTCAACTTGAGCGGGGGCTGTCTCGTTGTCGCGCTGTACGCGCAAGCCTTACGGGATCGAGCGCATGAGGTGACGATTTGTTGCAGTTTGAAAGAGGCCTTGCTACGGCCTCGGTCGCACTACGACGGTCGCAAATTGAAGATCCGCCCTTACGTGCCCGACGGAGATGTCGTCATTGCCACCTGGTGGCGGACCGCGAAGATTGTCTACGGCCTGCCCGAGAGAAAAGGAGCAAAGGCGTACTTCATTCAGCATCACGAGGTTCACGAATATCTGCCCGCAGACGAGGCGCGTGCGAGCTATCGGTTGCCATTGCACAAAATAGTCGTCGCTCAGTGGCTGAAAGATGTGATGCAACATGAATACGATAGCGATTCAGTCGTCATCCCTAACAGCGTTGAACACGACAGATTTTTCGCTTCTCCGCGCGGGAAGCAAAATGTGCCTACCGTGGGCCTGTTGTACGCGTCGATTCCTTGGAAGGGATTCTCAGTCGCCATGGCGGCTCTTCAGCTGATCCGGAAGCGGGCGTTGCCGAACCTTCGCGTGCATTGTTTCGGGATCGAGCAACTCAATCCCATTGCGGATTTCGTCTCATTCACTTTGCGCCCGCCGCAGGATCGCATACGGCACATATATGCAAGCTGCGACGTGTGGCTCACGGCGAGCCACTCTGAAGGCTTCAATCTTCCTGCCATGGAAGCGATGGCCTGTCGCACCCCAGTCGTCGCGACGCGCACAGGATGGCCCGCAGAGGCCATCGTCGACGGATGGAACGGCGCGTGTGTAGACGTCGGCGACGTAGAAGCTCTTGCTACCGAAACGGAGCGAATACTGCAGCTGCCCGATGAGCGGTGGAGATTGATGTCGGATCGCGCCTACGAAACAGTTCGGAATGCGTCGTGGAAGTCGTCCGCCGACCAATTCGAGGCGCAGTTGATCCGACTGGCCGCGATAAAGGACGCGGCGGGCGCTTCCGTTTCGTCTGTATCTAGGGACTGCTGACAGTCCAGACATCGACGACTCCAGCACGCGGTTAGGGTGTCCCGTACCGCGGCGAGCGTTTCGCATCGATTGTCCGGGTCACCCAGGCACCCAAGCTGCGCCTCGGTGACCTCGAGCGAGCCTGTTCGCACGCTGTTGCGGATGGAAACACGCGGAGTGCCGTGCGCGCTTACGCTCGTGCGACCGTTCCACTGTTGGCCGGTCGCTGCAATTGGTCACTCATCGGTGCTTCAGTGATTCAGTTCGCGGCCGAACAACAGATCTGTGACTAGCGCAGCGAATTGAGCGCTACGTTCTCCTTCATAGGTAGTCGATACCGGCTGACCGAAGGCCCTGCATCGGAGAATGCCATTGAAACCTTCCAAAATGCGCCGCGTGGCCCCTTTTCTTCCGGCTCTTGCGTTCACCTGCATCTCAGGATGCGGGGGCGGCGACTCGAGCCAGTCGAGCGCAAGTAGCGCGGACCCAAGCGCGACCGCTACCGCGCAGCGGGCTGTGTCTCCGGCCCGGAAGCGGTGGGGTGGCCCGGTTCAAGGCAAGCGCTTTGGTCCAGATGTCGATGATCCCGCGCCCGACGTCGCTGACGCATCGACGCCTAGATCAACACCAACGGTAGCTCTTGTTTCTGCCTCCGCGGATCCTGCTTCAGCGCCGGCGTCTTCCGTGGCCGCGACGCACGCTGGGATTCTCGTCGACACCGCTAACCTGCCCGTGCCTCAGCCGGGCGTTTCGGTTCCGATGCTGACCGCCGCGGCGGCACCTCCGCCTCTGCCGGCGCCCGGAGATTGGGAGCACGATGGCGCGTTCCGACTCCTGTGCAATTGGGCGAAGATGAGTTACGACGACCCGATCGTCTACCCCGGCGTCCCGGGGATGGCGCACCACCATACGTTCTTCGGCAACACCGCGATAGACGCCTTCACGACGCCAGAGAACATCCGGTCCAAGGGCAATGCGAGTTGCCGGGGAGGAACGATCAACCTGAGCGGCTATTGGGTACCGTCCATGATCGACACCGCGACGCACAAACCGCTAGCGCCCAGATTTTTGTTGATCTATTACAAGACCGGCGCATGGACGTACATGAACGACGGCAGCGTCATCCAGCCGATTCCGGCGGGGCTGCGAATGATCACTGGGAACTCGTCGGGCAGCGCGCCGGGCATCGGCAACTTTCAATGTTTCATGCCGGCGACGGGTGAGGCCCGCCCCGGAACGTATGGGGCGTCGATTCCGCCGGCGTGCCTTCCCGGGGACAGTGTGCGAATGCGCATCGAGTTCCCGCAATGCTGGGACGGCGTGAACCTCGACAGCCCCGACCACAAAAGTCACATGGCGAGGACGGAGCAGTTCTGGAGCGGCGATCCGGCGAAACAATCACGCTGCCCTCCCTCGCACCCCGTCGTCCTCCCGCTGATCACATTCGCGGTGGACTACGAAGTGCCGGCAGGCGCGAACACGAGAAACTGGCGGCTCTCCTCCGACGTCTACGATCCGGCACAGCCGGGCGGCTACTCGATGCATGCTGATTGGATGAACGGCTGGGACAAGACCATCAGCGATCTCTGGGGCGTCAAGTGCATGCGCGAACGCCGCGACTGCGGCTCCGCCGACGTCGGCGACGGGCGGCTCACGGCGGAGTATCAGGGCAACTGAGCCGGCCGCCGAAGCTGTAGCCAATCCTCAGGGTGCACCCGCTCGGCCAAGATTCGAGCGCCGGCAGCAGTCGCTCGCTGTCAAATCCTGGCTCGCTGCTCGAAACCCGCCGCGCGCGCCCAGCATGCCCAGCGCGTCCGTCGTCATGTCAACTTCAGGACAGGCTCGCTGGTCGCCGACTGCCTGGCATCTCTCGCGGGGCAGTTGTCGGCCGGATTAAACCAATGCTGCAGCAGGTGAATGCGAAGCATGCGCTCCAGACCGATCGGGCGATGTCCGTTCCCAGCCTTGGGATAGTGCGGCTCGATCACCGCGCACAGCGCAGCCCATGGAACAATGGCGTTCATCGCATCCAAAGAGTCCTCGCGCTTAGTGCGTCGTCGATACCGCTCGAAGCCAGCACCCCTGTCCACCGCTGCCGCCAACGGCTCCCGCTTCATCGCCAACCCTCGCGCCATTGCCACGGCTTCAAAGCAGCAATCGCCGGGCCAGGAGACTTGATCAGTCTTGCCCCTTAGGCTGCACTCCGAGCAAAGGCAGGTGTCATGGGGTGTTCCGTTGATCGAGCAAGTCAAGATCCAGGCGCCGGTGTTAGTGCGTAAGCGCGTAGCCGCGGCACCTTGAATGCGGCGGATCGTTTTAGGATGCTCGTGTCCACTGAGTCTTTGGTGGACACGTGCACACTATTTCCAACGACGTCGGCGCTGGCCGTCGACGCCGGGCGCACGCATAGCGCCGAGTTCAAGGCGCAGGTCGTCGCGGCATGCAACTCGCCTGGCGTACCGAGCGGTGCGGTGGCGATGGCCACGGCGTCAACGCGAACCTGGCACGTCGTTGGGCCTCGATGCCTAGCGGCGCGGTGGCGGCGCGCTGGCCAGGACTTCCAGTGCTGCCGTGGCGACCACCTTCGTGCCTGTGCAAATGCCGCCCGCCGAGGACGAGCCCGCGGCCATCTGCATCGAACGTAATATAGTGGGCAAGCTGCATGGGCCGGCGTTTCTGCATCTGATGGACGAGGAGCTGGCGACTCCGTTTGGCCGAGAGAAGGTAACCAGGGAAAGCGAAGCGCTGAAACAGTTGCCCGTCATGACCGCACCATCGCGTTGGACGCTGAGTCAGCCGCTGGCGCGGTACGAGCTGACTCGTCTGTGGGATCTCGTTCAATGCGGCCGTAACGCGCTGGTATTCATCGGTCCCTTCGACGAGGTCAAGGGAGCCGAGGTGTTGATCCAGGCGTTTAATCGGCTACTGGTCGATCGACCAAATCTCAAGCTCATCTTCGTCGGACCTGACTGGGGATTCGTCAATGGCGGATCCTGGAGCTTTCAGGACTACAGAGGCATTCCTCGACGATCCCTTGCTCCAGCGCAACTTGACGTACCTCGGGGCTCTCGGTGCGGAGGAGGTAGGGTCTCTTCGCACCACGGGTGTGTTGACGATCGTTCCATCTCGTCAGGAGAGCCAGGGTTACACAGCGCTGGAAGTGATACTGCAGGCTTGTCCTGTAGTGTGCGCATGCCTCGGGGTCTGAGATCGTGGAGCATGGCGCCACCGGGCTCAAGGCTCGAGTCAGGGATCCGGACGACCTTCCAGCGCAGGTGGGAAGAATCCCGTGGATCCCACGTTCGGACGATCGCTAGGCCAGGCAGCGCGCGATTTCGTGCTGAGACACCATTGCACCAAGTGCAGTCGGCTGACAAACGCTCGACGTCTACCATCGGTGCATGGCGCTGAAGAACCCGCACGCCGCCCTCCGACGCTGATGCTCCCCCCTTTCTTTGGCGATCACCGATAACGTGCCCGCCGTATTCGTCGCCATCGTCAACTACCGCACCGGCCCGATGCTGGTCGCGTGCTTGGCGTCGCTCGCATCGCAGGTCCCGCTCCTGCGCGGGGGGCGCGTGATCGTCGTCGACAATGCCTCCGGAGACGACTCGGTCGCGCACATTTCGGGGGCGATCGATGCGAACGCCTGGGGCGGGTGGTGCGAAGTGATCGCTCTGCCGCGCAACGGCGGATTCGCCTACGGCAACAACCGAGCCATCGAGCGCGCGCAACAGCTCGATCCTGCGCTCGCTGCCATGCTCTTCCTGAATCCGGACACGGTCGTCCGCCCCGGTTCCTTGCGCGCTCTGCTGAGCCACCTCGACTCGCATTCCCAAGCCGGCATCGTCGGCGCATCGATCGAGGACGAGCAGGGCGCTCGCCAGCGCACCGCGCATCCATTCCCGTCGCCGCTGACAGAGTTCGTGGACGGCTCGCAGCTCGGGATCGCCGGCCGGCTCCTCGGCTTGGGCACCATGTCCGAGCCTGCGCAGGATCGCTCGCATGCCTGCGACTGGGTGTCGGGCGCATGCTTCGCCGTGCGCAGGCAGGTGTTCGAGCGGATCGGTCTGCTCGACGAGGGCTACTTCCTGTATTTCGAGGAAGTCGACTTTTGCCGGCGCGCACGGCGCGCGGGCTGGGCTTGCTGGTACGTCGCGGACGCGCGGATTGTCCATCACGAGGGGTCGTCGACCGGAATTCGCGCAGTCGGGCGGCGCCGGCCGGCCTACTGGTTCGCGTCACGACGGCGTTATTTCACCAAGGCGTACGGAACGACGGGATTGATCGCTGCCGACCTGCTGTGGGCGATCGGCCGCGCAAGCTACCTCGTGCGGCGAGCCATCGGCCTCGGTGGAGCGACGAAGGAGCAGGTCCCGCACCGCTTCGGGCTCGATCTGCTCATCGGCGATGCGAAAGCCATGTTGCGCGGCGATCTGCGCTCCGCGAAGGCGGTTCAGGCGCGCGTCTCGCAGATGCCTTGACAGACATGCAGGACGTGGATTCCGTCGGCAAGCGCGTCGGCTTCGTCGTGATCGGCCGCAATGAAGGCGAGCGCCTGGTCGCTTCGCTCGAGTCCTGCCGACCGAGCGGCTGCCCGGTCGTATATGTCGACTCCGGCTCTTCGGACCAGAGCGTGTCGTTTGCGCGCGGGCTTTGCGACCACATTGTGGAGCTCGATCCCGCCCGGCCGTTCTCGGCGGCCCGCGCGCGCAACGAGGGATTCCGGTTTCTCGTGGGCGCGCACCCGCAGCTCGAGTATGTCCAGTTCGTCGATGGCGACTGCATTCTGTTTCCGCAATGGCTGGAGCGCGCCTGCTCTGCGATGGACGCCGACTCCGCCCGTGCGATCGTTGTTGGGCGACTCGAGGAACGCCGTCCCGACGTTTCGATCTACAACCGCCTTTGCGCCATGGAATGGAAGTCGCCGGAAGGCGAACTCAGCAACTTCGGAATGATTGGCGGGATCATGCTCGTTCGTGCGCTGGTCTTCGAGCGCATGAAGGGTTTCAACGAACAAGTTATCGCAGGCGAGGACTCGGAGTTCAGCGTGCGCGTCGGCAGCGCCGGGTTCAAGATCACCAAGATCGGCGCATCGATGGCGACGCACGACGCCGACATTCGAAGATTCAGTCAGTGGTGGCGCCGCGCCGTGCGTGGCGGCCATGCGATCGGTCAGCGCTTCAGTCTGAATGGACGCAGCGCGGCGCGCGACTGCGCACGCGAGCGCCGGAGCGTTCTGATGTGGGGCGCCTTGCTACCCGCAACGATTGTCGTGCTGGCGCCCTTTAGCTATGGGCTTTCGCTGCTGCTCGCCGGCGGGTACGCCGTGCTCGGCAAGCGCATCGTCCGTTATCGACTCGCGCAAGGCGACAGTCGCGCCGACGCTCGCCTCTATGCTCGCTTCGTCGTCATCAGCAAGTTCGCAGAGGCGATCGGCCTGGCCAAATTCCATCTCAACAACTTCGCCGGCCAGTTCCGCATCATCGAATACAAATGATTTCGACTTCGCAAATCAAATCGTCCGAAGGTGGCGAGGGCTCCTCGGCTCGCCGAGTCAAGGTCGGCCTGCTGGGGGCCGGCTACATCCTCACCGCTCATGCAAAGGCACTGAGCATCCTCCCGGGGGTCGAGATTCGCGCTGTGTGCGATGTTTCGAGGACGAGGGCCACCCAGGCTGCACAGGCGTTCGGGATTCCACTGGTCCATGGCTCGCTGGCCGAGCTGCTCGAATCCGATTGCGATGTCGTACACGTCCTGCTGCCGCCTTTCCTGCACGAAGATGCGGCCCGCCAGCTGCTGGAGGCCGGCAAGAGCGTCTTCATCGAAAAGCCGATGGGCTTGCGTTCCAGCGAGTGCCAAGCGCTCGTCGAGCTTGCCGCTTCGCGCAAGCTCCGCCTGGGCGTGAACCACAATTTCCTCTTCCTGCCGGGCTATGAGAAGTGTCGCCATGACGTTGCGAACGGCACGATCGGAAATCTCGATCACTTGACGGTCAATTGGCTGTTCTCGCTGGGGTTGATCCAGTCGGGGCCGTTCGACAACTGGATCCTGAATTCCGAAGGTAATCTGCTCTTCGAAGTCGGATCTCACGTCGCCGCCTTCTCGGTCGACCTTCTGGGGCCACTCGACGAGGTGAGCGCGGTCGCTTCGCATCCGATCGAGATCCCGGGCGGCCGGCGCGTCTACCGCCATTGGAACGCGATCGGTCGGCGCGGCAACAGCTCGATGAGCTTGAACCTCTCGGTGACCCCGGGGCAGTCCGATCGCAGCGTGCGGCTTCGCGGCTCGGCAGCGACGGCGCAGTTCGTGTTCGACCGCGACGTCTATTGGCGCGAGCAGACCTCCAGCAACAGCGCGATCTTCGATCCGCTACGCATCGCCAGGGCAACGGCGCGGCGAATCAGAGCCCAGGGATTCAGGAACGCCGGCCGCTATCTGCTCGCGATCCTGACGAGCAAGCCACAGGTCGATGCATTTCAGGACAGCATCTGCCGCAGCGTGGCAGCGTTCTACAGCGGACTCGATGGCGATCTCGACCCGCGCGTCGACGGCAGATTTGGTGTCGAAGTCATTCGCCTGTGCGAGAGCATCGTGCGTTCTGCCGGGGTCGAACCGGCGGCGTCCCCGAAAGGAGGTCGTCTCCAGGACGTTCCGGCGGTGACCCGGCCGACGGTCCTCGTTGTCGGTGGAACCGGGTTCATCGGCAGGCATCTCGTGAAGTTGCTGATAGACCGCGGGATCGGCGTCCGCGTGCTGTCCCGCAACTCGGCTGCTGCAGGGCTCGTCCTTTCCGGCCTGCCCGTCGACCTGGTCCAGGGTGGACACGACGACCGCGCCGTCCTCGACCGAGCGCTCGACGGGATCGATGTGGTCTATCACCTAGCCAAGTCCGGCGGCCATCGCTGGGCCGACTACCTGCGGGAGGACGTCGAACCGACCCGGGTGCTGGCCGAAGCAGCCTTGGCGCACGGGGTCAAGCGCTTCATCTACACGGGAACGATCGATTCCTACTTCTCGGCACGTGCGCAAGACGTGATCGACTCGGACACGCCGCTCGACCCCCGAATCGGCGAGCGGAACCTGTACGCGCGCTCGAAGGCGGCGTGCGAGGCGCTCTTGCAAACGATGCACCGCGAGCAAGGCTTGCCCGTCGTCGTGTTCCGCCCAGGAGTGGTGATAGGCGAAGGAAATCCTGCTGCGCACTGGGGCGTCGGGATGTTCCACTCCGACGCGCACGTCCAGTTATGGGGCGACGGCACGACCAAGCTGCCATTGGTGCTGGTCGACGACGTGGCCGAGGCGCTGGCGCTCGGCATGACTGCGCCCGGCATCGAAGGGCAGACATTCCTGCTGACCGACGAGCCGCTTCTCAGTGCGAAGGACTACATCGAAGAGGTGTCGAAGGCCAGCGGAACACGTATTTCCGCCGAGGCCACACCGATCTGGAAGTTCTTCGTGCACGACATTGTGAAAGAGACAGTCAAGCACCTTGTCAGGCACCCGAACCGGCGCGTGCCGCATTACCGTGACTGGAACTGTCGCGCCCATCGCGCACGTTACGACAGCGCCAAGACACGCGCGGTCCTCGGATGGAGGCCGGCCGGTACGCGTGACTCGATAGTGAGCCAGGGCATCGTCGCATCCGTGCGGCCCCATCTTCGCTGACAGCAGGCAAGGCATCGTGTCTCACCAGAATCACGCGCGCGGGTCGGGAAGGACAGGTCCCACGCGCGTCGCCTATCTCGTCAACCAGTATCCGGCGGTGACCCACAGCTTCATCCGGCGCGAAATCCTGGCACTCGAGCGGCAGGGCGTCGAGGTGCAACGCATCGCGCTGCGCGGCTGGGACATTGTGCTTGCGGACCCAGACGATGTCCGGGAGCGAGAGCGCACCCGCTTCGTCCTGCGCGAAGGCGCGCTCGCGCTGCTCGTGGCGGTCTTCGCTGCCGCGATCTTTCGCCCGGGAACCTTCATGGCTGGGCTGCGCCTCGCGACCGGCATGTCCGCAAGATCCGACCGCCAGCTGATCTACCACTGGATCTACCTCGCCGAAGCGTGCGTCGTCGCGCGCTGGATGCGCGCCGCGACCCTTCGCCACGTCCACGCGCACTTCGGAACCAACTCTGCCGACGTGGCGATGCTTGCCAGCGTCCTTGCCGGCGCGAGCTACAGCTTCACCGTGCACGGCCCCGACGAGTTCGACCGGCCGGGCGCGATTGGCCTCGCCGAGAAGATCCGTCGCGCCGGCTTCGTCGTCGGCGTCAGCTCGTTCACGCGCAGCCAGCTGTTTCGCTGGGTCGAGTCGGCGCATTGGGACAAGATCCAGGTCGTCCATTGCGGTCTCGACCGGGCGTTTCAGGCCGGCACGGAGGCGCCGGCAGCCGAAGCGAGGCGACTGGTCTGCGTCGGCAGGCTTGGCGAACAAAAAGGCCACCTGCTGCTGCTCTCGGCGATGCGCCTCGCCTTCGACCGGGGTTGTGCTTTCGAGCTGGTGCTGGCCGGCGACGGCGCGCTGCGCGGCGCCATCGAGGAGCGCGTTCGTGCGCTCGGCCTGCAGGAGCATGTCCGGATCACCGGATGGATCGACAGCGTCGAGGTCCGCAAGGAGCTGGAGGCGGCGCGCGCGCTGGTGCTGCCGAGCTTTGCCGAAGGCTTGCCCGTGGTCATCATGGAGGCCATGGCCTTGTGCCGTCCTGTCATCACGACCTACGTCGCCGGCATCCCAGAGCTCGTGCGCTCCGGCCAGAGCGGATGGCTGGTGCCGGCAGGCGACGTCGACGCGCTCGCCGATACGATTGTCGAATGCCTTGATGCGAGCGGTGAGTTGCTCGAACGCATGGGAAGGGCGGCGCGCGAGCGGGTGCTGGCGCGCCACGACATCGACGTCGAAGCCGGGAAGCTCGGCGAGTTGTTCCGACTTCAGCTGGGTGCGTCGGCGTGACTTCGGCGGCCGTTCTCGATGGCGTCGGCGCGCTGCTGACAGTGATCGCCGTGATCATGCTCGTGCCCGCCGGCGTGCTGATGCTGCAGGTGCTCACGGCGCTCCTGCCGGCGCGTGACGACGACGGGTCGCCGACTCTGCAAGCGCCCCGTCCGTCCATCGTAGTTCTCATACCTGCGCACGACGAGTCGGCCGGGATCGCCGCGACGTTGCGCGCGATCCAGGCGCAACTCGCGCCCCACGACCGCTTGCTCGTCGTCGCCGACAACTGCAGCGACGATACCGCGGAGGTGGCGGCGAACACCGGCGCCGAGGTCGTCCAGCGGGTCGACGCGGCAAGGCGGGGCAAGGGCTACGCGCTCGACTTCGGCATCCGCCACCTCGAGTCGGAGCCGCCCGAGGTCGTCGTGATCGTCGATGCGGACTGCGAGCTGCACCCGGACAGCCTCGATCGCCTCACGCGTCTCTGCGCCAACGAACGGCGTCCCGTGCAGGCGCTCGATCTCATGCGCGCACCGCCGGGCGCGGGCCTCAAGACCAGGATCGCCGAGTTCGCTTGGCTGGTGAAGAACCAGGTTCGGCCGCTCGGTAGTCGGCGCCTCGGACTTCCCTGCCAACTCATGGGGACCGGCATGGCGTTGCCGTGGGAACTGATCCATACGGCGCCGCTGGCTTCAGGACACATCGTCGAGGATCTGCGCCTCGGCTTCGATCTCGCTGCCGCCGGCGCGCCGCCGCTGTTCTGTCCGCAAGCGCTCGTGACGAGCGTCTTCCCGATCCATGCGCAAGGTGCCGCCGACCAGCGCGCCCGCTGGGAGCAGGGCCATGTCGGCGTGATCCTTCATGTCGCGCCGCGCGCGCTCTGGCGCTCGCTGGTCGAGCGCCGACCCGGGCTCGCTGCGATGGCGCTCGACATTTGCGTGCCGCCGCTGGCGATGTTCGTCCTGCTCCTTGTCGGCCAGGCCGTGGTGGATGCGATCGTCTTCGCGTCGGGCGGCGCGCGGACGCCCTTCTGGCTCGGCTTCGCTGCGCTTGCGATATCGACGCTCGCGGTCTTGATTGCCTGGATGCGCTTCGGTCGACGCGTCCTGTCGCTCGGGGAGCTGATGGGGGCGCCGCTCTACGTCATCGCCAAACTGCCGCTCTATGCGCGCTTCTTGCGGCGCGGAAAGCGCGAGTGGGTGCGCGCGCGACGGGACGGGCACAGTGAGTGAGTCGAGAGACCATCTCGCCGTGCTCGATGGCTGGCGCGGGATCAGTATCCTCCTGGTCCTGGGTGCGCACTTGCTGCCGCTCAGCCCGAAGAGCTGGCACTTCAACGAGATGGCTGGTCCGATGGGCATGGCACTGTTCTTCACCTTGTCGGGCTTCCTGATCACGCGCTTTCTTCTGACGCACGACAGCATCCGCGACTTCCTGATCAGGCGCTTCTTCCGCATCGTTCCGCTGGCCTGGCTGGCGCTGATCGTCGCGCTGCCGCTTTCAAGCGCGCCCGCCTCGGTGTACCTGCCGAATTTCCTGTTCTATGCGAACCTGCCGCCCTACTATCTCGCGCCGGTCGCGGATCACTTCTGGAGCTTGTGCGTCGAGGTCCAGTTCTACGCAACCGTCGCGCTGATCGTCGCCCTGCTGGGCAGGCGCGGGCTGTACCTGCTGATCGTCCTGTGCCTGGGTGTCACCCTGAACCGTATCGCGAGCGGCGTCGAGATCGCAATCGTCACCTGGTATCGCGTCGACGAAATTCTCGCTGGGGCGATCCTCGCCCTCGTCCATGGTGGCAAGATGGGGCTCTTCGCGCCGAAACTCGTGGCGCGGAGCAACGTCTGCGTTCTGCTCGTGCTGTTCGCCGTTTCGTGTCACCCGGCGAGCGGATTCGCCAACTACCTGCGACCGTATCTCGCGGCGATGCTCGTCGGCACCACGCTATACCGCCCGCCCGAGCTCGTCGGCGCTATCCTGAGAAGCCGCAGCCTGCGCTACATCGCGGCGATCTCGTTCGCGCTCTACGTCTGGCACGGTCTTCTCATTCACACCTGGCTCGGCCAAGGCGAGCGGCTTACGAAATACCTGAAGCGCCCGCTGCTGTTCGCAGCCACGGTTGCCCTGGCGCATCTCTCGACGTTCCAGTTCGAACAACGGTGGATCGCATTCGGCAAGCGCCTGTCTGCGCGATACCGGCGGCCTCAGGTCGGCAGCGTTCCCGAGTAGCAGGACGTGGTACGGGCTCCTGACAGGTGCTTGACTGTCTCATTCACGATGTCGTGCACAACACACGTCCACTGACCTCCTCATCATCGACACCTTCGTGGCGCTGTCAAGCCAGCGCACCGTCGACATCGCCGGCAGCACGCGCCACGGTCACATCTATATCGAGCACGACCCAAACGCCTAGGCGGAAGAGCGGGAGAAGGCGCTTTGGGCCGCGCTCGACAACGACGCGAGCTTCTGGTTCACCGCGCCTTCGCTCATGAACATGCTCGCCTCGATCGGCTTCACGTCGCTGCAGGATGTGCTGGCACCCTACGATGCCGGCGTAAGCCGATGAACGTCAAGGCGCTAGCCAAGGCGGTGCCCTTAACGTTAAGGGCGCCGCGCGTCGGGTGCTTTCTGCAACGCCGCACCGGCGATAGCAAGTTCCCGCGCCAGCGCGGTGATTTCTCGGTGCTGCTGCAGCTGCACAAGTCGCAACCTGAT
>AR_comb_assmDRAFT_10113251_pt1 | contig 25079 bp, 24 predicted proteins | sample ArasoioldDNA_FD_10543 | JGI IMG/M metagenome (IMG submission 10543) | reverse complement strand
GGCAACCCGACGCCGGTTGAAATTCCGTTCGTGCTCGACATGCAGCTGCCGCGCGCAGATGTGCCCAACCCGATTGCGCCGCAGACGTGGCACTTCAAGCAGTCAATCGAGTACTCGATCACAAACAACTACGCGATCCTGGATATCGCGTCCGAACGGAAGGACGATTTCCTCTTCAACATGTACAAGATGGCGAGAAACGCCATCGACAAGGGCAGCCGGGACACCTGGACGATCCATCCGAAGCGGATCAAGGCGGCGGAAGACGCGATCGCGGGTCCGGGTTCGGCCCGCGGTGCCGAAAACATCGGGCCGCGCGGCCGTGGCGGCAACTTCGGCCGCGGTGGCGCGCCGGTCGCCGTCTACAACGACGTGCTGCGCGATCCGGCCATGCGCGACCCGCGCGCGTTCATCGTGCCCTCGGACCAGCCCGACTTTCTGACCGCAACAAAGTTCGTCAACACACTCATCAAGGCCGGCGTCGTCGTGCACAGGGCGACGGCGCCGTTTACGGTTGGCAACAAGTCGTATCCCGCCGGCTCGTACGTCGTAAAGGCCGCGCAGCCATTCCGGGCGCACGTAATGGACATGTTCGAGCCCCAGGATCATCCTGACGACATTCCCTATCCGGGCGGCGCTCCGAGGCCGCCTTACGACGTGACCGGCTACAACATCGCGTACTCCATGGGGGTCAAATTCGATCGCGTCCTCGACGCCGTTGACGGTCCGTTCGAGAAAATCGCCGATCTCGCGCCGATACCCACCGGCAAGGTCGCGCAGGCGCCGAGCGGCGGCGGCTATCTGCTCAGCCATCAAGTCAACGACGCGTTCGTCGCGATCAACCGGCTGCTCAAGGCGGGCGAGGATGTGTTCTGGCTGAAGTCACCGGTCACCGCCGGAGGCACGAATTATCCAGCCGGCGCGATCTATGTCAGCGCGAAGACGACCACGCTGCCGATCCTTCAGAAGCTCATCACTGACAAGGGGCTCGCTTTCGAACCGGTTCCGTCAAGGCCAGCGGGCGAAGCGATGAAGCTGAAGCCTGTCCGCATTGGCCTGTGGGACCAGTACGGCGGATCGATGCCGTCAGGCTGGACGCGATGGATCTTCGAGCAGTACGAATTCCCGTTCGAGGTCGTCTATCCGCAAGCGCTCGATGCGGGGAACCTGAGCGCGAAGTACGACGTCCTCGTGTTCGTCGACGGCGGCATTCCCGAGCGGGATGCGTCGACAGGTCAAGGACAGGGCGGCGGCTTCGGCGCGCAGCCGGCCGCCGAGACGATTCCCGCTGAATTCCGCGGCTGGCTCGGACGCGTCACGGTGTCGAAGACGGTGCCCGAGCTGAAGAAATTCGTCGACAACGGCGGGACGATCGTGACGATCGGGTCGTCGACGTCGCTCGGCCATCACCTGGGACTGCCCATTCGGAACGCGCTCGTCGAGACGGTCAACGGCGTCGCGCGCGAGCTGCCGCGCGAGAAGTACTACGTGCCGGGCTCGATTCTCGAAGCGCGCATCGACAACACACAGCCGCTCGCCTTCGGGATGGACAGCAAGGCGCTGGTGTTCTACGACGAAAGCCCTGCGTTCAGGCTCCAGCCGGATGCCGCCGCCAAGGGCGTCCTTCCGATCGCCTGGTACGACAGTCCGACGCCGCTTCGAAGCGGCTGGGCGTGGGGCCAGCAATATCTGGATCAGGCCGTCTCGATCGTGGATGCGAAAGTGGGCAAGGGCCACGTTGTCCTGTTCGGCAACGAAGTCCTGTGGCGCGCCCAGCCGCATGGCACGTTCAAGATGTTCTTCAACAGCATCTACTACGGGCAGGCCACGCCGCAGTCAGCGTCGGGTGCGCGGACGACGGAACAGCGCTAGCGCGTTTTACAGATATCGCCTGACGCGCTGGCAATAGTCTTGGTAGCCCGCGCCGAATTTCTGGGTGAGGTATGCCTCCTCCGGCACGACAGCGATGAAGTGGACGAGGAGCAGCCCGAGAGGCGCCAGGACCGAAATCCAGAGGTTGCCAAGCGCCAGGCCGAGGCCGGCCTGCACGAAGGTGATTCCCACGTACATCGGATTCCGCGTGAACCGATAGGGCCCGCGGAGGATCAATTCGGGCGACGGCTTCCAGGGAATCGGGCTCTGGCCTGTGCGCACGAACCACGTCCTCGCGGAGACGACCGCCGCCAGCCCGCCCAGCAGAATTACCACCCCGAGCCACATCGTCCAGGAACCGGACGGTGGAAATGGGCCGACGACGTAGCGAAGCGCCACGCCCAGCAGCGTCAATCCGAGGAACACGAGTGGCGGCGGAAAGCCGACGTTCGCGCCGCGTTCTCCGGCGGCATTCGTCATGGCGTTAGACATAACACATCCTCGCGCGTGTTCACGACGAAGTTGGCCTGGACAGGCGGCGCCGGACGAACCGGATGATGACTGACGCGCACAAGGCGATGGCCACGAGGAGTGCCAGCGCGACAGCCAATGCGATCCGGGGGTGCGTCAGCGCCCCGTAGGACAGCGCGACTGCAAGCGCGTCCTCCCCGAGGCTGAGCATCCAGTTGCTGAATGGTTCCGGACTCGTGTTGGCAGCCGCGCGCGTGCCGGCTTTCGTGACGTGCGACGTCATTGCCACCGACCCGCCCAGGAGCGCGGCCAGCGCGCGGAGCGGGGGAGACGCGTCGCCGATGGCGGCGACGGCGATGAACGCGCCCCCAATGGGCCTGATCACCGTGTGGACAGCGTCCCACGCGGAGTCGAACCACGGAATCTTGTCCGCCACGAATTCAACCGCGTACATCGTCAGCGCGACGCCGATGACGAGCGGATGATCGAAGCCGCGAAATTGATCCGGCAGTGCGACGAGACCGTAACGCGAGCACAAGCCGAGCACTGCGACGGTCGCGTAGATGTTCAGCCCCGAGGCGAACGCCAACGGCACGATCGCGATCACTCTCGAATGATAGGCCATGCGGGTCGGGTAGGCAGGTAGATGCGGCGGGGTGGGGCCCCGCCGCCAGTGGAAAAGTTGACAGCTACTCTGGATCGGGGACGAGCTCGGGAGATGGAATGAAGTTGTGCAGGTGCCGGCCGACGATTTGCTGAATGACGATGTCCGGATGTTCCTGCTCGATGATCTGCGCGTCGAAGTCGTTCTGCCAGAGATAGACCGCGCGGCTGAAGTGCTCGGACAGGAAGGGTACGAGCGCCGACGCGAACGAATCGCGGAAGATCACCGCGCGGGGAAGCGTCGAGCCCGGAATCTCGGTCACGAGACGCCCCTCTTCGTCGGTCGGGCGAGCGCCCTTCGGCTCGACGACGATTGCAGCCCTGGGCCGCCTGGGAATCATGCGCAGGTCCTCCTCGCGAAGGACGCGCTTGAGTCCCATCAGCGCGGCGAGATCCATCGCTTCGGAATCGTGCGCGACGGGATTGAAATCCTCTCTCGTCCACGCCGGTGGGATTGCGGCATGCTGCACGCGCGCAGCATCGATGATGGTGCGGTACGCGATGAATACGCCGCGTTCGTTCCAGTGTGTGTCCGTCTTCTGATAGATGCGCTCGCGATCCCGTTGGGCGATCAGGGCCGGCCGAAGGTCCACGATGAAGCCGGTGTCCTGCAGGCTGCCGTAAAACTGATCGAGCCGCGACATCTGGCCAATCCGCTGCACGGTGGACGGCATTTCCTCCGGGTAAATGGCGTGCTTGTCGGGCACGAGGAGGAAGACGTACGCGACGTGCCGCGCGGTCAACCATCGTCGTGCGCGCGTGAGCGCGGCGCGCCAGTTCGCGAGCGCCTCCGGTGTCAACGGATCGTCCGCAATGTAGTCCTCGACGGCCTTGTCGTCGGCGTAGAAGAACCAGCCGTTCGAACCCTTCAACACCGACGGGGACGGCGACTGACCGAGCCAGAACAACCGGATTTCGCCGTACCACTTGACGAGCGTCGATCGCAGGCCGAAATGATCGTCGAACCACGGTCTGATGTTCGTGCCGACGAACGTGACGAGCTCGCGGTGCTCGCCTTCCGGATCTCCGCCGTCGCGTCCAGCCAGGTTGAGCGTGGCGGGCAGTGCGATCATGGCGACGAAGGTGACGACCAGCAGGGCTCGCATCAGAACCTGAAATAAATGAACGGGTTGTACGTTCGGGCCGCCATGCTCAGAATCGATGCGACAAGCAATGCGACGAGCGCGGCATACCGGATCACTGGGAGTGGCCCGCGCGCGCCCGATTCCTCTGGGCTCCCGGGTGCTGCGCGGTCCAGCCAGTTCGCGACGGCAGGAACCCACGGCGCCGATCCGACGGCGCCGGCGGCCAGCGCCAGCCACACTTCAGGCGTCAGATAAAACCAGACAGTGTACGGCGCCGGCTCTGCCGGGCTCTGGCCCGCGAGCGCCCACAAGTACGCGGTGGCAGACGACAGCGTTTCCGCTCGGAAGAACACCCAGCCGATCATCACGACCAGCATCACGTACACGTGATTCCAGACCGGCCATTGGAGAACGCCGCCATCGGACGGGCCGGGACGAGCTTGCGTGCGTGAACCAGCGATGCGTTCGATGACCAGAAAGGCACCGTGCCAGAGACCCCACACGACGAAGTTCCAGCTCGCGCCGTGCCACAGACCGCAGAGAAAGAAGACGAACACGAGGTTGCGGTACCGTCGCACGGGCGGGACGCGATTGCCGCCGAGCGGGATGTACAGGTAGTCGCGGAACCACGTGGACAGCGAGATGTGCCACCGGCGCCAGAACTCCTGCACGCTGGCGGCGATGTAGGGCCACCGGAAATTCTCGGGAAACCGGAATCCGAACATGCGGCCAAGTCCGATCGCCATGTCGGAATAGCCCGAGAAGTCGAAGTAGATCTGAATCGTGTAGCAGACGATGCCGAGCCATGCGTGCGCGGCGGATAGCTGCGAGAACGGCATCGCAAAGATGCGATCCGCGGGGCCGGCCACGACATTCGCGACGAGGACTTTCTTGGCGAGACCGATCACGAACCGCCGGACGCCATATGCGAAGTCGTCGAGCGACACGCGCCGGCGTGCGAGCTGGTCGGCGATATCGCGATAGCGGATGATCGGCCCGGCGATGAGCTGCGGGAAAAGCAGCAGGTACAGCGCTGCATGGACAGGGCTCTTCTGCGCCGTTGCGTCGCGCCGGGCGACGTCGACGACGTACGAGATCGCGTGAAACGTGAAGAACGAGATGCCGATGGGCAGAAGCACCCGCGGTACGTTGACGAGGCGGGCCGGCCCGCCTACGGCGGAGGCGAGCCCATTCAGGTTGTCGACGAAAAAGTTCGCGTACTTGAAGATGCCAAGAACGACGAGGTTGATGCCCACGGCATACGCCAGGCGCCGTGCCGCGGCAGGCGTGCCATGCGCGCGATCGACAGCAATCGCCATCCAGTAGTTGAAGGCGATTGAGGCGAGCATCAGCCAGGTGAACGTTCCACCGCCGGTCGCGTAGAAGATGACGCTGGCGACGAGCAGCAGCCAGTTGCCGTACGCGCCGTGGATGCGCGTCCCGCGCCGCCGGATGTCGCCGGCGAAGTACAGCGCCAGCAGCACCGGCAGGAACAGAAACAGGAAGGTGGGCTCAGTGAACAGCACGTCGGTGACCGGCTGGTCGCGGGAGGCGCGCTACGGCGCCGTCGTGAAGATCAGAATGTGCTGCCACGGCAGCGATTCGTCCACCTTCGAGAGCGCGTAGCCCTCGGCCTCGACCTCGAGCTTGGCCTCTTTCACGCTCATCTTGTGCTCGAGGCGAATCGGGATAGCGGGATCCTCTTTGCGGTACTCGAGCAACACGAGGCGGCCGCCCGATTTCAACGCGTCGCGGATGTGCCGGAGCATCAACTGCGGCTGCGACAGCTCGTGGTAAACGTCCACCATAATCGCCAGGTCGACCGACGTCGCGGGCAGTTTGGGATCGTCGACCGCGCCCTGCACCAGCACGACGTTCGAGATTTTCTCCTTCTCGAGCCGGCGGCGAAGGATCTCGATCATCTGCGGCTGCACGTCGTTGGCGTACACGCGACCCGAAGGACCGACCTGCGCGGCGAGCTTGACCGTCATGTAGCCGCTGCCGGCCCCGATGTCGGCGACCGAAGCGCCGCTTGGAATCTTCAGCAGCCGGACGGCTTCGTCGGGCGATTCCTCGTCCACCCGTTTGTCGCGCTCGAGCCAGTCGGCTCCCTGCCACCCCATGACGGGGGCAATGCGACGCCCCGAAACCGGGTGCACACCGGGAGATTGCGCCGCGATCGCGGCGGCAATCAGGCACGCGATGAGTTTCATGTTCACGCCTTCGTTAGAATAGCAGCAATGGCCGACACTGCATTGACGCCCGCCCGACTCTGGAAATCGATGACGCTCGATCAGCGCCAGCGGGCCGCTCGCGCGTTCTGGTCCGACGAGAACGCTGGCGACGATCAGATCCAGGCGGCGCTGCTCATCGCCCAGCAGAAGAAATTCCGCCCCAAGACCGTCGTCTCGCTCGATACCGACCGCAAGGCGCGGCATCTCGCGAGCCTCGCGACGCTGCCGGATCAGCTGGCCGCCCGCGCCCTCATCGTCTATCACCTCGCGGAACAGCGGGGAATGATGGGCGCCTTTCTCGACGCGCTCGGCATCAAGCACGAGAACGGCTTGATCGACGAGGAAAATGTCAAACCGGACGCCGCCAAAATACCGTCGGCCGTCGCGAAAATCACCGCCGAGTTCCCGCCGGACGACGTGCGACTGTACCTGAAGACGCTGCTCTGCCAGGATCCCGAAACGTGGGGCGCGCTCGACACGCTCGTGGCTAATTGAGCGAGTTCGCTCATAGCGGGTACGGCAGCGTCAGCCCGAACAGCAGGACCATGACCAGGACCACCGGTGTCAGTGCGAGGAAGACGACGAACGTGTAGCCCATGACGTCGCGGGCGCCGAGCCGGAAGAGGCCGAGAATCGGCAGCATCCAGAACGGCTGGACCAGGTTCGCAAGCGCTTCACCAAGGTCATACGCCGAAACGACCCAGCCCAGATGCACGCGCAGCGAGTGCGCCGCCGCCATCACATACGGCGCCTCGATGACCCACTTCGATCCGCCCGAAGGCACGAACACGCCCAGGACCGCTGAATACAGCGCAACGAAGGGAGGGAATGTCGCCGGCGTCGACAGGCGCACGAAGAGACCCGCGAGGATTTCGTTGAGGTGCGTCGCGGTGATTACACCCGCGATCCCAGCGTAGAACGGAAACTGGAGGATGACGCCCCACACCGCTGGCGTGGCTTCCTGGACGGCCCGCATAAGCCGCGCTGGCGTGCCGTGCAGCCAGACGCCGAGCAGCAGGAACGTGAAGTTGAGCACGTTCAGGTTGAGCGCGTTGAGCGGCTCGCCGGCAGTCGCGAAGTAGCGAACGAGATAAGCGACGCCGAGCAGCGTCACGGCGCGCGACAGAAGGGGTGAATGCTCGAGCCACTGACCCGGCGTCAGCGTGCGACGCGTAATCGAGGCGTCGTCCGCGTCGTCACCGTGCCCGTCCCGCAAGTCGATGCCTAGGTCTCGCGCCGTTCGCCCCTTGCCCGCGGGCGGTGTCGCCAGCCACATGACGAGCGTCACCACGACGATCTCGATCGTGACCGCGCACAGGCTCTGCCACAGAAAGATCGTGTGACGAAATGAGATGATCCCGCCCGGCACGGTGCCACCGGCAGCGACGATGTCGCGGATTTGCGGCTGGAGGGCGCCCGGCGTCGCCATCTGGAGCGCGGCGGATCCGCTGAGGCCCTGCGCCCAGATGCTCCCGAGACCGAGAAAACTTGCGGCCGCGAGCGCGCGATAGTCTGCGCCTTCGACTCGTCTCGCCATTTCGCGCGCGAGGACCGCGGAGAAAATCAGGCTGAACCCCCAGTTGAACCACGCGCCTGCGAGCGCGAAGACCGTTACGAGCGCAACGGCTGCCCGCGGCGTCCGCGGCCATCCGGCAATGCGGCGGATGACGCGCCGCATCGGTTGCGACGTCGCGAGCACGTGACCCGTGATGATGACGAGGGCCATCTGGAGCGTGAACGGAATCAGATCCCAGAATCCGCGGCCCCAAGCGTCGATGGTTTCCCCGAGGCTCGAGGACGTGGCGGCAAGCGCGGCGGCAAAGACGACCAGCGTGGCCACGAGCGCGAAGACGAACGCGTCGGGCACCCACCGCTCGGTCCACGCCGTCAACGCGAGCGCGAACCTCGCGACGCGGCCGGGCCTACCTGATGTACTTGTCAAACCAGGCGACGACCCGATTGAGGCGATCGAGCAGATGTTTTTCTTCGCGGAGTCCGTGCGGTTCGCGCGGATAGACGACCATTTCCGCGTCCACATTGTAGCGCTTCAGCCCGCGATAGAACTGCTGGCTCTGGCCGATCGGATCCGTTTCGTCCGCTTCGCCCTGCAGGAGCAGCGTCGGCGTCTTGACGTTCTTGACGAACGTGATCGGCGAGCTCCTGATGAAGCCCTCGAGCTTCTCGTAAGGCGTTCCGTAGAACCACTCGTCGTACTGCGACCCGCCTTCGGTCCCGAATTCGCTGGCCATATCGATGACCGGTGCGCCCGACACCGCCGCCTTGAACCTCGTCGTCTGCGTGACGGCCCACGCGGCCATGTAGCCGCCGTACGACCAGCCGCCGATGCCGAGGCGATTGGGGTCTGCGACGCCGCGCGCGATCATCGCGTCCACGCCTGCCATCACGTCCTTAAAGTCGCTGCCGCCCCAGTCTCCGCGGTTCATCTCGACGAACTTCTGACCGTAACCTGTCGAGCCGCGGACGTTCGGATAGAGCACGGCGTACCCGCGCGCCGCGAGCAGCTGACCCCAGGGCTCGAACGCGTCGGCCCAGCGGCCGGTGGGGCCGCCGTGGACAAGAACGACAAAGGGCTTAGGGGTTAGGGATGAGGGCTGAGTCGAGGGCTTAGGGCTCAGGGATGAGGGCGGACGAAGGAGTGCCGCTTCGATCTCGACGCCGTCGAAACTCTTGTACTTGATGAACTCCGGCGCGACGACGGGGATCGACTCCCACGCCTTGTTGAACGACGTCACCGCCTTGGGCTGACCGGCCGCGTCGCGCACATAAAGCTCGGGCGCGCGTGTCGCGGTTTCGCCGACGAACGCCAGGGTGCCGGACTTCGCCCTCGCGTACGTCGCGGGATTGATGTCGAAATCATCGCTGACGTTCACCGATCCATCGCGCCGGACGACAGCAAGCGTGCTCTTGAATCCGCGCTGTACATGAACGGATAAGGACTGGTTGTCGATCCAGCGCAGCTGACCGACCGGTCTGTCGATGCTGCCATGCGTCAGGTTCTGCGCCGTTCCGCCTTTCGTCGCCTGGACCCACAGGTCGTGGGGTTCGGGGCCGTCGACGCGCGCGCCGACGTATGCGATCGCCTGCCCGTCGGGCGACACCGCGAGGTTGCCAAACGGCCCGCGCGGCGCGGCGAGTTCGCGAAACGTCCCGAGGCCCGAGTCTGCGAGATCGATCGCGTAGATGCGATCGATCCAGGCGTCAACGTGCGGCTTGTCGGTGGCCGCTGCGACCAGCGTCCGGCCGTCCGGCATCCACTCGATCTGAGCGATCTGCCACGAACCGGACGTCACCTGTCGCAAGTGATGGGTGGCGACGTCGAGCACCCAGACACGTTCTCGCCGATCCTCCTTGTCCACCACTCGTGCATCGTCACGATCCTTCTCACGTTTCTCGAGGGCGTCAGGTTTCGGCTCGTTCATGAGCAGAACGATGCGAGTCCCATCAGGAGACCAGCGGAACGCGCCGACACGTTCCTTCGAATCAGTGATCTTTTCGGCCTCGCCGCCGGCGAGCGGCAGGACGTAGAGCTGCGCAGGGCCTTCGCGATCCGAGGTAAAGGCAATCGCGGACCCATCCGGTTTCCATCGCGGCGAGGAGTCGTTCTTGCCCGAAAACGTCAGCTGTCGCAGACCGCCGCCGGCGACGTCGAACAGCCAGATGGCGCGCGCCCGCGCGGTCCCCTTGACTGGTTCGGCGACCGTGAAAGCGAGCCGCGATCCGTCTGGCGAGAATTCCAGCTCGCCGATCGTGCGGCGGTCCAGCGTCTGTTCGGGCGACAGCGTGGCGGAGGGAGCGACGGCCACCAGGGCGGCGGCGAGAAAAAACGCGCTCTTCATATAGGATGCGTACCTTAACATGCGCGCGACGATTCCAGCCTCGCCGCTGGCGCCCGGTGTGTCGCCGGTGCCGATTCACTATCGTGAATGCGGCAGCGGCATGCCGCTGATGATCCTGCACGGCGGCTGGGGCTACGACATCTATCCGTTCGACCGTCAGATCGCGGCGTTGGCGGGCGCGCATCGAATTGTCATCGCCGATCGAACCGGCTACGGAGGGTCGGGCACCCTCGACGTGCAGCACGCGAACTTTCATCGGCGCGCTGCAGAGGAAACGCTGGCGCTCATGGACGTGCTGGGCATCGATCAAGCGTGGTTCTGGGGGCACAGCGACGGCGCCGTGATCGCGCTATGGCTCGCGATAAAGGCGCCCCATCGCGTTAGCGGCATCATCGCCGAGGCGACCCATTTCTGGCGCCGAAAGCCGGCATCGCGAGCGTTCTTCAAGACGATGCGGGACGCGCCGGACGAACTCGGAGAGCGGGTTGCCGCGGTCCTCTATAACGAACACGGTGACCGATGGCGCGCGCTGCTTGCGTCGAACGGCCGGGCGTGGCTGCGGATCGCGGACGAAGCGCCTGCGTCCAGCGCGGATCTCTATGAGGGACGGCTCGGTGAGATCCGGGTGCCGGTGCTGCTGATCCACGGCGCGAAGGATCCGCGGACCGAGCCCGGCGAGCTTGCGGCGCTCGAATCGGCGTTCGAGCCGACCGTCGTCCGTGTGTGCCTGCTGCCCGACGGTGGCCACAGCCCACACAGCGAGCGCGCGAGCGCTGCCGGGGCGACGGCCGCGGCAGTTGCGTTCACCAAATCATGATCGCCCTCGAGCTCGATCGCGTCTCGCGCGAGTACCAGACGCCGGCCGGCAACGCCTATCGCGCGATCGCCGACATCAGCCTGCAGATTTCCGCCGGATCGTTCGTGGCGGTGGTCGGGCCGAGCGGCTGCGGCAAGTCCACGCTGCTGAACGTTGCTGCGGGCCTCCAGCCGCCGACGTCCGGCGTCGTCCGCGCCGAAGGTCGCGAACTGAATGGGCTCAATCGCCGCGCGACGTACATGTTTCAGCAGGACGCGCTGCTGCCCTGGAAAAGCGTCCTCGACAACGTGGCGCTTGGCCTGACGCTCGCCGGCCACCCGCGCGTCAGCGCACACGCGCGCGCCGACGAGTGGATCGCGCGTGTCGGGCTGAGCGCATTCCGGTCGCACTATCCGTCGCAGTTGAGCGGCGGGATGCGCAAGCGTGTCGCGATGGCGCAGAACTGGATCATCGATCGCCCGATCGTCTTGATGGACGAGCCGTTTTCTGCGCTCGACGTCCACACCCGTCAGCTGATGGAAACCGAGCTCCTGTCGCTCTGGGACGAAGGAACGGCCCGCCGGACAGTTGTATTCGTCACCCACGATCTCGAGGAAGCCATCGCGCTCGCGGACGAAGTCATCGTCTTGTCGGCCGGCCCCGCCAGCGGCGTCGTTGCGCGCTATCCCGTGCCGCTCGAACGGCCGCGCGACCTGATGGAGCTGCGGACGACGACGGCATTTGTCGAGTTGTACAAGTCGATCTGGTCCGTCCTGCGTGAAGAGGTCGTCAAGAGCCAGCAAGGAGAAGCGGTTCGTGCGCGCTGAAGGCGTGACGCGCGCGTCAGTGCGGGCCTGGCAGCTCGCTGTCGGCGTCGCCTTCGTCGCGGCCTGGCAGGCCGGCGTTTCGTTCAGGCTCCTCGATCCGTTTTTCTTCAGCCGGCCGAGCGACATCGCCGCGCGCGTTGGCACGTGGGTGTCGAACGGGTCGATCTGGCGCCATCTTGCGGTCACGCTCGAAGAGTCGCTGCTCGGCCTGCTGATTGGGTCCGCGATCGGCATCGCCCTGGGATTCGGTTTGGCCCGATCACCGTTTGCGGCGCGAGTACTCGATCCCTACATCACGATGCTGAACGCCGTTCCCCGCGTGGTGCTGGCGCCGCTCTTCCTGCTCTGGTTCGGCCTCGGTATCTGGTCGAAGGTCGCCCTTTCGGTGACGCTCGTTTTCTTCGTGATGTTCTTCAACACGTATCAGGGCGTGCGCGATGCGGACCGCGTGATCGTGGACAACGTCAGGATGCTCGGCGCCACCGAACGGCAGTTGATGCGCCACGTACTGTTTCCGAGCGCGTTGACGTGGATTTTCTCCAGCCTTCACACCAGTCTCGGGTTCGCGATGGTGGGCGCGGTTGTGGGAGAGTATCTGGGCGCCGCGCGCGGCCTGGGTTACGTCATCGCCCAGGCCGAAGGCACGTTCGACACGACGGGAGTGTTTGCGGGCATGACGGTGCTGTCCGCCGTCGTCGCGATCGTCGGGGCTGGCGTCACGAGACTGGAGCGCTATCTGTTGAGATGGAAAGCATGATGCGGCGTCTGGGCCGGGCCGTCGGCGCGATCGTCGTCCTTGCCCTGGCGGCTGGAGCTACGGCGTGCGCGCCCGCCCGCGACGGTTCGGCGCCGCTCGTTCACGTGCGGCTGGCGATCGGCGGTCAGAACCAGATGGTGTATCTGCCGACGACCCTGGCGCAGGAGCTTGGCTACTACAAGTCGGAAGGCCTGGACGTCGAGCTCCAGGATTTTCAAGGCGGCGCAAAGGCGCTTCAGGCCCTCGTCGGCGGCAGCGCAGACGTCGTTTCGGGTTTCTACGATCACACGATTCAGATGGCCGCCGAGGGCAGGGCACTCGTCGCGTTTGTCAACGTGCTGCGGTTTCCCGGCCTGGTGCTGACCACATCTCCTCAGGCGGCACCCACGGTCGCCAGCATCGAGGACCTCAAGGGCCGCATCGTCGGCGTGACGACCGCCGGGTCGTCGTCGCAGATGTTCCTCACGTTCCTGCTCGCGCGCCATCACGTGCCGGTCGACAGCGTCAGCGTCACGGCCATCGGCAGCGCGGCGACGGCGATCGCCGCTGTCGAGCACGGAAAGGTGGACGCCGGATGGCTGGCCGATCCGTCGTTCACGTTCGTCACGCGGCGGAACCCCGGGGTTCGTGTGCTGGCTGACCTGCGCGACGAGGCTGGCGTCAAGGCGGCGTTCGGCACGGCCAGCTACCCGGCGTCCGTGCTGTACTCGAACGCCGACTGGGTGCGCACCAATCGTGACGCCGCACGCAAGCTCGCTCGCGCGATGTTGCAGACGCTGCAGTGGATGCACACGCACACGCCGTCGGAGATTGCCGCGAAGACGCCAAAGGCTCTTCGCGGCGAAGACGACGCGTTGTACGTCGAAGCGCTGAAGAGCTCGATGCCGATGTTCTCGACCGACGGGGTGATGACGGAGGACGGCGCCGCTGCCGTGCGCAGCCTCCTCGCCGACAGCATGGACAAGGTCCGCGGCGCCACGATCGACCTGTCGAAGACTTATACGAACGAGTTCGTTCGATGATCGCTGCCGGCACGCGGCCCGCCGTCGAGGAATTCCGAATTCATGCGTAAACCCGTCGTTCTCATTACCGGCGCCGGCGGCGAGATCGGTCACGGTCTCGTCGCGCGTCTGTCGTCGTCTGGGTCGCCCATCATCACGCTCGACGTCGCGCCGCTCGACACGACCGTCGCGACCCGTGTGAGCCGCGAATTTACGGGCTCGATCACGGACGTGGCACTGCTCGATCGGATTCTCGCGGAGTTCGAGGTGGACCACATCTTTCACCTGGCGGCGCTTCTGTCGACACGGTCAGAATTCACGCCAGTCACGGCGCACCACGTCAACGTCGAAGGCACGCTGAATCTGCTCGAGTTCGCCCAGCGGCAGGGCGAGTCGCACGGGCGGCCGGTCGTGTTCGTGTATCCATCGTCTGTTGCGGCATACGGGCTGCCTGATCTCGCCACAAAGACGCGCGCCGGCCGGGTTCGCGAAGACGAATTCACGCATCCGACCACGATGTACGGATGCAACAAGCTGTACTGCGAACTGCTGGGCACCTACTACGGGCGTTTCTACAAGCAGCTGTCGGCCGATGCGATTCCGCGCGTGGATTTCCGCTGCCTGCGGTTCCCGGGTTTGATTTCCGCCGTCACGGTCCCCTCCGGAGGCACCTCCGATTACGCGCCGGAAATGATTCACGCCGCGGCGAAAGGCGAAGCGTACGAATGCTTCGTCCGCCCGGATACAAGAATCCCGTTCATGGCGATGCCAGATGGCGTCGAGGCCCTGCTTGCGCTGGCGGAGGCGCCGCGCCAGCAGTTGACCCGCAGTGCCTACAACCTGACGGCGTTCAATCCGTCTGCCGAAGAGATTCGCGAAGTCGTAGTTGCTGCGTTTCCCGACGCGATCGTGACCTACAAAGCCGATCCGAAGCGCCAGGGCATCGTCGATTCGTGGCCGTCTGACGTGGACGATTCCGTCGCGCGGCGAGACTGGGGATTCTCGCCGCGCTATGATTTCACCCAGGCGTTTCACGACTACCTCATTCCGACCATTCGCGATCGGTACCACAGGTAACTGAACCCGGGTTCCTCACGATAAGATGAACCGCCCCATGGATCGCGCCACCGCGTTCGCTCCGGCTACCGTGTCCAACGTCGCATGCGGATTCGATGTGCTCGGGTTCGCACTGCATGAACCGGGCGACGAAGTGTCCGCGCGCTGGATCGATCGAGGTGTGCGGATCGACGAGATCGTTGGCGACTACGGTCGGTTGCCACGAGATGGCGACAGGAACACCGCGGGGATTGCCGCGGCGGCCGTGCTGCGACACCTGGGCGAGCGCCGCGGTGTCGCGCTGACGATTCGAAAGGGCCTTCCGCTGTCGAGCGGGCTTGGCGGAAGCGGGGCGAGCGCCGTGGCCGCGGTCGTGGCAGTGGATGCGCTTGCCGGCGCGAACCTCTCGTCCGACGCGCTGCTGTCGTGCGCGTTTCAGGCCGAACGCGACGGCGCAGGTGCCGCGCATGGCGACAACATCGCGCCCGCGCTGATGGGCGGCTTCGTGCTCGTTCGCCGCCCGGATCCACCGGATATCATCCGCCTGCCTGTTCCCGACGGATTGACCGCCGTCGTCGTCCATCCGGACGTCGAGATCGAAACCGCCAGGGCGCGGGCGCTCCTCGGTACGACGGTCCCCCTCGGCGATGCGATTCGCCAGTGGGCGAATCTCGGCGCCTTCGTCGACGCGCTGCACCGCCGCGATTTTGCGCAGATGGCGAGGTCGCTCGAGGACACGGTTGCCGAGCCGAGGCGGTCATCGCTGCTGCCGGGATTTGGCGAGGTCAAACGGGCGGCCGCCGAGGCCGGTGCGCTCGGGTGCAGCTTCTCCGGGTCCGGACCCTCGCTCTTCGCGCTCTGCGAAAGCGCCGCCGTTGCCGATCGCGTTGCGGCGGCGATGACCCGGGCGGTCCGGGCGCACGTGTCGCCGGGATCGCAGACCTACGTGTCCCCCGTGGCCAGGCAGGGCGCCCGCGTCGTGACGCCCTCGCCATGCGGTTCGTGACGACCCGAGGCGGTCCGCCCGCCTCGTTCAAGACGGCGTTGATGGACGGCCTCGCACCCGACGGTGGGCTGTACGTGCCCGAGTCCATCGAGCCCTGGACGACCGATGAACTGTCGCGCCTGCCGCGCCGGACCCTGACCGAGATCGGCCTTCGCGCGCTGCGGCCGTTCACGCGCGGCGATCTCGACCCGGCCACGCTCGAAGCCGTTGTCGTCGAAGCGCTGAATTTCGACATTCCGCTCGTCGAGATCGAACCTGGCATCTACTCGCTGGAGCTGTTCCACGGTCCCACGCTCGCCTTCAAGGACGTCGGCGCGCGCGTGATGGCCCGGCTGATGGCGGCGATGCATGAAGCCGACGATCCGCTCACCGTGCTCGTCGCCACCTCGGGCGACACCGGCGGCGCCGTCGCTCACGCATTTCACCGTGTACCGCACACCCGCGTCGTGATCCTCTATCCCGACGGCCGCGTCAGTCCCACGCAGGAAGCGCAGCTGACAATGTTCAACGGCACGCGCGCGAACGTGCGCGCGTACGCGGTTGCCGGCAGCTTCGATGACTGCCACCGGCTGGCCCGTCAGATTTTCGGCAACGCCGCGCTCCGCCGGCGGGTGCCGTTGACGTCCGCGAACTCCGTCAATCTCGGGAGATTGCTCCCGCAATCGATCTACTACTTTCACGGTGTGGCGCAGCTCGCCGCGCAAGGCCGCAGCGCCGACGCCGGCGACGTGATCTTCTGCGTGCCGAGCGGCAATTTCGGAAACCTGACGGCGGGCCTGATGGCAAAGCGCGCTGGGCTGCCCGTCGCTCGATTCGTCGCCGCGACCAACATCAACGACGTCGTGCCGGAATTTCTCGAAACGGGCGCATTCGCGCCGCGCGCGTCGGTCCGGACGCTTGCGAATGCGATGGACGTCGGTCATCCGAGCAACTTCGATCGCATCCTGTGGCTGTACGGCGGAAGCGTCGACGCCATCCGCCAGGACATCGGCGGTGCGCGGGCGACTGACGACCGCATCCGCGAGACGATTCTCGACGTTCACACGCGCACGGGCTACCTTCTGGATCCTCATAGCGCGATTGGTTATATGGGCCTGAGGGCGTGCGCCGCGTCGACGTCTCGGACGGGGGTGCTCCTGGCGACCGCCCATCCGGCGAAGTTCAGCGAGATCGTGGAGCCGATCGTCGGCCGGCCCGTCGAAAAACCGGCACCCCTCCAGGAGGCCATCGCGCGGCCGCGGCATATCGTGCGGATTCGTGCCGACATCAAGGCGGTCGAGGATGTGCTCGTTCACTAGGCGCCTCTTTGCCGCGATTGCGATTGTGGCAGCCGCCTCGATGGCGTTCGCGCAGTCACGCCGCACTCTCGCGGATCTGGGACGGATCGATCCCCCGCCTCATACCGCGCCACTCCTGCGAGCCGGTGAACCGTCGTCCGTGTTCGACGATGCGATGAAGGCGTACGATGGGCGGCAATATGAACGCGCGGCGGGCATCCTGCGCCGTTTCGTGACGGTCGAGCCAGACGATCCCGCTGGCAACTTCTTTCTGGCCGTCTCGTTGATGATGACCGACGAAGTGGGAGAGGCCGAGGACCGGCTGAACGTAGTCGTCGACGCCGGATCGACGCCCTTTGAGTTTTCTGCGCGCTTCGTCCGGGCAAAAGCGTGGATTCGGCTCGGGAAACTCGACGCTGCCGAACAGGAGTTGCAGCAGGTGGCGGCGTCGGCCGATCCGTGCGCGCGGACGGCCGCAGATCTCCTTCCCAGGGTTCGCGCGCAGAAGAAGCGCGAGTGACGTACCGGTACCGGCAGGATGTTTTATCAGCGCTTCTGGCGCACGGCGTCAGGCCGACGCCGGCAACGCCGCCAGGCGTGGTGCGCGACTACGTGCGGGATCTCTATAAGTACGAGATTCGACGCCTGCGAGAACGATATCTGAACCACGAATTTCCCAAACAGGAGTACAGCGCCCGCGTCGACGCGCTGCGCCGACGGTACCCCGTCTTGTCGCTGCACGCCCGCGAGTGGATTCTGACCGCTGATCCTGAGCGTTGAGCGTTGAGATTCTAGATTGCAAATTGCAGATTGCAAATTTAGAGTCCGAACTCCTTGCGTATTGCAGCGACGCTGGATTCGATGGGCGGCTCCGTCTCGACGATCAAATCGGCGAACGACGGATGCGGTGCCGCGCCGGTGACCAGTTGCACGAACCGGACACTCCGCAGTTCGCGCAGCCTCTCGCACTCCCGCGCATCCAGCTCCGGGCCGGCGGCGATGACCGTGCGCTCTCGCCGTTCCAGTGCACGGGCCACCATCTGGTGAAGCTCCGGAAGGGCGTGGGCATCGTCGAACCGCCATCTCACCCGGGTTGCCAGCGCCCGTCCGACGCTGGACGCTGCTCCTGGCGCGGAGGCGCTGCCGGTGAGGATGACAACCACCTTACCGAGTAGGATATCGAAAATGTCGGGCGACTCGCAGGACGCCGACGCGCTCGCGCCGCTCGTCTACAACGAGCTCCGCCGTCTCGCCGCTGCGTACATGCGGCGCGAACGGCCCGGCCAGACGCTGCAGCCAACCGCGCTTGTCCACGAAGCCTACATGCGGCTGGCCAACGCCGGCACACCGTGGACCGACAAGCGTCATTTCGTCGGAATCGCCGCGCGTTCGATGCGGCAGATTCTGGTCGAACGGGCACGGGCGCGCGGTGCCCAGAAGCGGTGGGCGGGCCTGAACCGCGTGTCGTTGTCCGATTCGCTTGCGGTCTCCGCGGATCCCGAATCGATGCTGCCCGCACTCGACGAGGCACTCTCCCGGCTTGAAACAATCGACAGCGAGCAGGCGCGGATCGTCGAGCTTCGCTATTTCGCGGGCCTTAGCATCGAGGAGACAGCCGAGGCGTTGGGCATGTCGCCGGCGACGCTAAAGCGGCGCTGGAGCCTGGCGCGGGCCTGGTTGTTTCGCGAGCTTGCAGGGGATACGAAATGACCGATCCCCCGAGACCAACCACCAACAACCAACAACAATGGTCACGGGTTCGCGAGCTGTTCGAATGGGCAGCCGAGATGGACCCCGACGCGGCAGCAGCCTTCGTGAAACAGGAAGCCGCTGGAGACCAGCTGGTGGTCAACGAAGTGCTTTCGCTCCTCGCGAGTCACGAACGCGCCGGCGAGTTCCTTGCCCAGCCAGTCGCCGAAACGCTTCCCGATCTACTAGTTCCCGATGCATCGCTCGAGCCCGGGACGGTCATCGGGTCGTACACCGTCGTCCGCGAGCTCGGCCGCGGTGGAATGGGCCGTGTCTATCTGGCGACCGACGCGCGCCTGGGCCGGACGGTTGCCTTGAAGGCGCTTGCGCCGCACCTGCTCCGCGATCCGCGTCAACGCGATAGGCTGCGGCGTGAGGCCAGGGCCGCGGCGGCCCTGAGCCATCCAGGGATCTGCACGGTGTTCGCGCTAGAGGAACTGGACGGCGACCTGTTCATCGCGACCGAGTACATCGACGGCCACACGCTCGGCGACGAGATCCGCGGCGGACGCCGGCCGACGCCGGACCAGATCGTCCACACGGCACGCGAACTGTCCGAAGCGCTCGCGGCCGCCCACAGGGCGGGCATCGTCCATCGCGATCTGAAGCCGGACAACGTGATGCGCGGCCAGGACGGCCGGCTCAAGATCCTGGACTTCGGGCTCGCACGGTCGCAGTCGCCGCTCGAGCTGACCGCGGCGACGCGCGCGGGTTTGCTCGTCGGCACGCCGGGCTACATCGCGCCCGAGCAGATGGCGGGCGAGCGCGGCGATGCGCGGGCGGACGTGTTTGCCTTCGGCGTGCTGATGTCCGAGTACGCCAGCGGGGCTCACCCGTTCGCCACCGGCGCGCCGCGGACCGTTCCGGCCATTGGCGCGATTGTCGCCCAATGCCTCCGCCAGTCGCCGGACGAGCGGTTTGCGTCAGCGGTGGCCATTGTCGCCGCGCTCGACGGACAGCCAGTGGCCGTGCCGAGCAGCCTCCGCGTCACGTGGTGGAGGATCCATCAGGTTGCGATCGTCGCAACCTATGTCCTGGCCGCTGTCTTCGCGTTTCTGATCAAGGAACGGATCGAAACGCCGGTTACCGTCGCGATTTTCATCGCCAGCGGAGCGGCCGCCACGATCGGCGGAGTCCTCCGCGGTCATCTGCTTTTTACCGAGCAGATGAACCCACCCCATCTCGCCGCGGAGCGCCGCCGCGCCCGCCGCGCGATCGTGCTCGTCGACGTGCTTTTTGCGGTTCTGCTGCTCGCCGACGCGGTCATCGTGGCCCGCGTGCGTGCAGTGGGGGCCGTATTCACCGTCAGCCTCGCGGTTGGCATCGCGCTCGCCGTGCTCGTGCTCGAGCCGGCAACCGCGCGCGCCGCATTCGGAGAACCTGAATGATCTGTATCGAAATTTCGAAGCCGGGCGAGCCGGAGGTCCTGGTCCCCGTAGAACGGCCGACCCCCGCGCCCGGCAATGGTGAGGTCCTGATCAACGTCGCGGCCGCCGGCGTCAATCGGCCCGACGTCATGCAACGTCGGGGCAAGTATCCGCCGCCGCCCGGCGCGTCCGACATCCCGGGGTTGGAGGTTGCAGGCACCATCGACGCCATCGGCAGCGGCGTCACCAAGTGGAAACGCGGAGATCGTGTGTGCGCGCTGCTCGCGGGCGGTGGTTACGCGGACCATTGTGTGGCGCCGGCGCCGCAGTGTCTCCCGGTTCCTTCGCGGCTCGACGTGGTGGCCGCGGCGGCGCTCCCGGAAACCTACTTCACCGTGTGGACGAATCTGTTCGAGCGCGGACGCCTGAGCGCCGGCGAAGCCGTGCTCATCCACGGCGGCTCGAGTGGCATCGGCACGACCGCCATCCAGCTGGCGCGCGCCTTCGGCGCGCGCGTGTTCGCGACCGCCGGGTCCGCGGAAAAATGCGCGGCGTGCGAGCGCATTGGCGCAGAGCGCTGCATCAACTACAAGACCGAGGATTTCGTGGCGATCGTACGCGACCTCACGCGCGGCGCCGGCGTCAACGTCGTGCTCGACATGGTCGGCGCGGAGTACTTTGCGCGAAACCTGGAATCGCTCGCGGTCGAAGGCCGCCTGGTTGAAATCGCCACGCTGCAGGGGACGAAGACCGAACTGAACATCCCGATTCTCATGCAGCGCAGGCTGACGATCACCGGATCGACGCTGCGGATCCGAACGGTGGAGCAGAAGGGCGCGATTGCGGACGCGCTGCAGGAGCACGTCTGGCCGCTGCTCGAAGCCGGAACGGTGGCGCCGGTCGTCCACGCGACGTTTCCATTGCGCGATGCAGCGGCCGCCCATCGCGTCATGGAATCCGGCGCGCACGTCGGCAAACTCGTCCTCGTCGTGTGACGCGTACGGTGGGTGACGTACAATCGTTGATCTATGGACAACGTGACGAGCCTGCAGATTACTGACGGCACGGTCGGCAGCGGCAAGGAAGCGAAGGCGGGGACGACTGTGACGGTGCATTACACGGGCTGGCTGTACGACGGCAAGGCGCCCGATCACCACGGAAAGAAGTTCGACAGCTCGCGCGATCGGAACGAGCCGTTCGAGTTCCGGCTCGGTGCCGGCATGGTCATCCGCGGCTGGGATCAGGGTGTTGCCGGCATGAAGGTCGGCGGCAAAAGGACACTCGTCATTCCGTCCGAGCTCGGCTACGGCCGGCGCGGCGCCGGCGGCGCCATCCCGCCGGACGCGACACTCGTCTTCGACGTCGAACTGCTCGGCGTCTCGTAAGCGCGTCGGTGGACCCGGTGGATTACGTCCGGTTCGGTCAGACGGGGATCAAGGTGTCCCGGCTGTGCCTCGGCATGATGACCTACGGCACGCCGAAATGGCGCCCGTGGGTGCTGGACGAGGCGGCGAGCCGTCCCTTCATCAAGCGAGCTATCGAGCACGGCATCAATTTCTTCGACACGGCCGACATGTATTCGCTCGGCGTGAGCGAAGAGGTCACCGGCCGTGCGCTGAAAGACTTCGGAAGCCGCGATCAGTTCGTCATCGCCACGAAGGTGTATTACCCGGTGGGCGTCGGCCCGAACGACGGAGGGCTGTCGCGCAAGCACATCTTCCACGCGATTGACGCGTCGCTCAGACGCCTCGGCACCGACTACGTCGATCTCTACCAGATCCACCGCTTCGACTACGGCACGCGCGTCGACGAAACGCTCGAAGCCCTTCACGACATCGTCAAGGCGGGCAAAGCGCGGTACATCGGTGCGTCGAGCATGTTCGCCTGGCAGTTCGCGACGATGCTGCACACGGCCGAAGCCAACGGGTGGACGAAGTTCGTGTCCATGCAGAATCACTACAACCTGGTCTATCGCGAGGAAGAGCGCGAGATGCTGCCGCTCTGCCGCGAACGGGGCATCGCCGTCATTCCGTGGAGCCCGCTGGCGCGAGGGTTTCTCGCCGGAAACCGGAGCCGGACCGGCAGCTCGCCCGGAGGCGAGACCTCGCGGGCGCAGACCGATCAGCCTGCGCACGATCTGTATTACGCCGACTCGGACTTCACCGTTGCCGATCGTGTTGGCGAGTTGGCGCGCCGCCGCGGCGTCAAGCCCACGCAGATTGCGCTCGCGTGGATGCTGTCGAAGGCGGTCGTGACCGCGCCGATCGTCGGCGCGTCGAAGCTCCCACATCTCGAAGACCACGTCGCCGCGCTGTCAATTCGCCTTGAGCCCGACGAGATCGCGTTTGTCGAAGAGCCGTACGAGCCCCATCGGATCCTCGGACACTCGTGAACCTGCCCGGGTCCCTCGTCGCGCTGCGGCACCGCAACTTCCGGTTGATCTGGCTCGGCCTGATGCTCTCGTTCACCGGGTCGATGATGCAGAACGCGGCGCTCCTGTGGCACGTGTCGCTGCTCGTTCCGAACAACAAGGGCCTGGCGCTCGGCATGGTCGGATTGGTCAAAGTCGTGCCGATCGTCATCTTCTCGATGATCAGCGGCGTCGTCGCCGACGCCTGGGACCGTCGTCGGCTGATGTTGATGACGCAGGTGGCGGCGACGCTAGTGGCGTTGGCGCTCGCGGTCCTCGCGTTTCGCGGCGTGACCGCGGTGTGGCCGATCTACCTGCTCGCTGCACTGGGCGCGGCGGTTGGCGCCTTCGACCTTCCTGCGCGCAACGCGCTGGTGCCGACGCTGGTCCCGCGCGAACATCTGCCGAACGCCATCAGCCTGAACACGATCATGTTTCAGACGGCAGCGGTCGCCGGTCCGTCGCTCGGCGGACTGCTGATTGCCGCCGCCGGTGTCGGGTGGGCGTACCTGGCCAACGCGATCTCGTTTGGCGCGGTCGTCGCCGCGCTGCTGCTGATGCGCGATCTGCCGCCCCGGGAGCCAGCCAGGGCCGGCGCCGAAGTCGCTGACATCTCGCTGCGCTCCGCGTGGGAGGGCCTCCAGTTCGTCTTTCGCTCGCCGCTCATCCGATCGACGATGCTGCTGGATTTCTTCGCGACGTTCTTTTCGTCGGCGACAGCGCTCCTGCCGATCTTCGCGCAGGACATCCTGAGGGTCGGCGCGCGGGGATACGGCTGGCTGTACGCGGCGCCCGCAGCCGGTGCCCTCGCGATGAGCGCCGCCATGGTGCCGCTCAACGAACGGATCGAGCGGCGCGGCCCGACGCTGCTCTGGGCGGTGACCGGCTACGGCCTAGCGACGGTCGTGTTCGGACTCTCGCGTTCGTTCTGGCTCACGTTCGTCTGCCTGGCCCTGACCGGTGCCACCGACACGGTCAGCATGGTCATCCGCAACGTGATTCGTCAGCTCGAGACGCCGGATCGCCTGCGCGGTCGCATGACCGGCGTCAACATGGTGTTCTTCATGGGCGGTCCCCAGCTCGGCGAGCTCGAAGCGGGCGCCGTGGCCAGCTGGTTCGGCGCGCCCTTCTCGGTCATCAGCGGGGGAGTGGGCTGCGTCGCGTGCACGATGTGGCTGGCAGCGGCGACGCCGGCGCTGCGGCATTACCGGCGCGAAGCACACGCGAGCCGTGAAGCGCCCGTCAGGACAGGACCGGCGGCGGCCGGGTAGGCCGGTGATCGTCCGAAACTCTCAACGCTCAATTCTCAAGGCTGAGGCCCGCAATAATCCGACTGCGGCGATCCTGAGAGTTGACACTTGAGAGTTGAGAGTTTTCTCGTCGGCCTCATCGCGGACACGCATGGCCTGTGGCGGCCGCAGATTGCGGAGGTTTTTCGCGGCGTCGATTTGATCCTGCACGCCGGCGACGTTGGCGGCCGTGGGGTGCTCGAAGAGCTGAGGAAAGTTGCGAACGTGATTGCCGTTTACGGCAACGTGGACGATCCACACGATCCGGCGCTCGCGCGCGAGCGTTCGGAGACGGTCGGCGGCGTGACGATTCACGTGTCCCACGGTCACGAGCTTGCGCGCGCAACGCCCGAAGCCATGCTCGCCCGTTATGCCGGCGACGTGGTGGTCTTCGGACACACGCACCGAGCGGTCGTCTACGTTGACCCGGCGGGACGCCTGGCGATCAATCCGGGCGCGGCCGGCCCGAGGCGGTTCGATCTGAAACCGAGCGTCGCGCGGCTCACGATCGCGAGCGGCGCTTCCGACGCCGAGATTATTTCGCTGGCGTGAACTCGATCGTGACCTCCCGATCGAGCGTGATCTTCAAGCCCGGTACGTCCTTTAGCGCAGCCTTGATCTCGTCCGGTGTTGTCGACCCCTGGAGCTTCGCAAGCAGGGCCTCGTTCGTCAGGACCTGATCGAGGTTGACGTCCAGCAAGGTTACGTGACCACCGTCCACGTACGGGCTGGTGGTTTTTACGAGCTGTCCCGATGGTTCCACCCCGATTGACACGCGGGCACCAGCGAGCAGCGAGCGCACGAGCGCCATCTGCTGTGCGAAATTCGCGCTTCCCGCGGAGGAAGCGCCGCCGAACCCGGCGGGCAGGCTGATTTCCGGCAGGTTGATGTGCAGCACGGCGTTGCCGTTGGGTTCGTGCGTCATGGCGCATGTGATGTCGCCGCTCGCAGCGTCCACTTTGACCGGCAGGCCATCGGTGCGCGGCTGCTGGCTGATGCGGACCTGGCTGATGTCGCGGAAGGCATACACGGCATGCCGTCCTTCGCCAAGCGGGGTGTCGATTGGATCGGACGACACGTACGCGACACCCGGGCCAAGCGCGTCCGCCATCGATCGTGCCTGCTCCTCGGATGTCAGGTCGATCGGCTGCGCGCCTCGTCCTCCGCCGAGCGCGGCGAAGCTGCGGAGCTGCGCCAGCGCGGCTTTCGTCACGAGCATCGTGTGATCGATCGTTCCGCTGCCGTCGCCGTTGACTTTGACGACCGTCGTCATCTGGAAACAGCCGGCCGCGCTGCACGCGAAGGCAAGCACGGCGGCCAAGCGTACCATTCGCATCTTCACACAATGCCTTAGAATCGGCC
>AR_comb_assmDRAFT_10165826_pt1 | contig 25103 bp, 18 predicted proteins | sample ArasoioldDNA_FD_10543 | JGI IMG/M metagenome (IMG submission 10543) | reverse complement strand
ACCAGCAGGATCGCGTTGCTGACGACGATGCCGGCCAGCATGATGATGCCGATGTAAGCCTGCATACTGAACGATGTGCCGGTCAGCAGGAGACTCAAGACGACGCCGATCGCCGCGACCGGCACCGAGAACATGATGATGAACGGGTCGCGCAGTGATTCGTATTGCGAGGCCATCACCGCATAGACGAGCAACACCGCGAGGATCAGCACCAGCTGCAGCTGCTTGAACGAGCGAGCCTGTTCCTCGAGCTCCTCACCGAAGCCGATGGAGAAGTCGGGTGGCACGCGCAGTTGACCGAGACGCGACTGCACCGACGCGACGGCCTGGCTCAATGGCACCTCGATCTCGGCGTTGACCGTCGTCATGCGCTCCATGTTCTTGCGCTGAATCTGCACCGGACCGGCTTCGCGATTGAGGAGCAGCACGTTCTTGGCCGGCACAACCTGGCCCGTGGGTGTGCTCAGGAGCACGTCACCGACGTCGCCGATGGCTTCGCGATCCTGCTCGCGCAACTGGACGACGACAGGGTACTCGTTGCCGCGTTCACGGAACTGGGCCGCCGTCGTCCCAGCAACGTTCGTCTGAATCGTGTTGGCCACGCTGGCCACCGACATGCCGAGCATTGCGGCCTTCGGTCGATCGACGCGAACGGCAATCTCCGGACGGCCTTCCTCACGGCCGACGCTGACGTCGGCGATTCCCGGCGTGTCTTCCATCATCACGCGGGCATCCTGCGCGAGACGACGCGCGTCGTCGAGGTCATGGCCGCGAATTTCCAGCTGCAGGCGGCTCGATCCACCGTTGTTGTTACCGCCGCCGCTGAGGAACCGCATGATCTGGTTGTTACCGCCGGCGGGATTGGCGCGCACAACGACGCCGGGCAGTCCCGCGAGCTGGCGCCGCAGCGCGATGGAGATTTGCTCGTTGGTCCGCTTGCGCTGGTCGCGCGGGACCAGCATGACGCGAATCTGGCCGCGATGCGTGCTGCCGCCGCCTTGCTGATAGTTGTTGCCGCCGCCACCGCCCTGAGTGATGACGGTCGTGGCCTCGGGCACGTACTCCTTGATCATGTCCTGCAGACGCAGGAGCGCTTCCTCGGTGCGCTCGATGCGCGTGCCGACGGCAAGCTCGGCGTTGATGTTGACCTCGCCTTCATCGGTCTGCGGCAGGAGCTCGGTCTCAATCTGCGGATAAATCAGGGCCGCTGCGACGACGAGCGCAGCCGCGCCGCCAATCACCGTAGGCCGATGATTAAGGGCCACGTGAATGGCGCGCCGGTAGCCTTCGTCCATCCGCTCGAGGAACCGCTCGCTGATTCGATAGAAGCGGCTCATGATGCCGGTTGACGCCGCTTCTTCATCCGGCGTCTTCAACCAGCGCGAGCAGAGCACCGGCACGATGGTCACCGCTACGAACAGCGACATCATCAGCGAGAACATCACGACGAACGACAACTGCGTGAACAGGATGCTTGCGGTGCCAGAGAGGAAGAGGAGCGGCACGAACACGGCGATGTGGGTCAGCGTCGAGGCAAGAATCGCCGACCAGACCTCCTCGCTGCCGTCGATGGACGCCGTCATCCTGTCCTTGCCCATGTGGAGGTGGCGGTGCGTGTTCTCGAGCACGACGATGGCCGCATCCACGATCATGCCGATGCCGAGGGCGAGACCGCCGAAGGTCATCGTGTTGAGCGTGAAGCCACCGAAGTAGAGCAGCGCGAACGTGCCGATGACCGACACCGGAATCGACGTGCAGACGATCAGCGTCGAACGCAGGTCGCGGAGGAACGCGAAGATGATCAAGACAACGAGGATGCCGCCGACCAGCGCGTGCTCCTGCACGTTGTTGATCGCGCGCTGAATGAAGACCGAGTTGTCCTGGGTCACCGTCATCTTGATGCCCGGGACCTCCTGGTTCACGCGCTCGACTTCCTTACGCACGGCTGCGGCGACCGCCACGGTGTTCTTGCCCGACTGCTTCTGCACCTGGATCTGCACACCGGGCTTGCCGTTGATCAACATGAACGAGCGGCGCTGCTCGGTGGTGTCCTGGACCTCGGCGATGTCGCGCATGTACACGGGCACGGAGTCCCGCGTCATGACCACCACGTTGCGAATGTCCTCGAGATTCTGGAACTGACCCTGGCTGCGGACCAGGAACGTCGAGTTGCCCTGGTAGATCTCGCCGAGCGGCGTGTTCTGGTTCTCGTTGCGCAGCGTGTTGACGACGTTGTTCACCGACAGGTTGAGCGCGGTGATCTTTTCCTTGGAGAGCTTGACGTGAATCTGCCGCCGGACGCCGCCGTTGACGGTGACCGCAGCGACGCCATCCACGCGCTCGAAGCGCGGGGCAATCTCGTTCTGCGCGATCTCGCGGAGGGTGACCGGGTCGTAGTCGCCTTCGATACCGATCTGCGCGACTGGCAGCTGGTTCGAATCGAACTTGAAGATGGTCGGTGGGTCGGCGTCTTCAGGGAGACGGCCACGCATGCGGTCTACGCGCGTGCGCACTTCGTCGGCGGCTTCCGACAGGTCGGAACCCCATTCGAAGTTCAACTGCACCTGGCTGTTGCCTTCCGACGATGACGAGGTCACGCGCACGATGCCGGGCACCGCGCTGACGGCCTGCTCGAGCGGCCTCGTGATCAGCTCTTCGATCTCCAGCGGACCGACGCCAGGGTAGCTGGTGCGCACGTTCAGCGTCGGCTGCTCGAACTCGGGCATGAGATCGACTGGCAGCCGCGTGAGTGAGATCAGCCCAAGCAGTGTGATGACTGCGCTGATCATGAACATCGTGACCGGACGCTGAATCGCTAAACGAGGAATGCTCATGAGAACACTCTAGGGATGACTTGCGTGAGTAATCGCCTACTGAGATGAACCGCCATTGCCTGGCCGCTGACCGTTCTGTGGACGCTGTGTACCGTCGCCACCGAACCGTCGTCCGCTGCCGTCGCCGTACCCGCTTGAGCCATCGCCGCCAAAGCGACGGCCTGATCCGTCGCCGCCGGAACGACGGCCAGAGCGATCGCCGCCGCCAGATGGCTGGCCCGATGCCTCGTTCCCTTGACGTCCGACCGGTGCACCCGGCGTGGCGTTCGGACGTACGCCGCCGTCTCGCGCGCCGCCTTCGCGCGCGGTTGGCGCCGCGCCATCACCGCGTCCACGCCCCCCATTGCCTCGCCGTCCGCCTTCGCCGCCGGCGAGCTGCACGCGATCGCCGTCGCGTAAGGCCCGCGCGCCCGTCGTGATCACCTGGTCGCCTTCGTTGAGGCCGCCGGTCACTTCGATCAGTTGATCACCCTCCGTGCCGATCTCCACGGTGCGGAAGATGGCGATGCCGTTCAGGTGCTGGAACACCCCGCGTCGACCGCCAAGATCGGCGACCGCGTCCACCGGCACGACAAGGGTTTCCTTCTTGCTGCCTGTTGTGATCCCGACGCGCGCATACATACCCGGCTTCAGTCGGAAATCAGCATTGGGAATCTCGATTTCGATCGGGGCCGTACGAGTAGCGGGATCGAGAACGGGGGCGACTCGCGCGATGCGGCCCTGGAACATCTCTCCGGGGAACGCGTCCACTTCGACCTTGGCCCCGGCGCCCGCCTGAAGTTCCTTGAGGTCGCGCTCGACGACGTTGACCACGAGACGTACGCGGCTGATGTCCACGACATCGACCATCGGTGAGTTCTGCGAGACGAACGCGCCCGGATCGACCGACCGCTTGGCCACGAAGCCGTTGACCGGCGACACGATGACGGTGTTCGCGAGATTGATGCGCAGCTCGTCGAGGCGGGCCCGCGACTGCGTGCTCTGCGCCTTCGCCAGGTCGATCTGCGCGACCGCGGCCTGGTAGCGCGCCTCGTTGTCGTCGAGTGTCTGCTTGGGCAGCAACTGTCGCTGGAAGAGATTGCGTGAGCGCTCGACGTTGGTGAGCGCGAGTTGCAAGTCCGCTTCACGTTGCCGAATCGTCGCGGCCGCGACTTCCTGTGCGGCCTCGGCCTGCTTCACCTGCTCGACGATCTCGAAGTCCTCGATTTTGGCGATGCGCTGACCGCGCATGACGCGATCACCGAGACGCACGAACACGTCCTGCAGGCGTCCCGCCGTGCGTGGCGCTACAGCGACCGTTGCTTCGCCGATCAGGTTGCCGACGACGCGGACTTCCTGATTCATCGTCGCTTTGCGTGCGGCTGCGAGCTCGACGACCATCGGACCACGGCCACCGAATCCGCCACCGCCACGGAAGCCGCCGCCACCGCCGCCGAATCCACCGCGACCGCCCCCACCAACGTCACCGCCACCACCGCCGCGGCGGCCAGCGAACCCACCACCACCTTCAGCGCCCGGTCCGGCAGCTTCGCCCGAACCGCTCCGCGAGCTTCTGTAATAGAGAACGCCCGCAAGAGCGACTCCGACGATGACCGCACCGATAACAATTTTTCTCATGACGCTGAGATGAGTCTCGTTCCTCCGATCAACTAATTTCCACCGCCGCCGAAGTTGCCGCCGCCACCGCCCGCGTTGGCGCGAGTGGCCTGACCGCCGCCTGGCTGAATGTTCGTGACGCCGGTACCGCCGGCGGCAGGAATCTCCTGCACGCGTTCGAAATCGACCTGCGCGCGCCGGTAGTCGAGCAGCGCGCGGAGCTCCGAGTTCTGCGAGTCGCGAAGATCGCGCTGTGCCTGCACGACGAAGAAGTTCGTCGAGAGCCCGACCTCGAATCGGCTTTGCTCAGCCTCGAGGCGCTTCTCAGCAAACTCGCGCGCCACCTGCGCGGCCTGCAGGCGCTCGCGGTTTGACTCGACGAGGAGCGCCGCGTTGGTGACTTCGGTCGCGATCTGCAGTTCCAGCGCTCGTGCCTGCGCGATGGTCTGTCGCTGCTGTACGCGGGCGCGGGCGAGGTTCGCGTCGGCGGTGCTCGATCCGAGCGGATAGCTGAAGTTCGCGGCGAAATTCCACGAGGGCGCCCTCTGGTTGAACAGGGTGCTCAGCGTGTCGTTGAAGCCGCCGGGGATGATCTGGGAGGGTGGGGCACCGAGCGCCGCGCCCGGAGGGCGAACGAACTGCGGTCCGCCGATGCCGGCGAGCCCGTAGCTCGCGGTCAGGTCCAACGCCGGCAGTTTCTGGTCGGAAAGACTTTTGAGGGAGACGTCGTTCGACTCAATCTGCTTGCGGGACTGCTCGATGTCGGTGCGTGACGCGAGCGCCTTGCGCACAGCACCGCCCACGTCGAGCGACTCGGTCGAGTATGTCGGGCGATCGATCGGTTCGATATTCGCGACCCAGTAGGGATCATCGGTGCCGTTGACGATCAACCGCTTGAGCACGAGCTCGGCGGTGCGCACCGCGGCCTGCGTCGTGGCGACCGCCTGCCGGCGCGTGGCCTGCTCGGCCTGCGCCTGCACGACGTCGAGCGGCGCGAGTGTCCCGACTTCGACGCGCGCCTGGTTGTCTTCAACAAGCTTGGTCGCGAGATCGAGCGAACGTTCGGCAACCTCGGCAGCCTGGATCGCGAATACAAAATCCCAGTACGCGTTGCGTGTATTCGCTACGGTGCGGACGATGGTCGCTCGCAACTGCGTCTCCGACACCTCTTGATTGATCTGGGTGATCTTCAGTTGCGCGCGCGTGCCGTCGATGCGGAAGTTTCGCAGCAGCGGCTGCACGTAGACCAGGTTGAGATTGGAGTTGATCGCGGGATTGCGTGTGGCGAACAGGTCCGACTGCTCCTGACGGTTGGTGTTCCAGCCGATCGCGAAGCTGCCGCCGCCAAATTTCACGGCCTGCGTAATGCCGTTGTTGGCGGTTAACGTGTCGGTCGTGAGAATGTCACCGCCCGCGGTCTGGCTGCGCGTGAACGTCGTTGAACTCCGCAGGCCGTAGTTCGAGTTGAAGGTCGGACGGTAGTTGGCCTGCAGCGACGCGATCGCGAAGTCGTACGTCTGCGGATTCAGCCGCTCGACAGCGATGTCGAGGTTCTGCTCGAGCGCGCGCTTGACCGCGTCATCGAGTGTCAGCTCGACGCGCACGCCTGGTTGCGGAGGATTCGTGGGACGAGTCTGTTCTTCGCCAGTTCGCGCTTCGGCAAACTGACGCACGGCATCGCGTGTAATCGCGTCGATCCGCTCTTGTTCGCTTTCCTGTGCAAAGGCGGGCGACGCGCCCAGTACCAGCGTCAACAGCGTCAAGAAGGCACACGAATTCTTCATGGTGTCTTGTAAAACCTGTTAAGTCCTGTGTCTGGAAAAGCCGATCTGAGCGTTCCTATTTCCGTGCGCTCGATCGGGTACGCTCGCGTTCAGCCGTCTGATGCATGGCGTTGAACTTGGTCCATTGTTCCGCCGTCAGCACCCGCTTCATCCGGAGCATCATCAGTGTGTGCTGCTTGTTCAACTCGGCACGCGCAGCCTCGACGCGCTCCACTTGGTCCATCACGGAACCGTCGTCGCCGCGTTCGAGCAGACGCTCGAACTCTGACTCCGCTTGATCGAGGGACTTCTTCAGCGACTTCAACGTCGGGACTGATGCCTGGAAGACGTCTTCGAGTTTCTTGCTCTGCTCAGGCGTCAGCTTCAATTCGCGCTTGTAGTCCTCGGACTGCCACCACTTGCCCTGACCGGCGACAGGCAGAGCTGTGACGAGGAGCGCAAACGACACGACGAACAGCCTCAGCAGGTTCTTGGGAGTCATAGCCAATACCGGGCCATACGACTAACCATGAAAAGCCGTTTACTTTATCTGGTGCAAAGACATACGGTAACACGGCGAGCCGCCCCGGCCCAAGGTCCGCCGAGGGTCAGGATTCGACGTCCGTGTCGCCGTTGGCGAGCGTGTCGAGGCGACGGATCACCCGCTCGACCAGGTTATCCGGTGTCGAGGCCCCTGAGGTCAGACCGATAACCACAGGCCCACTGGATGGCAGCCAGTCGCGGGTAATCGTCTCGTGCTTGTTGCCGGCTGGTTTGTGATGAACCTCAGCCTCGGACGTCAGGCCGTCCGGATCGGCGATGTGATAGGTAGGCAGGCGGTCGGCACAAATTTTTGCCAAATTGCAGGTGTTGCTGCTGTTGTATCCACCCAGCACGATCATCAGGTCGAGGGGCTGACTGCCGAGCAGGTCGATGATGGCGTCCTGCCGGTCCTGGGTCGCGCTGCAAATCGTGTCGAACGCCTTGAACCGCGTTTCCAGCTGATCGGCACCATACCGGTCGGCCATCGCGGTTCGAAACATGTCCCCAATTTCGAGCGACTCCGAACTGAGCATGGTCGTCTGGTTCGCACACCCGATCCGCTGGAGATGCGTATCGGGGTCGAAGCCGGGGGAAACCGCTTGTCCGAACACCTGCAGGAATTGCTCGCGCGATCCACGGCCACGAATGTAGTCGCACGCCAGCGTCGCTTCAGTTCGGTCGAGCACGACCAGGTAGTGACCGTTGCCGGCTCGCTGCGCTTGTGACGCGGTGGCTCGTGTTTCCTCGTGCCAGTACTTCCCGTGAATCACCGACGTGAAGCCCTGCTCGGCGTAGCGCATCACGTTCTTCCAGACGTTCAGCACCGAACCGCAAGTGGTATCGACCAGCGTGCAGCCGCGGCTCACCAGGGTTTCGAGGAGCTCCACGGTGATACCGAACGCGGGGAGGATGACCACGTCGTTCGGCGTGAGCGCGTCGAGCGACTCTCCGGGGTCGGTGAGAAAGCGGACGCCCTGCGCGCGAATCTGATGGTTCACATGCGGGTTGTGAATGATCTCGCCGGTCAGAAACACCGGGCGATCGGGAAACCGCTGCCGCGCCTGATAGGCGTAGTCCACCGCGCGATCGACGCCGTAGCAAAAGCCGAACTCACGCGCGAGGTGAACCGTAAGTCGGCCCGACTGAAACGTGAACTCCGATGCCTTGATGTCGGCAACGAGATCGCTGTGATAGCTGGCGGCAAGCACGCCGGCGACCTCGTGTTTCATGTCGAGGCCGCGGCGGAAGATGAGTGGGGGCAAAGGCTATTGCACGTCCCAGGCGCGGGGCGTGAGTGCGTCGAGCGGGCGCAACGCGGCGGGCCCGGTGCTGCCGACTGCGGCCTCAATCTGCCCGAGCTCCTCGTCCGACATCGAGATCGACGCCACGACGGTACGCGTCACCGGAGTTTGGGTCGCGCGCGACGTGATGCGTGTCTGCGCAGCGCGGCCTGCCGGAGGTTGATGCGCGAGATGCTCGGTGAAGATGCCGACCAGGAAGGCGACGGCAACCGCACCAGTCGCGGCGACCCAGCGCCGCGTGCGTCGCACCGACACCGCCGGTCGCGCGGGTTCCTGGGTGCGTCCGACCGGGAAGGCGATGACACGTGCCGGCCGGCCGAGATGATCGAGCTGCTGCATGATGCGCGCGTGCTGACGCGCGAGCCGTTCCGCGGGGAACACGGCATCGACCTCGCTCATCACGCGCTCGCTGACATCGCCGAGCGTCGAGGCCAGCACGAGACGACGATGCTCGCAGCGTTCACAATTGCGCAGGTGCGGTTCGTCGATCGGCGCGAGCGGATCGGCGAGACAGATCTCGATCAGACGATCGTCGGAGAGGTGAGCGCGCTTCATATTACTGGCGTCTCCGGACCGAGTCCGCGCGAGCCATCTGCACGCGGCGTGGATTCCGCGCGAGGTCGCTCGAGCAGCTTGCGAAGTTTTCGTACCGCTCGGAACAAGTGCACGCGTACGGTGGCCTCGCTCAAGCCAAGCGCCTGACTGACCTCACTCGTCGTGTGCTCGGAGATGTGGCACAGCGTGAAGACCAGCCGCTGGCGATCGGGCAGTTGCTCGACCGCAGCCGTGATTTGCTTCGCGCGCTCGCTCGACATCAGACGATCTTCTGGGCTTGGCTGCTGCGCGGCGGGCTCGGGTGCCGCAGGCATGTTCGGCTGCGACGACATCGGCAGTGCCCAGCGCAGGCGGCGCGTGCGGGCCTTGCGAAGATCGAGACAGCCGTTCACGAGAATGCGCGTGAACCAGACCTCGAAGGGGTATTCCTCGCGATAGCTGGTGATGTGGGTAAACACTTTGAGAAACGCGTCCTGAACAGCCTCGTCGGCATCGTGGGCATCGCGCAGGTAGTTGTACGCAATGCGCACCGCGCGGCGCTGCTGTCGGGTGACCAGGTCGGCGAAACGTTCGCGCGCCGCGTCACGTTCGCCCGCGAGGACGAGCGCCTTGACGGTGGCGGCAAGTTCCGAGTCCCTGGACGTCGGCGGCTGCTGGACTCGGGCCGGTGGCTTCGGTGCTGATGACACCGAACGCGATTCAAGTCCGGGCTTAGCGACGCGTCGAGGAGGCGTTCTCATTGGAATACGGCAGCCGGCGGCGGCTGTTTACCCTCCCTAGGACTAACGTTTTCCCTTGCAACACTATACCTCGGGATTGCCCGGAACGGCTCGCCAAACGCCTTCTCACCACAGACTCAGTTGACTGATTGCCGAACGGCCCAGTACGATCGGCGTTTTCGTCATAATTGCGGCTCGCGAAATTGCACCAGCTATGAGCGAGCTTAGCTACCGGCAACGGAGGGTCAAACAGCATGTCTATACAGGTTGAGCGGGCGCACGGTCTCGAAGCTCTTGGCATCCTTCGTTCGGGACGCGTCCACTGGAACCTGAGCCCGGCCGCCTTGTACGAGGAGGCTCTTCGCCGAGGCGAGGGCATTCTGGCCGCTGAAGGGCCGCTCGTCGCGAAGACGGGTCAGCACACCGGGCGATCACCGAACGACAAGTTCGTCGTCAAAGAATCGTCGAGCGAACGGCACGTGCATTGGGGCACGGTCAACCGTCCTGTGGAGGAAGCGAAGTTCGACGCGCTCCACAAGGACATGATGGCGTATCTGCAGGACAAGGATCTGTATGTCCTCGACGCCTGGGGCGGCACCGACGCGAAATACAAGTTGCCCATTCGCATCGTGAACGAATTCGCCTGGCACAACCTGTTCGCGCGCAACATGTTCTTACCGGAGACAGACCCGGCGAAGCGCGCGGCGCATCGACCCGAGTACACGGTGATTGATGCGCCGAACTTCAAGAGCGACCCGGCCAAGCACGGAACGCGCTCCGAGGTCTTCGTCTTCGTCCACTTCGGCAAGAAGCTCGTGCTCATCGGCGGCACGCACTACGCCGGTGAAATCAAGAAATCCATCTTCACCATCCTCAACTACACCCTTCCGCTGCAGGGCGTGCTCTCGATGCACTGCTCGGCCAACATCGGCGCCGACGGCGACACCGCGCTCTTCTTCGGGCTCTCCGGCACCGGAAAGACGACGCTGTCGAGCGATCCGAACCGTCGGCTGATCGGTGACGATGAACACGGTTGGAGCGATACCGGCGTGTTCAACTTCGAGGGTGGCTGCTACGCGAAGGTGATCAAGCTCTCGCGCGAGGCCGAGCCGCAGATCTACGAGACGACACGGCGCTTCGGCACGATTCTCGAGAACGTCGTCGTCAACCCGGATACGCGTGCGCTCGATCTCGATGATGCGTCGCTCACCGAGAACACCCGCGGTTCGTATCCGATCACGTTCATCGACAACGCGGAGTTGTCAGGCAAGGGTGGTCATCCGACGAATGTCGTGATGCTGACCGCCGACGCCTACGGCGTGCTGCCGCCGATCGCGCGCCTGACGCCGGATGGCGCGATGTATCACTTCTTGTCTGGGTACACCGCGCGTGTCGCCGGAACAGAGAAGGGTGTCACCGAACCGAAGGCAACATTCAGTACGTGCTTCGGCGCGCCGTTCCTGCCGCTCAATCCGAATGTCTACGCGAAGATGCTCGGCGAGAAGATTGCCAAGCACAACGCGCGTGTGTGGCTGGTCAATACCGGCTGGACCGGCGGCCCGTATGGAGTCGGGAGCCGTATGAAGATCGCGTACACCCGCGCGATGATCACGGCAGCGCTCACCGGACAACTCGATCGAGTCGAGTACAAGAAGCATCCGATCTTCAATCTCGATATACCCGCGTCGTGCCCGGGTGTGCCGGACGGCGTGCTCGATCCGCGCAGCACATGGCCCGACGCCGCGAAGTACGACGAGCAGGCGACGAAGCTCGCCAAGATGTTCGCCGACAACTTCAAGACGTTCGAGAGCGACGTCGCGCCGTCGGTGAAGGCCGCCGGCCCGAAGGCCTAGGGGAGACAGTAGGGGCGACGCATGCGTCGCCCTTGGAGCCACAGCGTGTCGTACGAAGCTGTCATCGGACTCGAGATCCACGCGCAGCTTCGTACGGCCACCAAAATCTTCTGTGGTTGCCGCACCGACTTCGGGGCACCACCGAACTCGCAGGTCTGTCCCGTCTGCCTCGGTCTTCCTGGCGCACTTCCGGTCCTCAACAGCGTCGCAGTCGATTACGCGATCAAGGCGGCGCTCGCGCTCGGCTGCCGCGTGCAGCCGTCATCCATCTTCGCCCGCAAGAATTACTTCTATCCCGATCTGCCGAAGGGCTATCAGATCTCCCAGTACGAGCGGCCGCTCGCGCTCGGCGGCGGCCTCGACATCACCGTGCACGGTGTGTCGAAACATGTTGGCTTGACGCGCATTCACATGGAGGAAGACGCGGGCAAGTCGCTGCATGAGGGATTCCCCGACTCCGACCGACGCACCTACGTGGACTACAACCGCAGCGGCGTTCCGCTCATCGAGATCGTGAGCGAGCCCGATATGCGCTCCGCGGCCGAAGCCGCCGAATTCTTCAGCCGCTTGCGTGACATCCTCGTGTGGCTCGATGTCAGCGACGGCAACATGGAAGAGGGCAGTCTTCGCTGCGACGCCAACGTCTCGGTGCGGCCGGTCGGGCAGGTCACGTTCGGCACCAAAGCGGAAGTGAAGAACGTCAACTCGTTCCGCTATGTGGAAAAGGCCCTCGAGTACGAGATCGAGCGGCAGATCGAGATCGTCGAGGGCGGCGGACGCGTCAAGCAGGAGACGCGTCTGTGGGACTCGTCGACGGGCACGACGCATTCGATGCGCAGCAAGGAAGAGGCACACGACTATCGCTATTTTCCGGAACCCGATCTTCCGCCGCTCGTCGTAGACGAGGCACGCATTGCGCGCGTGCGAGGCACGATGCCCGAATTGCCCGAGGCGCGCTGCCGCAGGCTCGTCGAGCAGTATGCGATTCCGCCCTATGACGCCGGCGTGCTCACGCAGTCCGCGGCGCTGGCCAACTACTTCGAGGCCTCCGCAAAGGCATCGGGCAACGCCAAGGCGGCCAGCAACTGGATCATGGGCGAGGTTCTGCGCACGCTGAAAGAACGCGGCCAGGAGATCGAGCAAGTGCCGATCACACCGCAGGCGCTTGCCGGTTTGATCGCCATCATCGACAAGGGCACCATCAGCAACTCGGTGGGGAAGGATGTCTTCGCGAAGATGTACGATTCCGGCCGGTCGGCCGACGCGATCGTCGCGGCCGAAGGGCTCGCTCAAATCGGCGACGAAGGCGCGTTGATGGCCATTGTTCGCGACGTGGTCGGGAAGCATGCCGACGCTGTGTCGCAGTACCGCGCCGGCAAGCATCAGACGTTCGGCTTCCTCGTCGGCCAGGTGATGAAGGGGAGTGGCGGCAAGGCCAACCCTAAGCTAGCGAGTGATTTGCTGAAGCGCGAGTTGGGCTGACCTCATGCTATCCTCACAAAAACGTGATCGAGACGCATCACCTCTCGAAGGTCTATAGCCGTGGCCTGTACGCTCTCCGTGATCTCACGCTCTCCATTGAGAAAGCTGAATTCGTCTTCTTGACCGGCCCGAGCGGTGCCGGCAAATCGACATTCCTCCGTCTGCTTCTCTTGCAGGAGCGGCCGAGTGAGGGCGAGGTCTTCGTCAACGGTCAGAACCTGGCCACGCTCAAACGCAGCGAGATCCAGGAATATCGCCGCGGTATCGGTTTCATCTTCCAGGACTTCAAGCTGATTCCGACCCGCACGGTGCTCGAGAACATCTCGTTTGTGCCGGAAGTGCTCGGTGTCCCGGCCGCACAGCAGCGTCGCCGCGCATTCCAGGTCCTCAAGTGGGTGGGGTTGCAACACCGCATCAACGCGTATCCGCAGGATCTCTCCGGCGGTGAGCAGCAGCGCATCGCCATCGCACGCGCGCTCGTCAACGATCCGGTGTTGGTCATTGCCGACGAACCAACGGGCAATCTCGATCCGGATCTGTCCCTCGAGATCATGAACCTGCTGCGAGAGATCAATGCCGGCGGCACGACGGTGCTCGTCGCGACGCACGATCGGGAGCTCATTCGCCTCGTCGGCCGACGGACGATCACGCTCGATCAAGGCAAGGTCGTCGAGGTCGCATGAGGTCCATCGAATATGCCTTCCGCCAGGGCGGCGCCAGTCTCTGGCGAAGCCGCGAGTCGAGTGCCTTTGCCGTGCTGGCCATTGCGCTTGCGCTCATCGTGGTCGGCGCGATGCTGATCGTCACGTGGAATGCCGAACAGTTGCTGGCGCGATGGTCGTCGGCCGCGGAATTCTCGGTCTACCTCCGAGACGAAGCGACATCCGATCAGCGCGGGGCCGTCGAAACGGCGATCGATTCCAGTGGACTGTCGAATGGTCGAGAGTATGTGTCGAAGGCCGAGGCGCTCACGCGTTTTCGCCGCGAATTCGCGGAACTGGCCGAGTTGACGAGCGGCTTCGATGAGAACCCATTCCCGGCCTCGATCGAGGTGCGGGTGCGTCCCGATGCCCAGCACACAACAGCGGAAGCCCTGGTCAAGCGGCTCATGGGCATGCCGGGCGTGGCCGATGCGCGATACGACCGAGATTGGTTGACGCGAGTCGGATCGGGACTCGGAACCGTCCGTGCCGCGGGGCTCGCTCTCGCGCTGTTGATGGCCGTCGCCGCGGCCGTCACGGTGGCCACCGTCGTCCGTCTCGGGCTGCGCACGCGACGGGAAGAACTCGAAATCATGGAGCTGGTCGGGGCACCCCTGGCCTTCATTCGCGGGCCGTTTGTGGCCGAAGGCTTCCTTCAGGGCGGGATCGGGGCCCTCGTCGCGATCGCGGCCCTGTGGGTTGGCTTCCTGGTCGCCATGGCCTGGTGGGGAACCGACCTGAACAGTCTGGTGGGGGGAGGATCGGTGCAATTCCTGCCGATTCGGCTTTGTTTGTACTTGATTTTCGGTGGGATGCTCGTAGGCAGCATCGGTGGCCTGGTCGCAGCGCGGGAAGCGGCGTGAGGCCTCGTTGACAGATTATTAACGCCCTGTTTAGACTTACTTATTCAGGTTATGCCCGCCCTGCGGAAGCGCCTGCTGTCTCGTTACCTCACGGACTCACGCCTGCCCGAGCCGGTGATTCACACCGTACACGATTTCTACCGCGAAGAATTCATCAAGTGCCAACGCTGTCTCGATAAGCAGCGTGAGTACTACTCGGAGCATGCGATTCGAGATGTGGAGCAAGCCCTCGTAAAGGTCATGTCTCAACTCGATCGCCTGTGCGCCGAGGCAGATGCCGACGAAGTCGTCAGTCGGCTCCTGCGACAGTTCGACGTCGTCACGGGACTCTCGGCGTGGGCCGATCCCCGGCAAGTGCACTGACCTCCTCCGCTTCACACCTCCGCCACGATCTCGTCACCGTTCTGGGTTCGGCGATTGATGCTGTCAATGCCGGTGTGCTCGTACGCCGTACGCTCGAAGAGAACGAGACGCGCGAGGCGATGCAGCGTGCCGCGGCCGTGGACATCATCGCCGCGGGTAAAGCCGCCGCACCGATGATCGAGGCGTGTGCGGCGGCGTCCGTCGTTCCCCTGCGAACGCTGCTCGCGATTGGTCCTCGTCGAAGTCCCGACTCTGCGGTCACGCTGCCTCCCTCGACTATCTGGTATGACGCTGGACACCCGCTTCCGGACGGAGGCAGCGTTGCCGGCGCGCGTCGCGCGCTCGAGGTGGCACGCGCGTCCGAGCAGCGTGACCTGCTGCTCGTGCTGATCTCGGGCGGAGGTTCGTCGTTGATGGCACTGCCGGCCGCCGACATTCCGCTCGAGGCGAAGCAGCGCACCGCTCGTATCCTGATGGAACAGGGCGCGGACATCTACGAGCTGAACACCGTGCGCAAGCATCTCTCGGCGATCAAGGGCGGACGGCTCGCGCTCGCAGCGCGAGGATCAGTGCTGACGCTCGCGGTGTCCGACGTCGTTGGCGATGACCTTTCGGTCATCGCTTCGGGGCCGACGGTCGCCGACGACAGCACGTTCGCCGGTGCACTCGACGTGCTCGAGCGGCGCGGCGGTCATCGAATCTTTCCCGAGCCGATCATCCATCACCTCGTGCGCGGCGCCACTGGCGGTCTCCCCGAAACGCCGTCGAGCGGCGACCCGCGTTTGGCGCGCTCCGTGGCGCGTGTGATTGGTCCACAACGCGGTGCGATCGAGGGCGCTCGTCGTGCCGCCGAAACGCTCGGCTATCACGTGCGCGTTGTCGCCGAACCGGTGACCGGGGAAGCGCGCGATGCCGCGCAACAGCACGTCGCGCGAACGGCCAAAGAGATCGCGTCGATGGCGCGACCGATCTGCGTGATTGCCTCCGGTGAGACCACCGTCACGGTACGAGGCAGCGGGAAGGGCGGTCGCAATCAGGAGTTTGCATTTGCGATGGCGCAGTCGCTGGCGGCACTCGGCCCAAGAGTTACTGCGGCCAGCGTAGGAACCGATGGCATCGACGGCCCGACCGATGCTGCCGGAGCCATCGTCGATCCCACAACATTTGAACGGGCCCATGCGGCGGGACTCGCCGCACCAGAGGACTATCTGAACAACAACAACACCTACGAATTCTTTGACCGGATCGGCGATCTCATTCGCACCGGTCCTACCAACACAAACGTCGGCGATCTGCAGGTCATTCTCGTTGCCTAGACATCAGGAGCTTCTTCACCGCATTCGTGAGGCGGTCCATCACCCGGCGACCGCACGCGAGTTGATGCAAGTCCTTCGCGTGCCGCGCGAAGAGCGCGCCGCCTTCAAGCGGCAACTCAAGACACTCGTCTCGTCCGGCGATCTGTTACAGATTCGCGGCAATCGCTTCGGTCTGCCCGAGAAGATGGATCTCATCGTCGGGCGACTGACCACCAATCCCGGCGGTTTCGGCTTCGTCGTGCCGGAGCACGGAGACGGCGGCGACATCTACATTGCGGCCGCGAATCTCACCGAAGCGATGCATGGCGATCGTGTCGTTGCGCGAGTGGAGCGCCGCACCGAGAAGGGCGTCGAAGGCCGCATCATCAAGATTCTCGAGCGCAGTCAGTCGAACATCGTCGGCCGCTTCGAGGTGGACGACTCCGGCCTCGGCTACGTCGTGCCGTTCGACCGTCGCGTGCTGACGGACGTGCACGTGCCGACGGGGCAATGGTCGGCTGCCGAGCCCGGCGAGATGGTGGTCGTCGAGATCACACGCTGGCCGAGCGCCACGCGCGGACCTATCGGACGCGTCGCCGAAGTGCTCGGCCGCATCGACGAGCCCGGCGTAGACACGCAAATCATCATTCGCAAGTTCAACATCCCGGACACACACGGAGAGGATGCGATCGCCGAGGCGACGCGGCTCGGCGCAGCAGTGAAAGAGCGCGACATCAAGGGACGCACCGATTTTCGCGGAACCACCACCGTGACCATCGACGGCGAACACGCGCGCGATTTCGACGACGCGATCACGATCGAGCGGCTGCCGAACGGACACTTCTGGCTCGGCGTCCACATTGCCGATGTCGCGCATTACGTGAAAGAAGGCAGCGCCCTCGACGAAGCAGCGTACGAGCGCGGCACGTCGGTGTACTTCACCGAACGAGCGGTGCACATGTTCCCGGCGGAGCTGGCCACGGGCCTCTGCAGTTTGAATCCGCACGTGGATCGATTAGTGCAGTCCTGTCTGATGGAAGTCGATCGCCGCGGCAACGTCGTCCGCTACGAGCTACACGACGGCGTGATTAACAGCGACGCACGGATGACCTATACCGCCGTCAACGCCATCCTGACTGACAAGGACGAGGCGACGATGCGCGAATACGCGGCGCTCGTGCCGATGTTCGAACAGATGCACGAGCTCTTTACGATCCTCAACGAGCGTCGGCGCCGTCGAGGATCGATCGATTTCGATCTGCCCGAAGCAGAGGTCATCCTGTCCGAGTTGGGGCAGATTGAGGACATCGTCGCGTCAGAGCGCAACGTGGCGCATCGGTTGATTGAAGAGTTCATGTTGCTGGCCAACGAGACGGTCGCCGCGCATCTCGACACGAACAATGTGCCCGCACTGCATCGCGTACACGAAGCGCCCGATGTGAAGAAGGTCGAGGACTTCGAGGAGTTCATCACGACCCTCGGCTACAGCCTGGGCACGACTGGACGTACTGTCACACCGAAGCAATTTCAGAAGCTGGTCGATCGCATCCGCGGCACACCCGAAGAGCGACCCATTGCAGCGCTGATGTTGCGGACGATGCAGAAGGCGCGGTACGACGCGGCGAGCCTTGGGCATTTCGGACTCGCGACCGAGCACTACACGCACTTCACCTCGCCGATCCGGCGGTATCCCGATCTGCTCGTGCACCGTGTGCTGCGCGAGGCACGTCATGGCGAGATGACCTCGTCACGTCAGGAGGAGCTCACTGAGGATCTGCCGGAGATCGCCAAGCACACATCAGAAATGGAGCGGCGTGCCGACGAGGCCGAGCGCGAGCTGCTGCAGTGGAAGAAGGTGCGATTCATGGCCGACAAGGTCGGCGACGAATACGACGGCTTCATCACCGGCGTCGCGCCCTTTGGTCTGTTCATCGAGTTGAGTGAGCACTACGTCGAAGGGCTCGTCCACATCTCGAGCATGGCCGACGATTACTACCGGTTCCTCGAGCAGCAGCACATTCTGAAAGGCGAGAACACCAAGAAGCTGTACCGGCTCGGCGACAAGGTGCGCGTGCAGGTCATCAGAGTGGACATGGAGCGGCGTCAGGTCGACCTCGGTCTGTCGGATGTCCTGGAACGCGTGCGGACCGACGAACGCGCACGTGGGCCGCACCGCAGTAGCGTGCGGACCAAGAAATCGTCGACGGGAGTGAGGGCAGGGGAACGGCGGAAGGCGCAGCGCCCTGGTCGGAGCGAGCGCCAGGCGAGGAAAGGCCGCGGCCCGAACCGCGGCGGGCGTCGCTAGGACTTCTCGGACGTCGAAGTCTGCGAGCCGTCCTTCGTCGCGTCCTTGAAATTCCGAATGCCCCTGCCGATGCCTCGGCCGATCTCGGGCAAACGGTTCGCGCCGAAGATCAGGATGACGATCGCCAGGATGATGATTAACTCAGGAACGCCCAGGTTCATATGTCACCTTCCGCGCCGATTGTACCACGCATGATTCGGGGAATTGTTGCCGCCGCCGGCATCGTCTTTCTCGCCCTCGAATGGGCAAATACTGGCCTGTTTGCACAGTTTTCCTCGGGCGTTCAGCTCATTGAGGTCTATGCGACGGTCACCGACGCGAAGGGCGAGTTGGTCATGGGCCTGCGTCAGTCCGACTTTCAGGTCTTCGAAAACGATCGCCCACAGGAGATATCGGCATTTGCCGCCGGCGAGTTTCCGCTGACAGTGGCGCTCGGCGTCGATCGCAGTTTCAGCATGGCGGGTGAGCCGCTGCGGCTGGCCAAACTGGCATCGCAAAGCTTCCTGAAACAGTTGAAGCCGGGCGACCGATCGATGATCGTCGCGATCGGCAACAACGCCGAGGTGATCGCTCCGCTGTCCACCGACCGCGAGGCGCAGTCGCAAGCCATCGCCAAGCTGGATTCGTGGAGCACGACATCGCTTTATGACGCGGTGATTGTCGCGCTCGATCGTCTCGAGCCCGAGAAGGGCCGGCAGGCGCTCATCGTGTTCTCCGATGGCGCCGATCGCTACAGCGAGGCGACGAGTGGTCAGGTGCTTGCGCGTGCGCGACGCAGTCAAGCGCTCGTTTATCCGATCACCATGGGCAAGACGCGCGCGCCGGCTGCGGTCGAATTGGCGACACTCACCGGCGGCCGAGCGTTCCTCTTACGTGATGCGAAGGAGCTCGAACGAACCTTGACCACGATCGCACGCGAGCTGCGGTATCAATACCTGATTGGTTACGTGCCCAGCACGCCCGCGAAGCCGGGAATGCATGAATGGCGATCGATTCGCGTGACGTTGAAAAACCCGGCGAACGGCCTGCGTGTGCGTGCCAGGGACGGGTACACAGCTGAATAGGCGACAGACCGAGATCAGAAAGAGCGACGTCTAACGGGTGAGGGGCCGTGTGCAGCTCGAGGGTACTCGTTTTGCAACTTGCGGGGCCCGAGCCGAGTCGGGGACAATAAGGAAACCTCTAGGGACAGCGGTCAATGACGACGACGACCCAGCGCGAACAGATTGAGAGGCCAGTACCTGAGTCCTCCCATCTGACTGTCCGTCCCGAGACGGACGGCCCGCGCGAAGTTCGGTTCATGTTCGACCAGCCGGACGGCCAGCGCATCGGGCGTTCGCTCGGCGCCGGACTCATGACCGAGCTCGTCGTTATCGGTCTCGTGCTGCTCGTGATGAGCCTGATGCCGAAGCGGGTCTATCAGGCCGTGTTGCCCGATCGACTCGCAGAAGACATCGTGTGGTTGTCGCAGCCGGGCCCCGGTGGCGGTGGTGGCGGCGGCAACAAAATGCCCGATCCGCCAAAGAAAGCGGAGCTCAAGGGGCAGCAGAAGATCTCAGTGCCCACGCCGCCCGAACCGACGCCTGAGCCGCCGAAGGTCGAGCCTCCGCCTGAGCAGATCAACATCCCGGCGCAGACGATGGCCGCGGCGCCTGTGGTGTCGCCGGGCGCATTGACTCCGAATCCGAACGACACGGCCTCTACGGGTTCTGGCTCGGGCACTGGTGCGGGTTCTGGTCAGGGATCGGGCCTCGGTCCGGGGTTTGGTGGTGGCACCGGCGGTGGCGCGTTCAGGCCGGGCAATGGCGTGAATCTGCCGCAGCCGCTGAAGGAAGTGAAGCCGCAGTACACCGCCGACGCCATGCGCGCGAAGGTCCAGGGCACGGTGCTGCTGGAATGCGTGGTGCTGCCCGATGGCAGCGTCGGCAACGTCGAGGTAGTGCGTTCGCTCGACTCGACATTCGGCCTCGACCAGGAAGCCATCAAGGCCGCCAAGCAGTGGCGCTTCCGCCCCGGAACACGCTTCGGCGAGCCGGTCGCGGTGCTCGTCACGATCGAGCTCACCTTCACCCTCCGCTAGATTTCACATCGGCGTCATCGCAGAGGCCGGGGCGGCGCCTGGTTCTTTTGCGTATACTGCGGTTCTTCGTACAAAGAACCATCTTCGTACAAAGAACCACCATGTCTGCCACTCCGTCAACGATGCTGGCGCTTGGCACGTCGTTGCCCGCGTTTCGCTTGCCGGACGTCGATGGCCGCCTCGTGTCACCCGACGATGTTCGTGATGCACCGGCGCTGCTCATCGCCTTCATCTGCCATCACTGTCCGTTCGTTCGCCATATTCGACACGAGTTCGCTCGCGTCACGCGTGAATACCAGGCCCAGGGCCTGGCGGTGATCGCCATCAACTCGAACGATATCGAGGAATTTCCTCAAGACGGTCCCGAAGGCATGCGGCAGGAGTCGCGCGAAGCGGGCTACACATTCCCTTACCTGTTCGACGAGGATCAGGACGTCGCAAAAGCGTTTCGCGCCGCGTGCACGCCCGATTTATTTCTCTTCGATGCGGCACGCAGGCTCGTGTATCGCGGCCAGTTCGATGGCAGCCGCCCGCGAAATACCGTGGCTATCAGCGGGAGTGATCTCCGCGCGGCGTGTGATGCGGTTCTCAATCGGGGTCCGATGCCGTCGGTGCAGACGCCCAGCATCGGCTGCAACATCAAGTGGAAGCCTGGCAACGAGCCGAACTACGGCCCGACGCCGAACTACGGCGCGACATCCCGTCACCCATGACACGCGTGCACGCTGCGGCGTTCGCGGCAGTGTGCGTCATGTGGCTGGCCTCCTGCGGGCCGGAGCCGGTGCCGCCTCTTCGTATCGGCACCTTTCCTGGTCCGACGAGTGAATTGGTGTTCCTCGCGCAGCACCGTGGCTGGCTGCCTCCGTCCGACTATCGTTTGGTGGAGTTCATTAACGATGGCGAAGTGATGCGCGCGTTCCGCAACGGCAGCATCGAAGCCGCGTTCATCAGCCTCGACGAAGTGCTGGCGCTTGCGCAAAGCGGTATGGATCCCGTGATCTTGTTCGTGGCCGCGGAATCTCGCGGCAACGACGCCATCGTCGCGCAGGCGGACGTGACCTCGTTTGCCGATCTCCGCGGGCGTCGGGTCGCGGTGCAGGTCAATTCGGTGAGCGCGTATCTCTTGCGGCGTTCGCTGAAGACCGCGGGACTCGCGGTGAAGGATCTGCAGATCGTGAACCTGCCGCCCGATCGCCATCGCGCTGCGTTCATGCGCCGCGATGTTGACGCGGTGGTCACCGCAGAGCCCGTGCGGGCGCAGATCCTCGAACTTGGTGGTGTGGAGTTGTTCAACAGCGCCGCGCTTCCACTCGAACTGATGGGCGTGACGATTATCAGCGGTGCCTATCTCGAACAGCATGGCGAGCGCGCATCCACGTTGTGCACGGCGTGGCGTAAGGCCGAGACCGATATCGACTCGGCGGATGCGCGGGCCTGGGTCGCCGCGCACATGAAGGTGACGCCCGAGTCGCTCGAAACGATGCTCGACGCCGTGCGCCTGATCACTCGGTCGGATAGTGATTCGCTGCTCGGCCCGCCGCGTCCACGGTTGATGGCGACGGCGGCGCGTATTCAATCGCATTTGCTCGACGCCGGTCTTCTGTCTCATTCCTTCGCGCTCGATCCGATCTTCAGGTGGCCGGTCGGTGTGAATCAGTCCACCTGCCGAGGCTAGAGAGATGGCAGGGTTCCGGCCGAGTCGCGCGCTGAGCTCGTTGCGCTTCAGGCTGCCGCTGCTGCTGATGCTCTACTGCGCGGCCGGCGCGGTCCTTCTGTACATCGTCGCGGACCGTGTGCAGAAGTCGCGTTTCGAGCAGTCCTTCGAGAGCGCGCAGCTTCTGCGCGCGACGGAAATTCAAAGCCGTACGGAACGTGCCGCAGAGCGCGGCGAGCTCGAGACCGCGCAGCGCGAGTTCGGCGAGTTGGGCGTGTTCGAAGAGCTGCGAGCCGGTGTGTTCGTCTCGGCAGACAACGTGGTGGTGTTGAGCAGTCGTCGAGATTGGTCCGGCCGCCCGCTCGATCTCGCCTCGCTCGGCGTAGCTGCACGCGAACAGAGCCACGTCGCCGCGGCGATGGAGCAGGCGCGTCAGACGGGGCGTGTCGTGTCGCGGTTCTCCCTCGATCGCAACGAACTGGCCATCGTGATGCCGGCGGCGATCCCGCCCGGACCCGGCGATCTGCGTCTCGACCGCCGCGCGTTGATTCTGCTGCTCTACGATCTGAGCTTCGCCAAGTCGGTCAATTCGTTCCGGCTGCGGCAGCAATTTGCCGTCGTGATGGTGGTCGCGCTGATCGCGGTGCTCGGTCTCGGCGTCGCGCTGCACTTTCTCGTCACGCGTCGAATCGAGTTCCTGCACGGGACGATGGCGCGGTTTGCAGAAGGGAAGTCGGTCGAGAAGGAACCGACGCCGGATGCCAGGGGCGCGGACGAAATCTCGCATCTCTATCGCCACTTCAGCGCCATCGCTGCCACCAGCCATCGGGTCACGCGCTCGCTGCGGACGATCAGTAACTGCAATCAGGCGCTGGTCCATGCGCGGGACGAAGCGTCGCTGTTGCATCAGGTCTGCGAGGTGATCGTCAGGGACGGCGGGTATCGCATCGCCTGGGTGGGGATGGAGTCTGCCGACGGTGAACGACAGCGCGTGGCGCATGCTGGTCCGTGGAGCGAGGACGCGCGTTCGCTCCAGGGGGACGCCGTGCTGTCGCTGCCCCTTCACAGCGAGGGCCGCGCGCTCGGCGTGTTGACCATTCATGCCGACGAGGGCACGACCTTCGACGCGGCGGAGCAGTCGCTGTTGCGGGAGCTGGCCGACGATGTGGCGTTTGGCATCCACGCGCGTCGCGCCGCGGAGAATGAGCGCCAGGCAGAGCAGGCGCTCCGCGACAGCCAGGTGAAGCTGGTCATGGCGATGGATCTTGCCGGCCTGGCGCACTGGGAGTTCGACGTGCACAGCAACACGTTCTCCCTCGACGAGCGCATCTTCGCGCAGTTGCGCACGACGGCGGCCCGTGAGGGCGGTGTGACGATCGACGCCGAAGACTACGTCCGCCGCTTCATCCCGCCGGAAGACCATCACATCCTGCGCGAGGTTGCGGCGGCAGCCAGGTCGACGGACGATCCCGGCTACACCGCCCAGTTCGAACACCGCATCCGGCGCGCCGACGGATCGATCGGCGTGGTCCAGGTTCGCGCCTCGAATGTCAGAGATGCGACAGGGCGCCTGGTCAAAGTCCATGGCACCAGTCAAGACATCACCGAGCGCAAGCGCGCAGCGGCAGAAGTCGTTGCCGCCAACGAACGCTATGCGCGGCAGGAAGCGTCGCTGACAACGCTGATGCGCAGCTACGTCAGGGCGCCGGACGATTTCGCGATGATTGTCCAGGAAATCACCGAGGTGGTCGCGCGCACACTCGACGTCGCGCACGTGGCCGTCTGGCGACACGATGATCGCGGGACGTCCACGCGATGTGAGGACCTCTTCGAATACGTTGAGACCCGACACTCGTCTGGTGAGCAGTTGACCCAGGACGCGTGCCCGCGGTTCTTCAGAACGATCGCAGAGTCCGAGATGATCGCGGCATACGACGCGGCGGCTGACAGGCGAACATCCGAACTCGCCGAGCGATATCTGAAGCCACGCCGGATCACATCGATGATGTCGGTCGCGATCCGATCACAGGGAACGACGGTCGGGATGCTGTCCTGTCACCACACGGGGCCTCGGCGCCGGTGGATGCCCGATGAGCAGACCTATGCGCTGGCCGTTGCCAATCTGCTGTCGGCCGTCACCGCGCAGGTCGAGCGGCAGCGCCTCGAGCTGCAACTCCGCCAGGCACAGAAGCTCGAGGCGATCGGCCAGCTCGCCGGCGGAGTCGCGCACGATTTCAACAACATCCTGACGGTGATCCTTGGACGCACCGAAGAAGCCGCCCAGGACGGGCGATTGCCCGCCGATCTGCGCGAGGCGATGTCTGACATTTCGCAGAACGCTGAGCGCGCGACCGCACTGACCCGCCAGCTGCTCGCGTTCAGTCGCCGCCAGAGCTTTGAGGTCAAAGACGTCGACATGAACGTCGTCGTCGGTAACCTGACGCGGATGCTGAATCGGATTCTTGGCGAGGACGTAGACGTCGAACTTCACTACGCGCCGCGGCCGGCCTATGTGCGCGCCGATCCCGGCATGATCGAGCAGGTCCTGCTCAATCTCGTCATCAACGCGCGCGACGCGATGCCGCTGGGCGGGCGTCTGTCGATTGAGACTTTGCTGGTCGATGGTGCAGGTGAGCCAGGTGGTCCAGTAAGGCCAAAGGGCTCCTGGGTCTGTCTGTGCGTCACTGACACAGGGTCGGGAATTCCCCCCGAGCATCTGCCGCATATCTTCGAGCCATTCTTCACGACCAAAGATGTGGGAAAGGGCACCGGCCTGGGGCTGGCCACCTCGTATGGCATCGCGCAACAGCACGGCGGCTGGATCGAAGTGGACAGCGAAGTGAAACGGGGCACGACGTTCCGCGTGTTCTTTCCGCACGTATCAGGCGCCGTTGTCGAAACGCCACCCCTGGCCGTTGCGCCTCCTGCCGCCGGCGGTCACGAGACGATCCTCGTCGTCGAAGACGAGGACGGCGTGCGGGCGCTGGTGATCAGATTGCTGGAGAGCCTCGGTTACCGGTTGCTGCAGGCGCAGAGTGGACCACGCGCGATTGAAGTATGGCGTGAGCATGGATCGGCGATCGACATGCTGATCACCGACGTCGTGATGCCAGACGGCATGAACGGCTTCGAGTTGGCCGAGCGGCTGCGGCGGACGAGACCATCGCTGAAAGTGATCTTCACGAGCGGCTATCTG
>AR_comb_assmDRAFT_10000781_pt1 | contig 25188 bp, 22 predicted proteins | sample ArasoioldDNA_FD_10543 | JGI IMG/M metagenome (IMG submission 10543) | reverse complement strand
CCTTTTCCGTAAAGCCTTAAAATTTTTGGCGGGCTGTCAAAAGCGCAGAACATAAATGTAATGCGCCCATTTTCTAGAAGATGAGCGGATGTTTCATTGCCGCTGCCAACAATGTCCAAATAGCCAACTTTTGTTGTTGAAAGAACCCTAAAACAATCAAAGCCTTTTGGAGAAAGATTAAGATGTCCTTCACTATTAAGCGGTGCCGTACACACAAAAAACATTCGCTGTTTTTCAATAAATTCTTTGTGATCTTCCGCTATGCGATCTTGTTCCTTACCCATAGACTTGTTTTGGAGCAAAGGTAAATTTTATATATGCCATTAGACCAAGTATAAGTAAATTTGCTGTTCTGTTTGTTTATGAAATTAGAAGTCCTCATGTTTGGAAGACTGGCTGACATTGCAGGGAATTCTTTCACTGTAAAAGATGTAGCGGATACCGATAGGTTAATAAACATGCTGCATAAAACTTATCCTGCATTGGCTAAAGCAAAATATGTGATTGCAGTAAATAAACAGGTTATCACTTCAAATACATTACTAAATGAAAATAGTGTGGTAGCGTTATTACCTCCTTTTTCAGGCGGATAAAATGAGCAATGCCAATTTATATGAACGCTACCATCGCCAGATCATCCTGCCTGATTTTGGCGAAGAAGGTCAGCAAAAATTGCTGAAGGCAAAAGTATTGGTTATAGGTGCCGGTGGATTGGGTTGTCCTGTTTTGCAATATTTAACAGCAGCAGGTGTTGGAACGGTCGGCATTGTAGATGATGATGTGGTGGAATTGAATAATCTTCACCGCCAGGTACTGTATTCGGTAAATGATATTGGTTTGTCAAAAGCTGAGACTGCAGCTCAAGTCTTGCGGGAACTGAATCCAGAAATTACAATCATTTGTTACAATGAACGATTAACTACGCAAAATGCACTGACCATAATTGATGAGTTTGAAATTGTGATCGACGGCACCGACAATTTTTCGACGCGCTATATGATTAATGATGCCTGTGTGCTCTTGGCCAAACCTTTGGTATATGGCGCCATTTCGCAGTACGAAGGGCAAATAGCGGTATTTAATTTCAGGAAATACAGGGATGACGAAGCGGTTAACTACCGGGATATTTTTCCTAATCCGCCAAAAGAAGATGAAATACTTAATTGTGTGGAAGCAGGTGTGCTGGGAGTGTTGCCAGGTATTATTGGTACGATGATGGCCAATGAAACTATGAAGCTCATCACGGGAGTCGGCGAGCCGCTGTCAAATCAGCTGTTAACTTATAATGCTTTAGACAACCAGGTTCACCTCTTTACTTTACCGGCAGGGAAAGAAACCCGTTCCCTGATTCCGAAAGATGAAGCAGAGTTTTTGAAAACCGATTATGTATGGCTTTGTTCCCCATCATTATCGGACGTTGAAATTGATTTTCATGAGTTTAATAGTTTAATGGAAAAAGGAAGTGCAGACGTGATAGATGTAAGGGAGCCAAATGAAATACCGGTGGTAGATGAATTTGCACATATCAAAATTCCTTTAGCTCAATTGGCTGATAATAGCCGCCTCATAAAATCCGATACGGTCATTGCATTCTGCCAGACCGGCCGAAGAAGTTTACAGGCGGCAAAGATTTTATCAGGTATTTTTGGAAACACAAAAAAAATTTACAGCCTGAAAGGAGGCATCACGCAGTGGAGGAAGCAAAAACAACCGGCATGAAGGAGCGAAAACCCAAAAATATTTTTGTGCAGGGGCCCGTCACTAGTTCGTTTATTGCCGACAGTATTCAAAAACACAGCAGCAAAACGGATATAGGAGGGCACAGCATTTTTTTGGGACAGGTAAGAGCTGATAAAATTGGCGGCAGGGAGGTAGTTTTTATTGAATATACCGCCTACGAAGAAATGGCGCGGGAAAAAATGGACGTTATCCGCGAAGAAATTTTTGCAAAATATCATTTGACCTGCATGCATGTATATCACAGCCTGGGGAGAGTGGCGGCAGGCGAAATCAGTTTGTTCGTATTTACATCATCCGCTCATAGAAAAGCAGCCATTGATGCGTGCGAAGAAACGGTGGAACGGATCAAAGGTGAATTGCCGGTTTGGGGGAAAGAGTTGTTTGCAGATGAAACATATCAATGGAAGGAAAACCCCCAAACGCCCTAAAGGGGGGCTTAGGAGTTAATAATTGAATGTAACCCCTGAATCCCCTAAAGGGGACTTTAGGTTTCGAAGATTGGAGTAGCATATAATTATTAAAATGGAGTATAAATTTTTTTCAAAAATTAGGGAATAACAGCCCCCTTTAGGGGGTTGGGGGCATGGTCAACATCACACATAAATCAAACAGCCTGCGCAAAGCAGTCGCAACAGCAGTTGTTTCCGTTTCAAAACAGGAAACGATGGATGCTGTAAAAAATAAAACTGTTCCCAAGGGTGATGTGTTTGAATTTTCAAGGGCAGCGGGATTGCTGGCGATCAAAAAAACCAGTGATGTCATTCCCGATTGCCATCCTTTGCCTGTAGAGTATGCAGCCATCACACATGAGATTGATGGTTTGAATATTATTATTATGGTTGAAGTACACACCATTTACAAAACCGGTGTAGAAGTGGAAGCCATGCATGGAGCTGCCATTACTGCGCTCACCATTTATGATATGCTAAAACCAATTGACAAAAGAGTGGCAATAGCACAGATCCGGCTGGACGAAAAAAAGGGCGGTAAATCAGATTTCAAGGACCAGTCAAACAATCATCGGTGTGCAGTTATTGTTTGTTCAGACGGTGTATCGGCTGGCGTTCGGGAGGATACAAGTGGTAAAACGATCGTTGAGAAACTGGAGCAATTGAATCTAACGGTGGGTCATCACGAAATTATTCCGGATGATTTTGATTTGATTCAGAAAAAAGCAAAACAATTGAGTGAAGAAGGATATGACCTTGTTCTTTTTACGGGTGGCACGGGCCTGTCTGCGAGAGATGTTACGCCGGACGCTATTGCCCCTTTACTTGACAAGGAAATTCCCGGTATTATGGAGGCGGCACGGAGCTATGGCCAGGAAAGAACTCCATATGCGATGCTATCACGTGGCGTGGCCGGTTTTATTAATGATTCTTTGATCATCACTTTACCGGGTTCAGTCAGGGCTGTGACTGAAACAATGGACGCTTTATTTCCCCAGATACTTCATGTTTTCAACGTGCGTTCGGGAGTCCGGCATACTTCTTCCTGACTAATGATCATAGTTTTTATTCTTACTTCCTCTAATCAGGGATATTGGTAGATAAAACCGTAATCTATTAACCAATCAGGCGTAAAAGATGAAGACCTTTACACGGTAAATGAGATCGAAGTAATATGAATAATATGTTTGTTATTTGATTTTCGTAATTACTTATTTCGTTTTTGTTATTTCCAGTTTTGGCATCTGTTTAGCTTTGCTCTATGACTAAAAACGAATAATAATGGAAACAAAAATCCCAAAGCGCAAATTAGGTAGCAATGGTCTCGAAGTATCAGCCATTGGTCTTGGATGTATGGGAATGACTTTTTCGTATGCGCCATTTCCAGAAAAGAAAGAATCAATTGCCCTGATCCATAAAGCCGTAGAACAAGGCGTTACTACGGGTACCCGTTACACAGAGGCATTGGAAAAAACAACCGGGTTTTAGAGTAATAGGATTGTTTCGTCAAGATGACGCTCGATGATCTCGTAAACAGTTGGCAGCTTTTACAGGGAATATCGAATCTCCCGATAAATCTACTCGTGAAAATTTCGGAATAAAATAAATCCAATTCCTGAGTAATTTTTGATAAAGGCATTTTTCAAAAGCCCCGAATCGGGCTTTTGTTATTTTTATATTCATATTCATGTAATGCAAAGCGAATTTATTGAATACGTTTATCTGATCTTGATCATACTTGGATTGGTTATGTTAGCCAACAAGGTGCGGGTGGCTTATCCCATCGTACTTGTCATAGGTGGGTTGTTGTTAAGTTTTGTTAAGACGTTTTCCAACATCACCATCGACCCGGAACTGATATTTTTTATTTTTCTTCCTCCACTACTTTATGAAGCAGCATGGCAAGTATCCTGGAAAGAGTTTTGGAAATGGAGAAGGATCATAACAAGTTTTGCATTTCCGATCGTTATTATCACTTCATGTGTGGTTGCACTCGCATCGTATGCCTTAATTCCTGGTTTTACATTAGCATTAGGTTTTCTTTTGGGAGGAATTATTTCGCCGCCTGATGCCGTGTCTGCAACAACCATTCTACGACAGGTAAAAGCACCTAAGTTGCTTGTCAGCATTATTGAAGGCGAAAGTTTGCTCAATGATGCTTCTTCTTTGATCGTATTTCGTTTCGCGCTAGCAGCAGTCATCACAGGTCAGTTTCATTTTCAGGAGGCTGCTATGAGTTTTGTAGTCGTCATTGTAATGGGAATACTAATTGGGATTGCTATTGGATTTATTTTCTATGCTATTCATCGGTGGCTGCCAACAACGCCCAGCATAGAAATTATTTTAACATTGGTTACACCTTATTGCATGTATTATGCGGCCGAGCATTTTCATTTTTCAGGTGTATTAGCTGTTGTTTCTGGCGGACTTCTCTTATCGAGCAAGCGACAAACGATGCTCAATTACCGTAGTAGGATAGAGGGAGTGAATGTATGGACCAATATTGTCTTTGTATTAAATGGGCTGATTTTTTTTCTGATCGGTCTTCAACTGCCTTCAATTAGCAAGCAACTTGGAGATATTAGTCTCACCAGAGCGATCATGTACGGCTTGGCAATTTCCTCAGTGCTGATTATTGGCCGTCTGCTTTGCACTTTTGGAGCGTCTGTATTTACGCGTTTCATGAGCCGCTTTATCACAGTAGCTGATCCGAATCCTGGTTTTAGAGGCCCAATCATTTTCGGATGGGCAGGGATGCGCGGCGTGGTATCGTTGGCCGCCGCCCTTTCTGTACCCTTGTTCATTAATGGGGGACAGCCTTTCCCTTATCGCAATCTTATTCTTTTTATCACATTTATTGTCATCCTGGTTACACTGGTCTTCCAGGGACTAACACTGCCCTGGGTGATAAAAAAAGTGAATCTCGAAGAAAAGGGGGATTCGATACCCGAGTTGGAGCAGGAATTCATTATTCAGAAAAAAATTGCAAAGGCTTCACTACAGCTATTAGAAGAAAAATATGCTCAGGAACGGAAACAAAATGAGCATTTAAATAACTTGTTTGCCAGACTGCAACTCGATTTAAATTTTTTCGGGCAAGATCTTAAGAAATTAACCAATTCTACGGGAAATTCGATCGCTAGTTTTCAAAGGATTTATTTGGAATTATTGGAGCGGCAAAGAAAATTGCTTTCCGACATGAACCAGCGTGCTGAATTTGATGAAGAATTAATCCGGAAATATCTTGGTTTGATCGATCTCGAAGAATTCAAGATCAGGGAGAAATTGTTGAAGGAAATCGATGCCAACTAAAGTTATAGTTCCCGGGAAAACTGCACAGGAATATGTTCAGGAAAAAGTGACCGACCTCGCTAAAGAAAAGATTTTGATCTCTATAAGTCGATCAGGGAGATTTCTAATGGATGTGATTCAAATATCCGTCGTATTTCACCCGGTTGTTCAAGCAACGTGTTGGTCAATCAGCCAGTGAATACTGGTCATTTAATTAATAGTAAATAGCATTCTATAATCAATTTTGACAATGAAACCCATTCTTTTAGCCATCACACTTGTTTCTTTTTCCCTGGTAGAAACAAAAGCACAGATCATGAATAAGCAAAAAAATCAAACTGCTGGTGATACGAGCAGAGTAGAAAGAGCCAAAAAAAAATATAAGGAATTATTTGGTGCACCAGCAGTAATGAGTGCAACTGATCCTGAGTTAATGAGCATCCTGCAACGATTCATATTTGGCGAAGTATTTTATATGGGAAATCTGGACGATAAGACCAGGGAACTGATCACTATCACCGCGCTGACCACTAATCAGACATTGCCGCAATTGAAAGCTCATACAAATGCAGCATTAAATATCGGCGTATCGCCTGTCGAGATCCGCGAAGTCGTTTATCAATGTGCTCCATTCATTGGCTTTCCGAAGGTCTTAAATGCGTTAGATACCGTCAACAGTGTTTTTAAAAGCAGGGGCGTTAAGCTGCCTTTGGAAAACAAAGGAACGGTGAAAGAGAATGAAAGATTTGAAAAAGGGAAAGAAATGCAGGTACCTCTCTATGGCGAGGGTATGAGAAAAAATATGAAAGATTTGCCCGGTGAATTTGGTGTCTCAATTCCGGATCTGTTGACCGTGTCGTGTTTCGGTGATTTCTATACAAGAGATGGTTTGGATGTCAAAACGAGGGAACTAATTATATACTGTGCTTTAGCAACATTAGGTGGAACGGAAAGACAAATGGCTTCCCATGCTGTCGGCAATCTGAAGGTGGGAAATACCAAAGAAACGCTTATCTCTGCGATGGTTCAATGTTATCCATACATTGGTTTTCCACGGATCTCGAATGCTATCAATGTTATTAAAGACGCCAAACTTGAGTAACACCTATCTTATAATGATTGAATGTTTGTTCAGTAGAATTCCTGAACGCACAAGGGAGTGACACAACAGAAGCTTAAAGTAGCATTGCGGCTAAGTACATAATAATTATCTTTAAAAGCCTCAACCCGGCTTTTGTTATTTTCATGTTCATATTGACTTCCTGCCAATGAACAACAATCGAAATAAGAATTTTTATCTCATTCTCATCCTGGGCCTGCTCACAGCCATCGGTCCATTTTCGATTGACATGTACCTGCCGGCATTCCCGGACATTGCGAAAGGGCTGCATACCACCGTGGCACAAGTAACGCTGTCACTATCGAGTTTTTTTATCGGCATTTCGGCAGGACAATTACTGTATGGCCCGCTACTGGAGCGCTTTGGCAGGAAAAAACCTTTGTACGCCGGGCTTTGCGTTTATCTTTTGGCTTCCATTGGTTGTGCCATGGCCGCGTCAGTGAACGCATTGATACTGCTCAGGCTTTTACAAGCGTTAGGCGGCTGTGTAGGCATGGTGGCTGCACGGGCCATGGTGCGTGATCTGTTTGAAGTAAAAGAAAATGCCAAGATTTTTTCCATGCTGATGCTGGTAGTTGCCGTGTCACCCATCATTGCACCTACGCTGGGGGGTTACATTACCGCTTTGTTGGGCTGGCGATACGTATTTGTAATGCTTATCGTCGTGGATCTCATCATTCTTACCGGTACCTATTTCTTATTGCCCGAAAGCAAAAAGCCTGATCCAAATTTTTCGCTCAAGCCAGTATCTATCATTACAAATTTTGCCGGCGTTATCACTCATCCACAGTTTTACACTTACGCATTAACGGCCGCGATCTCCGCTTCCGGATTATATGCTTATATCGGCGGTTCGCCTCACGTGTTTATGGAAATATTTAAGGTGAACGAGAGACAATATGGATGGATATTTGCGCTCATAGCGATGGGACTTATTGGCGCCAGCCAGGTCAACAGCGTGTTCTTGAAAATCTATAGCAGCGAGCAAATCATCAAAATAGCACTGGGTTGCCAGAGCATCATTGGCGCCGTCATGGCCCTGATCACTTTTTTAGGTTGGAACGATTTGTTCATCACCATTTTTCTAATATTTATTTTTTTGTGTACACAGGGTTTTGTCTTTCCCAATGCATCCGCACTTTCCTTGGCCTCATTTGGACACAATGCAGGAAGTGCTTCGGCCTTGATGGGTGCCATTCAAATGACGATTGGCGCAGGGACATCGGCCCTGGTAAGCGTCTTGCAGAACGATACCGCACTGCCGATGACCAGCGTGATGGCCTGCTGTGCCATTGCAGCCTTTTCTGTTTTCTCATTAGGGAGAAAAATCATAATCCAGCGAGCCAGTGCAGAGGCAGTTGTTGAAGAAGATGTGGAAATGATAAGTACACTATAATTCAAAACACAAATACTTATGAATATATCAGAAAATCTAAGCACCATCTTTCCGAAAGGCGAGAGAGCTCCAGCGGATTATTTCACGGGAACGGCATGGGTGAAGAATTTAGTGGCGGCTGATGATGGTTTAAATAGTGTAATCGGGAACGTAACCTTTGAACCAGGTGCAAGAAACAACTGGCACACACACCCGGGCGGACAAATTTTATTAGTTACAGAGGGCACCGGCTATTACCAGGAAAAAGGTAAGCCAATACAGTTACTTCAGAAAGGGGACGCAGTCAAAATTCTTCCGAACGTCGTGCATTGGCATGGTGCAACGCCTCAAACTTCGTTAACGCACATAGCTATAAGCACGAACATTCAGAAAGGAGTGGTGGATTGGTTGCAAAGGGTAACCGATGAAGAGTACAGCAGCTTCGACGTGTAACGAACGGGTCACGCATGAAAACTTCTGGCAAGTTAAAGAAGTGTGTTGCAAAATAATCACTGCATAATTTTAGCCGCCTTATCGGTAATGCGACTCGGCTGCACAGATTCAAACGGTCTGTGTCGGACAGACAATTGCCTCAAGGAGAAAATATGCAACGAATAGGCAAGCGGTACTAGTACACCCGGCAGCAAGATAAAAGGGAATTGTGCAACCAGTGTATTGGCGGGTTCATTCATAAAATGACGGATGGGTGTCGGCATAGATAACACAGCAATGACAAGGATATTTAGCAGTAAAATCATTCCTGCGATGTTGAAAGCAACAGCCAGTTTCGCTGCATAAGGTTGCTTATGTGCCAGCAGGTACCCAACCGGGACTGCCAACACACCGGTCATAATATCAAAGTTTCTCCCTTCATAAGTCATTTGTACTGGCAATTTACCTGCGATGAACGCGGACAGTAATAATAGCTCGACAATTATTCTGAATGATTGCATATATACGAGCCAATGCTCCGGAAGAGCTCTTAAAAGTTGCGTTCCTTTTTTGGAGAAGGCAATTATTAAAACAATAGGCAGAGGAAGTATTATCGCCAGGGCGGGGCGCGGTGGCATGGTGCTGAAATCAGCAAAGAATCCCATGTAAGAAAGAACCAGCAGTATGGCGGCCCACAGTAGTAGGATCGCAGTGGTGGCAAAAAATAGTTTCCCTTGCTGTTTCCTGTCCCAACCTGTTCTTCTTAATGTAGCTTTCAAACCAGCCAGGATGAATAAAAGGCATAGGGCAGTAAGTAAAAACCAGGCAACAGCCTCGATAGAATCACTTTTCATTGTTTAGTGTTATTGTATTGTAAATTCATTACGCAAAGAAAGTACAAGCAACGTGCGATCGTCTTGGCAAATGGCAAGAAATGTATATCGCCTGGAATTCACAATTAGTGAAGAAAGAATAACCTATTTTTTTGCATACTCTTTACGTATACGGCTGAGCGAAGTATCTGTGATTCCCAGGTAGGAGGCAATATGCTTCAGGGCCGCATGCTGAAATATTTCGGGATTGGATTTAAGCAAAGCGTCGTATCGCTGCTCTGCTGTTTCCGTAATCATGGACAGCATTCGTATTTTCAATGAAGAAAACCCTTTTACCAATATCGATCGTCCAAACTCCCTGAATTCGGACATGGAATGAAAAAGGTGATTCAGTTGTTGATAGGTTATGTACCATCCTTCACAATCAACGATTGCCTGGTAATTTTCCTTTGATTGCACCCGGTTGAAAAATGAATTTACCTCGAATACTACCTGGCTGCCGGAATAAAAATTTGTCGTGACGTCATTTCCTGCGGTATCATAGGCAAAAGCGCGGATAAAGCCTTTCTCCAAAAAATAATAATCATTGCAGATCCTGCCTTCCTTAAAAAGAAACTCATTCTTCTTTATTTCTTTGGGATAAAACAGGCTGGCAATTTCTTCCGCTCCCTTTTGCGAAACAAGATTTGAGTTTTTAAAGAATTGAATCAGGGCTTGACTAATCATCAAGATTTTCTTTTTGAATGATCGCGATTGGGTACATCTCGCCTAATAGTGCACTGCCCAGGCAAGACCATCAGGCCCACCGCCCACGTCAACGTGCTGTGTAACTTCCAAAGTTTTGAGATTTACTACGGCTACGTAGTTATCGGGTGTGCAGGCAACAAATGCCCGCGATCCATCCGGGTCCATGAGAATGCCAGCTGCGCCACGACCAATTTTGAGCCTTTTGATTTCCTTATGCGACCTGGTGTCATAAATAGTTAAGTCGCTCGATCGGAGACTCGAAATCAAAACCATCTTTCCATCCGGCGAAATCTTTAGGCGGTTAGCCCCTGAAACCTTTGCATCAATTTTTGTTTTCAATTTTTTTGCTGCAAGATCAATGACATAGATTGCTCCATCTTCACTTGACGCCGTCCATAGCTCGCTGCCATCAGGCGACACATCAAATCCTTCCGAACCTCTTGCGGTTGGAACAACTGTTTGAATCCAATCTTCACGTGATGGCGCGCCAACAGGCGCAGACGGTCCTGGAAGGATTAGCGTATCTGTAAGAATGCTGACGGTTCCTGAGGACACGTTTGTTGTGTAAATCCTTTTGCCATCATCCGTAACCCAGATCATGTGCGTCCGGTCCTGTCCTGTTCCCATGCTCCAATCCAGCTTTCCGGTGGCAGGGTCATAGCGACCAACGGATTTGGAACCTTCTGCAGAAAACCAAACCTTGCCAGCGACAAACGTCAGGCCATGCGGACCGAACAGCGGTCGTGTATCAACACTCGATAATGGTTTGTGAGCGACAAGATCAATAACGTTTAGTTCATGCAGGCTGCCGCCACCATAAATAGTAACGTAAGCAGTCTTTCCATCTGAAGAGGCGATGACTTCGTGCGGATCACTGCCCACAGGAATGCGCGCGGTAACATGTAAGGTAATGGGATCTACGATTGCCAGCGTATGATCGGTTTTTGAAAGTGCAAGCAAAAATCCCCGGGATTGTGCATGACAACCTGGCGCTAAGTGGATGAAAGTTGCCAGGAAAACATTTGCTGAGATGAGCGGCACCATGTGGCGGTTTAAATTTCTCATAACTCAAATAGTTTAGGATATATGCCTTCTCGGAAAATTGTCGGCCACACAAATCTATTGGTTCTTGTGATGCCGGTGAGGATGATTTATTTTCCCAACTATGGAGGTATTTTTATATCTTTTAGGTTGGGGTTATGCATGAAGTCCTGACAAAATCGTTGCTCGCCAAAGCTTCTTTTAGTGAAGAGGATCTGCAGAAATGTAAGAGCTACTTCATTACTAAAAAAGTGAGGAGAAGACAATTCCTTCTCCAGGAAGGGGATGTTTGCAACAGGACTATCTTTATCGAAAGAGGATCGCTGTATTCTTACACAGTAGACGATAAAGGGGTACAGCATGTTATTCAATTTGGATTTGAGGGCTGGTGGATCGGAGATCTCTATAGTTACTTAACCAAAGAGCCTTCCAAACTGTACGTTGAAGCACTGGAAGATAGTGAGGTTCTTTTAATAGAAAGGGAAGATCATTTTAAACTCATGCAGGAGGTTCCGAAGTTCGAAACCTACATGAGGATCCTATTCCAGGATGCTTACGTCGCCTTGCAACGAAGGGTCTCAATCACTGTTGGCTTGTCTGCGGAAGAAAGATACCAGCGGCTACTTAATCAATATCATTCATTCATTAACAGGGTACCTCTTCACCTCATTGCCTCCTATCTCGGCATTTCCCCGGAAACGTTAAGCAGAATCAGGAAACAGATAGTTCAATCAAACCCTTGACATTTGTCAAGCAATTTTTCCGTTAAATATCATTGGATGTGACTGTCTCGGCGGGTTAGCTTGCGAATAAATAAAAACGATTAATATGAAACAGTCAACATTCAAATCAGTATTAATTGCCTTTGCATCTGCGATCGCATTCGGCTCATTTCAAAGTTGTCAGCAATCGGCTGCCACGGGCAGTAGTTCAACTGAAAGCATCGACAGCTTGAAAAAAATTGCGATGGACCTGGTAGCTTCCAATGAGGCCATTGCAAAAAATCTTAAAACTTTTGACGACCTTGATTTTGATGTGTTCACCAACCAAAAATGGGATCGGTTAAAGGAGAGTCATGCCCAGGATATCAAAGTGTACTGGCCCGATGGACATATGACACAAGGCATCGATGTACATATCGAAGACTTAAAAAAACTTTTTGTGTACGCTCCTGATACAAGGATCACAGAACATCCTATCAAATTCGGCTCAGGTAGTTACACATTGGCAACGGGAGTGTTTGAAGGGACATTCTCCAAACCAATGCCGATCGGCAATGGAAAATTCATCCAGCCAACCGGCAAGTCTTTTAAAATGCCAATGGCTACGGTCGGGATTTGGGAAAACGGAGTAATGAAAGAAGAGCACCTTTTCTGGGACAATCAAACCTATTTAAAGCAAATAGGTTTACAATGATGATTTGAATTGTTGATGGGAATTTCAACACATGCTGGGGGTTTACCCTCAGCATTTTTTGTTGATTCTCAGTAATTATTAGAATTTATTTGCTTATTTGCGAAAGCGCCAGTTCGAACTTTATGGTGAATGGAGGCAACACTTTGATATAAAAAGATTCCCGCACCGAAAAGATCAATCCAAAATCAAGTTAATTTTGTGATGCCGAGCGTAAATAAATTCAAAGATGGAAAAAAAAATACTGGTTGTTGAAGATGAAGGCCAAATCGGTTTAGCACTTAATATGATTCTTTCTGAAAGAGAATTCGAGTTGGACTATGTGAATAGCCTTTTGGCTGCCGGGGAATACCTCGAAAAAAATGAACCTTCTGTGATTATCCTGGATAATAAACTGCCGGATGGGTATGGAGTCGATTTTATCAACTACATCAAGAGAAAATATCCTTCCATAAAGATTATCATGATCTCTGGTTTTAGCTCAGCTCGCGACGTGGCTTTGGAAAATGGCGCTGATATGTTTATTGATAAACCTTTTTCAATGGACAAGGTTAACCAGGCAATCGATAGCGTTTTAGCTTAGGATGAGTGGCGTGTAGAGGAACTGCGAAGTCCCAGCAAGCAGAAACATATTGTATGCCAATGCCACTCTTGAACCACTACGACACGAAGTCACCAAGAAACACAAAGGCTTAATGCAACTTAGTGCCCCTGCCTGCCGACAGGCAGGTTTGCGTCTTTGTGGTTAAGAAAAAGTTTCTCGCGATAGTTTGAGTTCCGGATCGTTAAGTTCGGTTATTTAATGCGTTCACCCCTGACGTCAAACATACTAAGTGCACTTCCCGTAACGTGATCTTCATCCTTCTTGACAAGAACTACACTAACGTCATTACCCATGGAAGAGTAGTAAAGGGTCATTTGATTGTCGCTTACTTCTACCTTAGAACATTTAGCAATTTCCTTACCTGTTGAATCCTGAACTATGCCCGTAAGTGTGTTGTCCTTTTTGTCAAACACATACACTCTTCGCAAGTCCCCGTAAGGTGTACCTGCTATCAGTACATTCCATTTGCCCGCGAAATAATCTGCCCCGGTTTTAGATTGGGCATGCACCCCAAGTGATAAAAGCAGGCAAACTAACCCTGCCGCAAGAGACATTAGCTTTTTCATGACCAAATGTTTTTGAATGTTTATCTTGTTTAATTGCTGAAAAAGGCAATATTGCGCTCTTATTTCATTGGTGCGAATGATTGATTTCACCGGCCGATATCTTCATTCCACAAGCCGGGATTTGTTTTAATGAAGTTCTGCATCATCTTAACACATTCATCATTGTTGGCGACATTTATTTCAACTCCGTTTTGAATTAACAACTCTTCAGCACCCCTAAAGGTTTTGTTTTCACCAATTACTACTTTGGGAATTCCATACAACAATATGGCGCCAGTACACATCGGGCAGGGAGAGAGTGTTGTATACAAGGTACACTCTTTGTAAACAGAAGCCGGTTGTCTGCCAGCGTTTTCCAGTGCGTCCATTTCGCCGTGAAGTATGACACTTCCTCTCTGAATCCTCTTGTTATGGCCTCGTCCTATGATTTTACCATTATGAACAATTATTGAACCGATAGGAATGCCGCCTTCTTTGAGACCCATTTTTGCTTCGGCTATTGCTGCTTGTAAAAATTCGTCCATCGTTACTAAGAGAAAATGTCTTGTGGGCCTATCCTTCGCCACGCGCAGGGCATAATTAATACTTCCACCTCACGAATGCTTCCATCGCGGCGTAGTGTGTCAGCCCCAATTGTGCATAGAAGTTTGCTGTGTGTTCATTTCTTTCTTCCGCGCGTTGCCAGAATTCACGACTGTCACTCCCCTGGAAAGGCACCATGTCTTTTTGTGATTGGTGAATAAAAATACCGTAGCGTTTTTGCAAAACCTGGTCGGGGCTCATGGGAATAGCCATTTCAATTTCTTCGATATTCCATTCCTGCCAGGCACCTTTGTATAACCAGAGCCAGCAATCTTTTATCCAGTCATCACCATTTTTTTTAATTCGCTTCAGCGCTTCTGTCACAACATCGAGGCACACTTTATGGGTGCCATGTGGATCGGCGAGGTCGCCAGCGGCAAAAACCTGGTGAGGTTTTATTTTTCGTAAAAGATCAACCGTGATGGTTACATCCTGCTCACTCATTGGCTTTTTTTCAATCGTGCCTGTTTCATAAAAGGGAAGATTTAGAAAATGAATATTTCCGTCTTTGATGCCAACATAGCGACAGGTTGCTCTTGCTTCACATTGTCTGATCAATCCTTTGATTGCCCTGATTTCAGCGGTATCAACCTGGTTGGATTTTTTTTCTGACAAATATTTTCTTGCCCCTGTTAAAATTTTTGCGGACTTAGTGGTGTCAATGCCAGCGATTTCTTCAAAGCCTACAGCAAAATCCAAAAACCTGGTCACAAACTCATCGGTCACAGCAATATTGCCGCTGGTTTGATAACCGACATGTACGTCATGTCCCTGGTCGTGCAAACGCTGGAAGGTGCCACCCATGCTGATGATATCGTCATCCGGGTGAGGGGAGAAGATGACAACTTTTTTTGGATAGGGCGCTGATCGCTCAGGATGGGCAGGTATTACAGCGTTGGGTTTACCACCGGGCCAGCCGGTGATCGTATCCCGGAGCATGTAATACACCTGCAGGTTGATTTCATAAGCGTCTCCTTTTTCTACCAGCAAATCACCGAGTCCGTATTCATTATAATCATTATTAGTGAGAGAGAGAACAGGTTTTCCTGCCTTCAAAGCCATGTTCACTACGGCTTTTTTTATCAGCGCGGGTGTCCAATCAATATCACCGGTAAGCCATGGAGATTTATTGCGTGTAAGGTCGGCGGCGGCCGCCTCATCAACAATAAAAGTGCAATCGTGATGCTGTTGCAATAAACTTGCCGGCACCTGTTCGGTCACCAGGCCTTCGACAGACTTTTGCACGATGGAGGCTTTGCCCGGTCCCCAGGCAAGCAAAATGATTTGCCTTGCTTTTAAGATGGTGCTCATACCCATGGTGATAGCCATTCGTGGTACTTCAGAAATGTTTGCAAACTCATAGGAGTTAGCAACTCTGGTCGAATTTTCAAGGGTAATCAGTCTCGTTTTTGAATAGATACTTGAACCCGGTTCGTTAAAACCAATATGCCCGTTGTTACCAATGCCTAACACCTGGAGGTCAATACCACCGGCCTCTTCGATCTTTTTTTCATAATCGGCACAATGAGCTTTTACTGATTCTTTTGGCAACTCGCCATTGGGAATATGAATATTTTTCGGATCGATGTCAATGTGATCAAAGAGTTGGCGACGCATATAGCAATTGTAACTCTGCAACGCGTCGTGGTCAATTGGGTAATATTCATCGAGATTGAATGTGATGACATTTTTAAAACTCAACCCATCCTCTTGGTGCATTCGGACAAGTTCAGCATATAACGTTCTGGGTGTTGAGCCTGTCGCAAGCCCCAAGACACACTTTTCACCGGCGGATTGCTTTTGTCTAATAAGATCGCCAATTTGTCTGGCAATATACTGGGAACCCTCCTCCAGATTTTTGTATATTCTGCAGGGAATTTTTTCAAATGAATCAACCATGCAATAAGTAGATATCTATATTTTGTTATTAGAATTTTATTAAAACCAGGCCGAGGGATAATGCTTTTTAAAAAACTCCAATAGTAATTATTAATATTTATCTATATTACGGCGAAATTAGAAAAATATTTTACAATTAAGTTTCCAGCATTTTATCGGTTATGGCAAGTAGTCCTATAACACTTTTTACACAATTTAAGGATGAGCCGGGGTATTCCAGTGTTTTTTTTAAAGGTGTCAAGTTGAAACGAAGGATCGTTTCATTGATGAGTGAAAAAAGCGAGATGACGGTGAACGATATTTCCGGGTTTCTCAATGTGAGCACTCCAAAAGCAGGGGAGCTGTTAAGTGAACTGGTAGAGGAAAAGCTTGTCAAGGAAATTGGAAAACGATCAGTTGGACCGGGCCGAAAGGCTTCTTTATATTCATTGCGCCATGACAATTGTTATTTTTTAGGCGTTGAAATCAAAAAGTATAAGATCAATCTTGGATTGATGGGCTTTGATAAAAGCATAATAAAATCAAAACTCGATATTCCTTTTTTATACCAGGAAGCGGAAGAATCGATAGTGGTGATCATTTCCCTCATCCAGGATTTTCTGAAGGAAATAAAAATTGATAAAAGTAAAATAGCCGGGGTTGGGGTGAGTATTGCGGGAAGAATAAATGTGAGAACCAGTGAAATTCTTACTATTTATCACTTTAGCAATGCACCTGTAAAAGCTATTTTGGAAAAAAAATTGGGCATCCCCGTTTATCTTGATAATGATTCCAGAACTATTGCCTATGGGGAATTTCATTTTGGAAATCGAAATCAGGAAAAAGAGGTTTTAGTTATGAACCTTGATTACGGGATGGCCATAGGTATTTTTGTAAACGGGAAGCCGGTTTATGGAGCAAGCGGGTTTGCAGGAGAATTGAGCCACATTCCGATTTTTAATAATGAAAAAATTTGCTTTTGTGGGAAAAAAGGGTGTTTGGAAACCGAAGCATCAGGAATAGCAATTATTGAGCAAATAACTGAGCTGATGAAAAACGGCTCGAATAGTATTTTGAAAAAAAATCTGAATAAGAAAGGATTTCTTGAATTAGAGGATATCCTTCATGCGGTAGAGAAAGGCGATAATTTAACATTGCACGCTGTCAGTAGTGTTGCCGAAAAACTTGGCCGGGGGCTGGCCATTACCATTAACATTTTCAATCCCGAATTAATCATCATTGGAGGCGCCCTTAGTGCCATAGGAGAGCCGTTGCTCTTGCCGCTAAAGACGTCAATTATACAACACTCGCTAAACCTGGTCAACAGTGATACCAGGGTAGTGCTATCGAATCTTCATTATAAGGCAGGGCTTTTGGGATGCTGTCTTCTGGTCAGAGATAAGATCCTGGGGTTGGTGGAGTTTTAGTCATGATTCAGTGCAATAAATTGCGGCTTAATTTTAAAAAAATTTACTAATCAGATGTTAATAAAAAAAAAAAAACTCTATTCGCCCGCAATTAGACAAATAATGTATATTCGGCTAATTATTTAAACCAACCAAATCACGCTTATGTACAGATTTTTGAAATGCCTGTTGTTGCTATTTATAGGCTATAGCTCCGCAGCGCAAACGCGCCAGTTAAGTGGACTCATCCGAGATGCTACAAACCATGCTGTCGCTGGCGCCACCGTAATTGTAAAAGGTACTTCTGCCGCTACCACTACCAATGAGGAAGGAAAATTTAGTGTGTCTGGTCCCGCTGGTATTATTGTCCTGCAAGTTTCTTCTGTAGGTTATGAACCAAAAGAAGTGACCGTGCAGGGAAATGATAATAACATTTCGATTACGCTTGACGTTTCCCTTAAAGGGTTAAGCGAGGTAGTAGTTACAGCTCTTGGCGTAAAAAGAGATAAAAAGGCACTAGGGTATTCTATCCAGGAAGTAGACGGCAAAGTCCTTACAGAAGCAAGAGAAAATAATTTGGTAAATAATTTGGCAGGCAGAGTAGCCGGACTTCAGTTATATAAAACGGGGAATGGACCGACGGGTTCGACGCGGATTGTAATTCGTGGTAATAATTCACTCGGGGGAAATAATCAACCACTTATTGTGGTGGATGGGATTCCAATGGATAATTATCAGACAGCAGAGAACCAAAGTGAGTTTGGTTCCTTTGATGGGGGTAATGGAATTTCCGATATTAATCCAGACGAGGTTGAAAATATAACGGTTTTGAAAGGACCTTCTGCTGCTGCTCTTTATGGAACACGTGGGGGTAACGGGGTAATATTAGTCACAACAAAAAAGGGAGCTGCCCGGAAAGGTTTGGGTGTCAAATACAACACCAATTATACCGTTGAAACGCCACTCAAGTACATCGACAATCAAAACGAATACGGGCAAGGAGACAACGGTGTTTTTAATGTAAAAAGTCAATCAAGTTGGGGACCAAAAATCACAGGACAAACCATTAAGGACTGGAGAGGACAGTCGGTTCCAATGTCTGCCGATAAGGATGATCTTAAGAACTTCCTAAATACTGGCAAAACCTGGACAAATTCTATAGAACTGTCCGGTGGAGGAGAAAAAACACAGTTTCGGTTAGGGTATACTAATCTTGACAATAAAGGCTTGTTGCCAAATAGCACTTTGAAAAGAAACATGGTAGGTCTGAGAGTGAATTCCGATCTCACCAGTAGATTTTCTGTTGATGCTAAAATCAGTTATGCAAAACAAGACACAAAAAACCGACCCCAAACATCGGGAAGTCCCAGCAATGTTTTCGCACAATACATGACATTGCCACGCACAGTTCATATGGCGGATATGGATCCGTGGAAAGATATATATGGTCACCAGATCTTATGGTTACCCGAAGCATATAGTACGCTGAGAAATCCATATTGGGTATTATATGAAGATTTTAATGCGGATCAAAGTGACCGTTTTTTGACGCTTCTCTCCCTGGACTACAAATTCACATCCTGGCTAAAATTGAAACTTCGTCATGGTATGGATATGAGACAAGCTTTTGCTGAGTCTGCAAATGCGTTCGGTATTTATAATAACGATCCGACTGCGCCAACTTATAATTTCAATTCCGGTTATGGAGCCAACAAATCCCGGGCACTTGAGAGTAATGCGGACTTCCTACTGGCAGCTAATAAAAAATTTAACGATTTCGATTTCGGTTTAAGTTTTGGTGGTAATCAGCAGCGTTCTCACTACAGTAATGTTGGTGGAAATACCGGCAACCTGGATTTACCTGGGGTCTATACTTTATCAGCAGGAATTAATCCGAGGCCATACAGCTACAAATCAGAAACAAGATTGAATTCTTTATACGGATTCCTGAACGCCTCCTACAGGGATTATTTGTTTGTGGATGTTACTTTCAGAAATGACTGGTCATCCACGCTGTCTCCTGAAAATAGGAGTTTCAACTATCCTTCATTTAGTGGCTCTCTTATTGTCAATGATTTTCTTCAAAAAACATTCAATACAAGTTTGCCAAGCTTTATTTCTTTCTTGAAAATCCGCGGTGGTTATGCGCAGGCAGGTAATACGATTGGTCCCTATCTGCTGGAACCTTCTTATAACATTTCAAGAGGTGTTTTCAATGCGATAATAACCAGCCCCCCGTCTACCCTTGTAAATCCGGATATACTTCCCGAAGTAGTGAAATCCCAGGAATACGGGGTTGATCTGCGGTTTATGAATAACAGGATCGGGATAGATTTTGCTTATTACAAGAAGAATGCGTATAACCAGATTCTTTCATTACCCGTACCTCCTGCAACCGGATATAGTAATAAAATCGTGAACGCCGGAAATGTACAGAACCAAGGCTATGAGTTTATAATTAATGCAAACATTTTAAGAGCTGAATCAGGTCTAAATTGGGATATTCTTGTCAACTACAACCATAATGTGAATAAGGTTTTAGAGCTTCACCCAGAAACGAAAACTTATTTGTTACAAAGCGATGTCGCTTCCAGGGCCATTCGCATAGCAGCAAATGAAGGAGAACCTTTCGGTAATCTTTACGGACGTGATTTTGCCCGCACTACAAGCGGAGAAATAATAGTTGAAACAGATGGGACACCCAGAAAATCTGAAGATAAGAATGTGTTGCTGGGTAACTACCAGCCGACATATACAATGGGCATTTCAAATTCCCTTTCCTACAAGGGAGTCATCTTAACTTTCCTGATTGACATGCGTAAGGGTGGCGAGTTTTATAGCCAGACATTAGCATATATGCATGCAGCAGGTACCGCTGCGGGCACTTTAGCCAATCGTGAAGGGGGATTGATCGTCCAGGGAGTGCATCCAGATGGTTCCAAAAACACAACGGCTATAACGTCTCAGCAGTACTGGTCAAAAGTTGCTGGTGCTGAGCCGGTTGCCTCACTATTTGTTTACGATGCCAGTAATACACGTTTAAGAGAAGCAACCTTAGGTTACAGTATTCCGAATAGTTTATTAGGCAAAGTACCGGTAAGAAATATTACCTTGAGTATAGTTGGAAGGAACCTTTGGTTGATCAAGAGTCATATTCCCGGAATTGATCCCGAATCTTCGTTTACTACAACCAATGCTCAAGGATGGGAAAATGGATCATATCCTTCAACCACGTCTGTTGGGTTCAATCTTAAACTTGAATTTTAGTACTAGCCATAAAAAAAAAATTATGAGAAATAAATTATTGAAATCAAAATGGTACCTGCTGACAGCCAGCCTTCTCGCATGCATAATAATAATATACAGCTGTACTAAGGATTTTGATAAAGTCAACACAGATCCCAATACATTTCCGGGATCGGTTGTTGACCCCAGTTTCCTGTTACCAGGTGTTTACAAAGCATCGGTTCTTGATCCGGGCATGCACGAAAGGATGACCCAGCTCACCAATGATATTTTTGCCCAGTATTACGCCAACGAAGGGTTCAGTACCCGACAGGGAAAAACAAATGATGAATGGATCACGGAGTTCTATACCAACTATCATAGCAAATTCATTGCTTCATTAAATCTGGCGATACGGCTTGGGAAAGCTAAGCCTTATGCCACTAATGATTTGCAGATTGCCCGGATATGGCGCGTGTGGGTGTATTCACGTGCAACTGATATTTGGGGAGATCTTCCTTACTTTAAAGCGGCTGATGGTACAGGTGAAAACGCTCCTTATGACAAGCAGGAATTAATTTACAAAGACATGCTTAAAGAGCTAAAGGAAGCAGCGGCGGGTTTGTCTCCAAATAATCCAAAGCAACAGCCTGGCCAGGATTATGTATATGATGATGATATTGCTAAATGGAAAAAATTTGCCAACTCACTGCGTTTAAGACTAGCTATACGTGTTACGCAGGCGGATGCGGCCCTTGCAAAACAAAATGCGGAAGAGGCTATTGCCGGCGGTATCATGGCAAGCGCGGATGATGCTTGCCTTGTTCTTAGCAGTGATACTGAATTTGGCTGGGGCAATGCCTATCAATATACTTACTATTATGGTTGGGGCTCCGAAGCCATGAGTCGCTCAATGGAAAATTTGCTTACTGGGCTGGGAGGCCAGCCTTTTGCAAATCCTCCTGCGGGCGCAGTTGTGGATGATCCCGGCATGACTTTACCTGGTTCCGATGAAAACCCATTGGATCCAAATAAGAATAAATTTAAATTAGGAATACCATCTAAAGTTGATCCCCGGGGACCAATTTACTTTGAACCCTCGTCAGATGCATCAGGAGCCAACCCCGCTGCTATTATTAACGGTGTCCCAGTTGATACCAGGAAGAGGTGGCATGGTACACCCGCTGGTCTTTCTTCATCAGCGGCAGGCAAACCGCAATACGATATTTCCAACCAGGCGAGGTTGGGTAGCAAATTCAGAGAACCGGAAAGGCCTTATGAAGTTATGACTTATCATGAAGTTTGTTTTTTAGTTGCTGAAGCTGCACAAAGGGGGTGGACTGTAGCAGGAGGAACTGCAAAACAATGGTATGAAAAAGGAGTTACCGCTTCCATGAAATGGCATGGCATCCCTGATGCAACAATTACAGCATATCTCGCTTCGAATGCTGAAAACACTTATGGTACCACTGCAAACTGGGATTTCAACTCAGGCAAAACATTTTTGGGTAAACCAGTTGATGATCCAATGAGTAAGATCATTACTCAAAAATATATAGGCATATTCCCAGATGGAGGCTGGGAATGCTGGGCCGATCACAGGAGATTACATCTTCCAATATTGATACCTTTTGCAGCTCCTGATCCAACCGCTATTAGCGCAAGTGATGGAGGCCCCGGCAATTTTATGAGAAGGATTACTTATCCTTCAAGAGAGGCACTGAACAATAAGACTTTCTATGATCAAGCTATTTCTCAACAGGGAAAAGACCTGGAATCGACGCCTCTTTGGTGGGATAAATAATAATTCCTGACATTAGATGTTAAATGAAAAGAATGGAGTTTAGGCTCTATTCTTTTTTTTTCAGTAATCCCTCCTTGTTAATTTGCTAAAAATATCCCTTATGCTGAGAACAATGTCCCGTGCTATTTTTTCTTTGCTTTTCGGATTTCCTTTTTTACTCTTTCCAGGTTGTGCTCCTAAGGACAAAACTGTTTTCACATTATTAAATAGTAAAACAACGGGTGTCAAGTTCAATAATATTAGTGTAGAAAATGAGCAAATAAATATTTTAACCTATGAGTACATGTACAATGGAGGTGGTGTTGCGATAGGGGATGTTAATAACGACGGCTTGAAAGACATTTACTTTACATCAAATAACCTTGAAAATAAATTGTATCTGAACCGGGGTAATATGAAGTTTGAGGATATTACAAATCAAGCGGGAGCAGGTTGTAAGGAGGGATGGAAAACTGGAGTAACAATGGTTGATATTAATGGGGATGGGTTTCTTGATATCTATGTGTGCAAATCTGCTGATGGCAGACCCGAACGCCGAAAGAATATTTTATTGATCAATAATGGCAATCTCACGTTCACAGACAAGGCTAAAGAATATGGATTGGATGATGAAGGCTATTCTACCCAGGCGAGTTTCTTCGATTACGATAACGACGGAGATCTGGATATGTTCCTGCTTAATCATTCACTTATTGAAGTTTCAAATACAATTGGTATTAATCCTGCCCTTCGAAATGCAAGAGATCCTTACTTCAGTGATAAACTTTTCAGAAACGATAATGGAAAATTTACAGACGTGAGCGAGGCGGCGGGTATAACGGGTGGTATGGCGAATTATGGACTAGGTATTGCGGTGAGCGATATTAATAACGACGGCTGGCAGGATGTATATGTGACAAATGACTATGCTGAAAATGACCACATCTACATCAATAATAAGAATGGAACATTTACGGATTCGGTATATCAACTCCTTGATCATATGTCAAATTTTTCTATGGGGATTGACATAGCCGATTTTAATAATGACGGACTACCCGATATCTACACACTGGATATGTTACCGGAAGATAACAAAAGACAAAAATTATTATTCGGGCCCAATGATTATGATAAGTTCAACATGTTTGTAAAAACTGGTTTACACTATCAGTATATGCGAAATATGCTGCAACTAAACAATGGAAATGGAAGCTATAGTGAAATAGGTCAATTAGCTGGTGTTTCGAATACTGATTGGAGCTGGGCGCCTTTGATTGCCGATTATGATAATGACGGCTACCCCGATTTGTTTGTTAGCAATGGCTATAAGCTGGATGTCATCAATATGGATTTTTTAAAGTACAAGGCAGATGTAATGATCAAAAACGGAAGAGGCAATGGGGTAAATAAGACGCCGAATATGGATATTTTAAAACAGATACCGCGAAGTGAGTATCATAATTATATCTTCAGAAACAACCGGAACTTAACATTCAAAAATGTTAGCCATGAGTGGGGATTTGATAGGGATGTACTTAATAACGGCGCCTCCTATGCAGATCTGGACAATGATGGCGATCTTGATCTCGTAACCAATAACATGAATCACGAAGCATTTATTTATAGGAACAATTCAAATGATTTTTTCAAAAATAATTTTCTTACCCTGCGACTGAAAGGAGAGGGAATGAATCGGTTTGGTATTGGGGCGAAAGTGAAAGTATATTTTAATGGCCAGGTGGTATTTAAAGAAGTAAATCCCACAAGAGGATTTCAATCTTCTGTTGATTTTGATTTAACAATCGGGTTAGGAAAGAGTCCAGCCGTCGATTCAATACAAATAATCTGGCCACTGGGAAAAACCGAAACGATCAAAGCAGTAAAAGCAAACCAGGTCATTGAGCTTGCTGAGCGAAATGCAAAAGAAAATTACAATTATTCCTTACCGATACATAACACTTATTTTGTTGCCGATAGTAAACCATGCCTGTTGTTCCAGCATAGAGAGGATAATTTCATTGATTTTGGAGTGCAATCCTTTATGCCAGGATTACTCTCAACGCAAGGTCCACGTATGGCTAAGGCGGATGTAAATGGTGACAAATTGGAAGATGTTTTTATCGGGGGCGCGAAAGATCAGCCAGGAGCATTATTTATCCAGGAGGCGGGGGGCAATTTTCAAAATACAAACCAGCCGGCGTTCTTATCGGATTCGCTAGCGGAAGATATAGACGCAAGTTTCTTTGATGCCGACGGTGATGGTGATGTTGATTTGTTTGTTGTTTCAGGTGGCTATGTTTTTAAAGAAGGAAGTCCTGAGTTAAAAACCCGTTTGTACCTGAACGATGGTAAAGGAAAGTTTACATCCAAGCCAGACGCTGCTCCAAATGTTTTTGTAAATGCTTCTTGTGTAAAGCCTGCCGATGTTGATGGGGACGGCGACATAGATGTATTTGTCGGAGGACGGCTCATACCTGGAAAGTATCCGGAAACGCCCGCCAGTTATTTACTGCTAAACGATGGTAAGGGAAATTTCACGGACAAAACGGCGGAGCTTGCTCCTGGTTTGCAAAATGCAGGAATGGTTACTGATGCGATATGGGTAGATCTCAACAATGACAAACAAGAAGATTTAATGGTAGTCGGTGAATGGATGCCCATTAAAGTGTTTATAAATGAAAAGGGGAAGTTAATCGATAA
>AR_comb_assmDRAFT_10015729_pt1 | contig 25249 bp, 24 predicted proteins | sample ArasoioldDNA_FD_10543 | JGI IMG/M metagenome (IMG submission 10543) | reverse complement strand
CAGGTTGTTGAAGTCGTGCGCAATCCCGCCTGCCAGCCGGCCCACGGCTTCCATCTTCTGCGATTGCCTCAACTGTTGCTCCAGAGCCCGCCGCTCGGTTACATCTTCCGCAAAGATCTCAAACACAATTCCTTCCTTGCGGCCATTGGTCACGGCGCGTCCCGAAACTCGCACCCCCGTAGTCCCCGTCCCCCGCTTCCATTCCGCCATCAATCCCTTGAATGGTGCCGCCGACCGCAAATAGTCGGCCAGTTCGAACCACTGATCATTGTCTGCATAAAGACTGTAGATATGCTGACCAATCACCTGGGTCGGCGCGCTTGCTCCTACCAGCTCAAGAAATGCCGGATTCGCATCGAGAATCTTCCCCGTCGAGTCGCAACTGCAAATCCCATACGGAGCATTCGTTACCAACGACCGGAAGTTTGCCTCCGATCGCCGCAGTTCCTCCTGCGTCGCCCGAAGGGCGGCATTCAGCCAGCAGATCAGCATCGCCAGAAAAAAGAACAGTGAGAGACGCAACAGCGCGACCCGCAACTGGTCCGGTGTGTGCGGGCCGCTCAGCGAGAAGTAGGCGCTAACGGTCAGCGCGAAGGCGGTCGCCACAACGCCCGGCTTCCAGCCTCCGTACCAGGCGCTTACCATCACAGCGACGCCGAACAGCGCCAGGCGGCTTTCCGATACATCCGCGAGCAGAATTGTCGGAATCAGCGCCAGCGCTGTGCTGAGGACCGCCACGCCGTACCGGAGTATCGGCGCGCGAGCGGGTGGGATGCGAAGTAGGGGGAGGGTTACTCGCATGGTTAACACATCCTAGTGCCAGATTAGCAAATAGGATAGTTACAGGAGTTCATCCGGAACCGGCAAGAGTACGATCTTGGAAGTCCATCGCCCGGCAGGGCATCGGCCTCGCGGTTGATTACGGCTTGCATCTTGGCCCGCGAATCTGGACACTAGGCGGGTTACCCAATCTCCATGAATATCGGACTATTCGGCGGGACTTTCGATCCCGTCCATAAAGGGCATCTGGCTCTGGCTCGCGCGGCCCTCGAACGCTGCAAGCTGCATCGCGTCCTCTTTGTCCCGGCGAACATTCCGCCTCACAAACAGAAACAGCCCCTGTCTTCTTTCGCCCATCGGCTCGCCATGCTGGCGCTGGCGACAGCCAACGAGAAATGCTTTGTCCCGTCTCTGCTGGAAGCGCCCGAGTACGCGGTACCCATCCGTAAAGAACGTGAGGAAAGGCCCAACTACACGATCGATACGGTCCGCCGCATGAAGCAATCCATGAAGAAGATCGATCGATTGTTCCTACTGGTCGGAATGGACGCCTTCGCCGACATTGCCAAGTGGCATCAAGCCGAATCCCTGTTTAGCGAGTGCGAATTCATTGTTGCAGCACGCCCGGGATACTCACTCGCCGATGTCGCTAATGCACTCCCCGAGACTCTGCGCCCCAGGCCTGAAGTGACGAAGCCCTTTCACAGGCAGGCTCCGACCGGAGACCTGGTACTTCCAGGAGTAACGCTTCACTTGATCGGTGACCTGCAGCAACCAGCCGCAGCCACCAAGATCCGTCAAGCTGCAGCAGCAGGCAAGCCGCTCGGGCGATTCGTAGATCCCGCGGTAGCCGACTACATCAAGAAAACCGACCTGTACAGGTAACCGGCATCCAGCCAGTCCGTGCCGAAGATCTTCGCCAACTTCGCGAGTCCTTAACGACCTTCGCGGTTATCTTTCAGCCCGGAGTCCCAGACGAACTACCCACAACTCAGTTATGATGATTATTAGCAGTTCCCGTAAACCTGATTCCCCAAAAACCAGGGCAGGCGTCCCAAACCGCCGGAGCAGTTAAGGAGTTTCATGGCTCAGAATCATTACGTAACTAAACCGAAGCGTCGCAACAAGAACAGCAAGCGCAAAGACCCATCCGCCGCTACCATGGCGAAACTGCGCGAGCGTGCGGCCGCGGAAGCGAAGAAGTCAGGCAATTGATCGAGAGCAGGCTCCAATGCTGCCGGCTGTCTGGCAAACGACCGACGACTAACGACGACCGATTGACGACGACCGAATGAAAAAGACCGAACTCAAGAAGCAAGTTTCTGATGCCATACAAGCCTGCCTCGAGAAGAAGGCCGAAGAACTCAGTATCCTCGAAATGGAGAAAGGCTCAGGCGCCTTCACTGACTACTTCGTCCTCTGCAGCGGCACCAATCCGCGGCAGGTGCAGGCCATCGCCGATGAAGTGGAACTGCGTCTCAAGAAGACTGGCCTGCGCCCCACGCACGTCGAAGGCTACAACCAGGCCGAATGGGTGTTGATCGACTACGTCGACTTTGTCGTCCACGTCTTTTCCGAGAAGGCGCGCAAGTTCTATGACCTCGAACGCCTCTGGAAATCCGCGAAGCGGCTGGAACCTGCAGACCTGAAGGCCGCGCCCAAAAAGCAAAAAAAGAAAGCGCCCGTTTCGCGAGCACGAAAAACTGCGAAAAGATGACTGCTTCTGGCGCCGAGGGATAGGGCGGTAGCCACTCCCTATGAATGTGGATTTCTAAACGCCTCGCGCAAGTGCGTGAAAATGCGCGGCCGCGGGCCTGCTAAGGGTAGCTTCCGTCGGAAATTCAGCTCGCTCCACGCGATTCCTTCCCTTCGCCTTCGCCTGGTACAGCGCTTCGTCAGCCAGTCTCAGCAACAGCGTACTGCTTGCGGCGCAACTCGCATCAGGAACGCAGATGAAGCCGATGCTCAGAGCGATAGAAATCGGTCCTGCACTCGTCGGCGCCGGGGCCTGATCGATTACGCTCCGCAATCTCTCCCCAGCCTTCATTGCGCCACTCGCACTGCAATTTGGCAAAATGACCAAAAACTCTTCCCCGCCGTAACGGCCCAGTGAATCGCAACTGCGCATCGACGAACCCAGACGACGCGCCACTTCGATCAGAACTTGGTCCCCAACGAGATGGCCATTCCTGTCATTCACCAATTTGAAGTGATCGATATCAGCCAGCATCACGGTCAAAGCCTCGTTCGTACGCTTCTGCCGCAGAATTTCTCTGCCTAAAGCTTCGAAAATTGCACCCCGGTTGCACGTCCCGGTCAGCGCATCATGCGATGCATCGTACTCGAGCGTGTCCTGAGCACTTATCAATTGGCTTTGCGTAACCAGAATGCGCGCTCCCAGGGCGCCGAAAACGATCATCGCCACAATTGACGACAGAGCTGGGTTGCGGGGTGCTTCCCTCACCAGCAGCAACACCGCAAAGAACGGATACACGAGTGGGAAAACATGATTGAGAAGAATTCTCTCTGCGCGCGCCGGGAGCGATGCCAGAGATGCCTGCTGATTCCAGGTGAGCGCCAGCACCAAGGGAATACAGAGGGACAAGCTCCAAACCATGTCAAACCAGTGGCCGGACTGCACATTGTTCGAGGGAAGAGCGGCGTAGGAATCACCCAAGCCCGAAACGAACACGTAGGCGGCTATCCCGCCAAAAAAAACAAGAACCGCTTTGGATTTTCCCAGAACCGCTCGCAGCGCAAAGGAAAGCATCAGGATCGCGTGGAAGACCACGCTGGCTGACCAGCCAAATCCCTCCCAACCGACTGTGGCATACGCAAGGCTCGGCGTGTTGCGGAAGTACAAATACACGGTCATCCAGAAACAGGAGACCTGCAAGAAGTCCACAATGTGCAACCGGTCCAGGCGGTTGTGCTCCCGCCCGGGATCAAGAAACGGAAGCATGGCGACCGGAATCACCGAAAGCAAGAACAGAATGTCATCCAGCCAGTCCCACTCGTGATGCGAAGAGACATCGATATAAGTGCCTAGTGACTGCGCGACGATGAAGACAATGAACGACAAGGCAAGCCATGTCCAATGATAGGAAGAAGCTTTTCCTGAAGTAGAGCGCGCGTAGAAGCATGCCAACAGGCACGTGAAACCTAAGCCACCCTGCACTAAGTCCGAAACCAGGGCTGCCGCGGTGCTCCCATTCCATGTAGCGATCGCCAACGTTTGAATCACAAGCAGTGTGCATGCGGCAATGATGATCTTGCGGCGAGTATTCATAGGACATTCCCGGTCGCATGCCGACTGCACAGAGCAGACACCGTTGTGGTATTCATCGGCAATTTGGGACGAATCTTGAGTGTTTTACTAGGGTTGACAAGGTCGAACTCGAAAACGCCCGAAAAGACTTCTTGCTCAATAAGATACATTTACATTAGGTTTGAGCTCGTGGCGCGGACCTGTTCCTTCTTGGTATCGATTCAAAACAAGCATAGGATCGCCTCGTGAGGATTAAAATCGCTTGGATCGGCAAGACCAAAGAGCCGGCTTTCGCGGCACTCACCGAGGAATATCTAAAGCGGATTTCACGCTTCACACAGGCCGAAGGAATCTCACTGCGGGACGAAGCGGATCTGCTCGCCAAGTTCGGACAAACTTCAAAAAGCGGATCGAAATGCGCAATCGTCTTGATGGACTCGCGAGGAAAGGAGCTCAGCTCTGAACAGTTCGCGAAATTTCTGGGAGACTACCAGGACCGGAACCCGCTGCCGCTCGTGTTCGCCATTGGAGGCGCGGACGGATTCGCTGCAGACACCAAGTCCGTTGCCACAAACGTGATTTCTCTTGGAAAGATGACCATGGCGCACGAACTCGCTCGCGTCGTTCTTCTCGAACAAATCTATCGCGCCTTCACCATCCTGAAAGGCCATCCCTACCATGCCGGACACTGAGCGAATTAGTTCTGATCAGCCTTTGCCGTCACACCCGCCACAATCTTCAGAATCTCTACGGCAAGATCGCGCGCGTTGCCACCCTCCATGTTCGTTAGCACCACAGCTCCTGCTCGCTGCGCCGGAGCGATGAAAAACGCCGTGCTCGTTCCCTGTTGCCCGCCCGTATGTCCCACGTCTTCGATCCCATCTTTTTCCCCGTGTCCCCATCCAAGGCCGTATCCAATCTTCGCGCCGTCCCCCGGCTTTAACGACGTCCACATCACATCCCGCGTCGCCCGCTTGATTAACTTGTCATTGAGAATCGCCACCTCGAACTTCGCCATATCCTCCGCCGACGAAAGCCATCCTCCACCCGGAATCTTGTAGCTTGAATCGAGGAATTCGGCGTTCTGCACGCTCCCGGATTTGCTCTTCTCATAAAAGCGCGTCCGATAAGGAATGATCGTGAAGCGATTGTCTGCCACCGTGTGCTCCATCCCTGCCGGAATAAGCACATTCTTCGTCATGTACTCGACGTACGAAGATCCGGAAGCTCCTTCGATCACGCAGCCTACCAAAGTGTATCCCTGCGTTGAGTAATGGAAAGTCTTTCCCGGTTCCGAGAGCAGCGGCTCATCCTTATAGAAATTCAGGCCAGCCTGGATCGGCTGATCGAAGTGCTTCGTGTTTCCGATCTCCTGATCGTCGGCTCCGCCCTTGTAGTGCCGGATCCCAGCCAGATGCCCCATCACCTGCCGCGTCGTCATCGGCCACGGCTTTTGCGGAAAAGCCGGGCAATATTTCTGCACCGGCGCATCGAGATCAAGCTTCCCACGTTCCCAAAGCTCCATCGCTCCAGTCGCGGTCAGTGACTTTGAGATCGAGGCCAGACGAAACAGCGTATGCTCCGACGCGGGCACATTGTTCTCCACGTCTGCCAAGCCGAAGCCACTTCCCCAAACGTACTCGCCATTTTCGACAACGGCCACCCCTACTCCCGGGACATGCGATGTCGCCATGAATTTGGCAACCGCCGCCTCAATCTGGGTGCGTTTCTCTGCTGGTAACTTGGACTCTTGGCTGGGGGCAAACGTGGCGCACGCCAACAGCATGGCACACAAAAATCGCATCAGAATATTTCGTGGGATCATGGGTGAACCCTTCCATCCTCACTTTCAATGACAGAAGAGGGAAAGGCTACCACAGAAGAGCTGTTGAGAATGTTATTGAGTGACCGTCGCCTGGTAGCTCACCGCTTGCCAGTGCCCCGTTTTTCGCACCCACACCCGCGTATAGCGATACGGCCCGCTGAAGTCCTCGCCCAGTTGATGTCCCTTCACGTCAGCGCGAGCCGTCACCACCGCCGTGTCCCCATAGACGCGCACCACCATGTCGGTCACATCGATCGTGTCGTAGCGAAGCTGTCGGCTCTTGCGCGCGGAAACACTATCCTGCTTCGTAGTCACCTGTCCCAAGGGTGTAATTCCCACATAGTCCTCAGCCAGGGTTCGCTGCGAGAAGTCCACATCCCGGCGGATACTCGCCTCCCTCGCCTGGCGCTCCATCTCGATGACCTCCCGAATTGTCTCTTGATCTCCTGTATCGATCGATGGCCTCGAGCGCACCGAAACATGCTGGGCCGATACGGCTGGCAGAGCTGCCAGCACGCAAAACAGAAACGTCAAACCCCTGTTGATCACAATGAGACCTCCGCGGTTGCGAGGGGACAGAGATCCGCTTGACCCGAGCTACGCATTTTTTGATGCACAAGTTCCGTGGAAAAATTCACTCTCTGTCAACTTTGTTTGCCATAGGCTCCGACCCCGGCCTGGCCAAAATCTGCCTTCCACTACGGAAGACTGATCAGCCCCATCGTTTGTTTCAACGTTTCCACATTTTTCATTCACACTTGTTTGTTGCGGTGCAACCTCCCTTCCATGCCATTTCCGACTAACCCGTTGAAAATGATGATGGAATCTTCTACGGGAGCTCTCCTCGCTGTCCACTGACGGGGTGAACTGTCCAGTACCGGACAACCGCAACCCTCCCATCCTGGTCGTCTCGGGTTCCTGGGCACTACCGGCCCGACGAATCTAGTAGAATCATCGGTCGAGATACGGAATGGCCGACGTTCGTCGCGGTCTCATCATTGTCAACACGGGGCCGGGTAAGGGAAAAACCACCGCCGCCATGGGAACCGCCCTGCGCGCCGTCGGGCAGGGAATGCGCGTCCTGATGCTGCAGTTTCTCAAGGGATCGTGGCACTATGGCGAGCTAGACGCAGTGCAGGCCTTCGGCGACAAGTTCGTGATGAAGCAGATGGGCCGCGGCTTCGTAAAAGTTGGAGCCGAAAAGCCCGACCCTGAAGACGTTCGAATGGTCGAAGAAGCCTGGGGCGAAGCCGACAAAGCCATTCAGTCCGGCGAATGGGACTTGGTCGTGCTCGACGAGATCAACTATGCCATCAGCTACGGCATGCTCGATCCGGTCAAAGTCGTCGATAGCCTGAAGAAGAAGCCGGAGATGGTGCACGTCGTCTTGACGGGCCGCAACGCGCACCCGACAATTGTCGAAGCCGCTGACACGGTCACAGAAATGCGCCAGGTCAAACACGCCTTCGAAAAAGGCATAATGGCCCAGAGAGGAATTGAATACTAGTGATCAGTGGCAAGTGGTCGGAAGGCTTCACTGGCAACTAGCAACTGGCAACTGCTTTTATGGCTTGGTTTAAACGTGAATCCGGAGAACTCGACACCTCGGGCGAGAAAAAAGTCCGCACAGAAGGTCTCTGGGTCAAGTGCGAGAACTGCCGCCAGATTATCTGGAAGAAGGATCTGGAAGATAACCTGAACGTCTGTCCCAAGTGCGACAAGCACTTCCGGATCGATGCCCGCACGCGCCTTGCTCAACTGCTTGACGACAACCAGTACACCATTTTCGACTCTAACATCTCTTCCACTGATCCCCTCAAGTTCGTCGACCTCAAGCCATATTCTTCCCGCCTTAAGCAGGCCCAGCACGATACTGGATTGAAAGACGCCGTGATCAATGCCCAGGGCAAGCTCATGGGGCGCCCCGTCATCGCCAGCGTCATGGAGTATTCCTTCATCGGCGGCAGCATGGGAGCGGCAGTAGGGGAAGCGATCACTCGCGCGGTGGAGAAATCCGCCGAAACGCACGCACCCCTCATCATCGTCTCTGCCTCCGGCGGCGCCCGCATGATGGAAGGCGTGATCAGCCTGATGCAACTTGCCAAGATCTCAGCCGCGCTCGCCCTTCTCGACAAAGCCAAGGTCCCATACATCTCCCTGCTGACCGATCCCACGACCGGCGGCGTAACCGCTTCCTTTGCCATGCTCGGCGATCTGAACATCGCCGAACCGGGAGCCCTCATCGGCTTCGCCGGACCCCGCGTCATTGAACAAACCATCCGCCAGAAGCTACCCCCGGGATTCCAGCGCAGCGAATTCCTTCTCCAGCACGGCATGCTCGACGCCGTAGTTCCCCGCAAGCAATTGAAGCCGTACATCGCCCGGGCCCTGGACTTCATGGCAGCTTGAGAAAGCTTTCAGCCGTCAGCTCTCAGCAGTCAACAACAATCGGCGCTCGTTCTTCCGACTTTATTCCGGCAATTCTGCTGTAATCTGATGTCTTGAGCTGACAGCTGAGGGCTGAGAACCGATTTTGTCCTACGAATCCGCAGTAGCCAGCATGTTCGCACTGGGCCACGAACTGGCCAACACGCCATCGCACAAATTCGACTTGGCGCACATGCGTGTCCTGCTGCAGGCAATGCACCACCCGGAGCGGACTTTTCCCAGCGTCCTCATCGCAGGAACCAATGGCAAAGGTTCCACCGCCGCCACTCTCGCGTCTATCCTGCGTGCCTCGGGGCTTAAGACGGGACTCTACACTTCTCCTCATCTGATCCGCATCAACGAACGCATTCGCATCAACGGCGCACCAATAAGCGACGATGACTTCGCCGCTCAGCACCGTCAGATCGACGACATCGCCGAACGCCTCGTCGCCAGCGGCGATCTCCCCTGGCACCCAAGCTTCTTCGAGATGATGACCACCATCGCTTTCGCCCAATTCGGCCGCGAACGCGTCGACATCGCCGTCCTCGAAGTCGGCATGGGAGGCCGTCTCGATGCCACCAACGTCGTCGAGCCCTTGGTCAGCGTCATCACCGACATTTCTCTCGATCACCAGAAGTTTCTCGGCAACACCGTCTCAGAAATTGCCCGCGAAAAAGCGGGCATCATTCGTCCCGGCGGAGTCGTCGTGACTCTTCCGCAGCAGCCGGAGGCGAACGACGTCATCGGCAACACCATCCTCGACCTGAGCGCGATCGGAGTGAGCGCGGTGCAATATGTCCCGCCAGTCTCTCCCGGAAACGTGCAGTACCTCTCGCGCTATCCTCTGGCGTTTATGGGCAGACAGATTCTTGTTGAATCGCCGCTGGTCGGCCGGCATCAATTACGCAATACGGCACTGGCGATCGCAGCAGCCGAGGAACTGAGCAAGAAGCTGCCCGAGATCACCCCGGCATCAGTGGAGCAGGGAATTCGCGAGACGCACTGGCCTGGCCGATTTCAAGTCGTTCCAGCCGCCAATGGATGGCCCGAAATAGTCTTCGACGTCGCGCATAATCCCGCCGGAGCGTGGGCCCTTCGTTCTGCTCTTTCGGAACGGTTCGACGACCGGCCACTGGTTTTTGTTTTCGGTGCCATGCGCGACAAGGCAATCTCTGAGATGACCGAGATCTTGTTTCCCCTCGCGCTTCGAGTGATCGCGACGCGGCCGGAAAACCCGAGATCAGCTTCCCCGGAGGAGATTCAGCAAGCCGGTAGCCGCACGGGCGCCGAGATCGAAGCCATCGCAGACGTGAAACAGGCGCTCGATCGCGCTCGCGCCTCCGCAGGTTCGCCGGCTCTGGTTGTCGTGACAGGCTCGATTTACCTGGTAGGAGAGGCCATGCAGGCCCTGGGATTGCGCGCCTGAAATCGCGCCCACCCCAGCATTTTTCTCATAGAATGGAAAACGTGCAGGAAGTGAATTCACCAGTCGATCGGGTCGACGAAGAAGCGGACCAGGGCGGCCCGCAACTCGTCTCCGCTTCGCGCCAGAGTCCGCACGCGATTCCCGGGCGCAACTACGGCTGGCTCAGCCGCCTGCGCTCGTACTTCATCTTCGACCCTCTGATCTGGTTCTTCACACTCGGACTCGGCCCTGCAGCATTGGTCGCCGGGTGGTTCGATCGCGATGGCAGCATCATGCACTGGTTTGCCCGCACCTGGTCCTGGCTCATCATGAAGACGATCCTCTCGCCGGTGAAGGTCACCGGCCTCGACAAGATCGACATATCCAAGCCACACGTCTACGCCAGCAATCACGCCTCCGCTCTCGACATCCCTGTGCTGTACGTGAACTTGCCATTCCAGTTCCGCATCGCTTTCAAGAAAGAACTGCTCGCCTACCCGGTCGTCGGATGGCACCTTAAGCGCTCCGGACAAATCTGCATCGACCAGCAGAATCCCTCGCGCTCCATCAGCAGCATTCGCGCCGGATTGAAGAGTTTGAAAGAAGGGATGCCGCTGGTCATCTATCCCGAGGGAGGCCGCACGCCCGACGGTGGGATCAAGCCATTCCTCCCCGGAGCTTTCTTCCTGGCAATCAAAGCCCAAGTCGATATCGTTCCAATCGCCCTGGTCGGCACCTACGAACTTCTGCCGATGAACACGTACCACATCAAATCGCGTCCGCTAGAAATGCGCGTCGGCGCACCGATTCCCACCGCAGGCCTAACCCTGCGCGATATGGATGCCCTGTCGGCCAAGGTCCAGTCAGCCCTGGAAAATCTCTACTACCAACCCTGACTCAGCCGTAGATCGCTTGAGATTTCCCTGTGTACCTCTGTGACCTCTGTGGTGAACGGTTTTCGTTGATGCCCTATAGAGGATATTCCACAGCAATCCCTCAAGCCGCCTTCCGATTCTCCTCACACAGATGCTGGTAGTACTCCCGCCCCCGCTGATACCCGCGCGTAAACGGCTCTTCCACATTCGCTCCCGGGTATTTCCTCTTCACATCTTCGAGCACCGCATCCATCTCCGCCGACACCTGATCAAACTCCATGCATCGCGTTCTGGAATGCATCGCCGCCTGGAACCCCAGCCGGAAGTATTCTTCGTTCTCACTGAAACTCCGTCCGGACTTCTCATAGTGGCTTTGCTCCGCGCTTCGCAGCCCCGTCCACCATTGGTCGCGTGCGGCGTCCACCGATTCCGCACCCTCACACTTCAGCAAATCCCGCGCGCTCGCAGCCGATGGCTCGTTATCCGTCACGGCAACCACTACGCTGCGCCCCTTCCGGATCGCGTCCTCATACAAAAAAATCTCATCCTCCGGCAGCCCCTCATATGTAGCCCTTTCCGCCTTCGTGCCGGCAGCCGCCCCAATCGTCGCGCCAGCCGCACCCAAGATGGCCTCTCCCAGCAAACCCAGCGCCGTGATGGGCCCAACCCCGGGCACCAATGCCATCAGAATTGCCGCGCCGCTGATGCCCACCCCGCCCCCAACCAACGCCCCGATGGCAGTCCCCATCCCGGGCTGCTCGGTGCTCTCCGTCGGTACTTCCTTCAATTCCTTGCCAATCTGATCCGCGCTGCCCGGCGTCAGTAACGTTATCTTGTCGGCCGGAATCCCCGCCTTATTCAAACGTTCATAGGCTTGCTCCGCCGCTGCTCGTGTCTCAAATACTCCGGTGATTGCTTCCATGTCTTTCGACTCCTTGAATGGATTTTTCCGAGGCCGCCTCTAGGATGCTCCGCCGCCCAATCTTGTCACCTGAAAATTCGCTGGAATTCGTTATTCTTTCCTCCGTAACCTTTCTCCTCGCCCCTCGGTTTACTCTCATGTAAGGCAAGACCGCGGAGAACTCGTTGAAGGCTCTCAAGAAAGAAGCGGACGAGCGGCTTCTCATCGAAGCTGCCCAGCAGGACCCTGCCCGCTTTGCCGATCTCTACGAGATCAACTTCGAACGCGTCTATGCCTACATTGTGAAACGTGTGCAAGACCGGGCCGAGTCCGAAGACTTGACCGCCGAGGTATTTCATCAGGCGCTGGCAAACCTTAAGCGCTTCGAGTGGCGGGGAATTCCCTTCGCAGCCTGGCTTTTCCGGATCGCCGCGAATCTGATCTCTGATCGGTGGCAACGCTCCGGCCGCGAAGTCACCGACGACGATGCCATTGGATCGGCTCAGGCTAGTCCGGGCGAAATCGAAGAAGTCGAGCGACGAGCCACCCTTTATCGGCTGGTCGGGACCTTGCCGGCAGAGCAGAGACGTGTAGTCCTCCTGAGATTCGTCGAGCAGAAAAGCATCAAAGAAGTCGCCAGTGCCATTCGCAAGACCGAAGGGGCAGTAAAGCAGTTACAGTTTCGCGCGCTGAGCACGTTGAAGGCGCGCATGGAGGGTGCGAATGCCTAAGCGCTCTCTACATCCGGAAAACGGCGGCCAGAAGCAGATCGAGCAGCTGAACAAAGCTCTCGACGCTATGCTGGCACGAAATGACGGCCGGGTGACGAAAGCTGGGGCGGACGTCGAGCCTCTTGTGCGCATCGCGGCGGAATTGCGCAATCTGCCGAGTGCGAACTTCAAGGCACGATTGAAATCCGAACTAGGAGGCAAGAAGCGTATGTCCACCGTTGCCGAACCCGTCGCCACTGCACTGAAATCTGCCGCCCCCCGGCTGACTTTCCGGGATGCCGCAAAAGCCATCGAGTTCTACAAAGAGGCCTTCGGGGCCACAGAAACCTTCCGCTTTGAAGTCGGAGACAGTATTGCTCACGCCGAAATTGCAATCGGCAATTCCCGCGTCATGCTCGCCGAAGAATGGCCGGAAGGCAATCGCTATAGCGCCGAGACTCTGGGCAATTCACCCGTGGGACTGGTGGTCGAAGTCGCCAACGTCGATGCCGCCGCTGAGAACGCTATTGCCGCCGGCATGAAAGTGGTACGGCCTCTCTCCGATCAGTTCTACGGACATCGAGACATCATTCTTGCGGACCCCTTCGGCTATCTCTGGAATGTTTTCACAGTAAAAGAGTCCATGTCGGTCGCCGAGATGCACCGCCGGATGGACCGCTTGACCCATGGACCCGAGGGCGGCCGGATGCCTCAAAAGCCTACGGTAAATCCCGTTCCTCCCGGCTTCCGCACAGTCACGCCCTACCTTGTCGCCGCCGATGGCATTGGCCTTCTCGACTTCGTGAACAGCACCTTCGCCTCCAAGGAACTCCGACGCGCCGTCATGCCCACCGGCGTCCACGGCGAGGTACGCATCGGGGACACAACGCTCATGCTCGGAGGGGGCCTTGCGGGTAAGACATTCGCCGGCACTCTGCAACCTGGAGCACTCCACGTCTACGTCGAAGATACCGATGCAGTCACGAAGCGGGCCGTCGCTGCCGGCGCCACGCTTATCGACGAACCCCGCGATCAGGAGTACGGCGAGCGCTCTTCCACCGTGAAAGACGCCTTTGGCAATTTCTGGTACATCGCTACCGCCCACGGCAAGAACCGCGTTCCCGAGGGCCTGCAGAGTGTTAATCCCTACCTGCACCCGCGCCGCGCGGAGCCCCTCATCAGTTTCCTCAAGCGCGCCTTCGGTGCCCAGGAAGTCGCCAAGTACGCCTCCCCTGATGGCGTTGTGAATCACGCTGTCGTCCGCGTCGGCGATTCCGTCCTCGAGATGGGCGAAGCCCACGGCAAGTACGAGTCGATGCCTGCCATGTTCTACCTCTACGTTCCGAACATGGACGATGTTTATCGTCGAGCCCTCGCCGCTGGCGCAACCTCTCACCAGGAACCCACCGATCAGCCTTACGGCGACCGTAACGCGGCAGTGAAAGATACCTTTGGCAACACCTGGTACATCGCCACCCACATCAAAGATGTTGGGTAGACTCCAAAAAAATAGGGGAGGGTCACCGCACCCTCCCTTGGTGATCCATCAGCGAATTGCCTAGCTTGCACGCCGACGCATCGCCTCCGACTCCTCTTCTTCGTCGATCTCGTCCGCTCGCTCTGCCGACGGCTTTGTTCCTTCCGCAGGCTTCTTCAATGCATCTTTTGCCTTGCCCCAGGCATTCTGCGTCTTGCCTTCCACTTGCTTCGCGGCGCCTTTCACCTGGGCTTCGGTGTCTCCGGTCCATTCCCCGCCCTGACGCTCCACACGACCGGCAATGTCTTTCGCTTTTCCGCTGGCACGATCCTTATTCATGATTTCCTCCCATGGTTTGAATGACGAAGGGCAAGAAAACTCACGCTTACGGACTCGTCCAGATGCCAGATTAAGCCACGCTTCTGCCTTGAATCACTCGAATCAGCACGGCCACGATGGCCAGCACCAGCAGGATGTGAATGAACCCTCCCAGCGTGTAGGAGCTAACCATTCCCAGCATCCATAGGATCAGAAGCAACACTGCAATTGTCCAAAGCATCGTCCGTCCCTCCAATTGAGGCGAGTCTCTACCGTCGCGTGGAGATTAAATGCCATCGCATACGCAAGATATCCGGCAAATTGGGTAGGAGATGGGCTGCGTTACCCTAAAGCAACCGCGCAGTTCTCAGGTCAGTAAGTTGTCCACTAGGTACGGGGCTGCATGAGAATCAGGTGCAGCGATGAAGTCTCAAAGAAAGAAGTGATTTTCCTTAGTGGACCTCAGTGTCCTTCGCGGTTTCAGATTTTCGCTAGGTAAGTTCCTAGACGTTCTGCCGCTGAAACGGATCGGGCGTGATCAACGTCCCATTCGTCGCGTCGCGCAATCAATCGGCCGCCCTTCAGGAGCACGTAGTTGTTGTCACGCCACAGGCTTCGTTTGGAGAGATAGCTGGCGCACCAGATGATAAATCCGTGCAGGTCTCTTAACGGATACAGAAGCGCCGCCTTACGAGCGACAGGATCCTTCGCCGCCCACCAGCCCACGATCCAGCTCTGCGAAATGCGGTTCACCAATGCCGCTGCCAACAGGCCAAACCCAAGCGATGGATATCCCAACAGCGAAGCGGAAATTAATCCGAGGATCCCATACGGCACTGCAAACGTTAGCCCGGTGCCCAAATGTCCCTTAGGACGCGAGTACCGCGTCCCCATCGCCCACCGCAGCTGCCGTTCCCACATCCGGCGGAACGTCATCACCGGCGACACATGATCGACAACGTAGCTCGACAGCACCACGTTGAAGCCCGCCTTGTGAATAAAGTCTCCGGTAACAAAATCATTGGACAGATACTCGCGCAGCGCAGCATATCCACCGATCCGGTCCAACGCATCTTTCCGCACCGCAATGGTCGGGCCGAGTCCGAACTTGGTGCCCTCCAGCAGATTCGCGATCACCACTCCCGCGGTAAATTCTACCGACTGTCCGATCGCATCCAGATCGGCCCACACGCCGCCGGCGCTCTTGCCGCGAAACACACACGTCAGCGCGCCAACTTGCGGATCCAAGAGCGGGGAAACCACCGTCTTCAAGTAATTCGGATCAACCTCGACATCGCTGTCGCTGGTCACGAGAATGCCGTGCGATGCAATTTCCGTCAGGCGATGAAAACAGTAATTGGGAGCATTCGGCCACAGCGGCTGCCCCGTAATCAGAATACGCATCGGCACTTTCGGATACCGCGCGCTGATTTCCCGTATCACCGGGATCGCTGCATCGTCCGGCTCGTCGGCGGCAAATAGAATTTCGTACTCCGGATAACCCTGACGGAAGAAGCTCTCGAGATTCTCTTTCAGCCGTGACTCATTGCCGTGCACCGGCTTCAGCACCGATACAGGTGGCAGCTTTGCCGCAAACTTCTCGATTGTCCGCTGATCCCGCTTGGCGTATGACCGGAACTGAATCGATCCGATTACCGAGAGAACGAAAACGATGGTGGAGGTGAGGGTACCAACTAGGATGGCTAGTGGGGAGCTTAACACCTGTGTTCCGATGGATTGCTCCAGTCCCCGAGGCGCACTCAGCTAGAAGTTCCCGTCAGTCCCCCAGTCGGTCAACGGAATGTACATCCCGTCGCGCAATTCGAGAAGATTGATTTCCCGCCACTCCGCGCAACCCGGAACGATCTCAACCCACTCAACTCCTTGGGCACATCCTGATCCGTCCACAGAAACACCCGTCCCGGACCGCTCCACAGCTGCGCCAGCGATTCCCGGGTTTCGAAGATATGGGGCGCATCTGGAAACTTCGCTCCATACCACAGGTTTCCGCTCGGTTCGTGCAGCACGTGTACCTGAATGCCGGTATAGAAGTTCAGCGTCGACGCCTCGTGATACTCGCCATCAATTACGATCACATCGCCGGGATGAAATTCCATTTTCACAGCCTGCGCCAGATCGTACGACGACAGAATCGGTGAAAACGTGGCGAACGACGTATGGATACACGCCAGCAGCACGACCATCATCGCCGTGAGACACACATTCCCATAGAACGCTCGGCCTGTGCGTCGGAAGATCCAGTTCAGTCCTGTCCCCAGGAGCATGGCCAGCGACGTTGCCAGCAGCGGTCCGCGAAACGCTCCCAGGGCCCGCGGCGTCAAATCCATCACATGCCCAAGGGAGAAGTTATAGTCCTCCGGACTCTTCACCAGCAGGTCCGCCAAGTCTGCTCCCGGTGCCGGACGATGCGAGACCAGCAACAGATAACTACCTGCCAGGAACGCGAGCCCACCAAGAACCGCGAGAACCGCCGAAGAGATCCTTCCGGCCTTCACCTCAGACTCGCTCGCCGCTGCGTCGGACTCCCTCGCCAGCCAACCGCCCACCAACAGCGCCAGCGCTGGGAGTGCCGGAATCGTGTAGTACTCCTGTCGTGTAGAAAAACTGAAGAAGCCCGGAATCACGAATGCCCAGCACGCAAATAGCAAAGTCGCCGACTGCCTCCGGCCCAACTCCAACGTGGTCCTGCTTCGAATCTGCTTCCACCACGACGACAACCCGCGCAGCGCCTGCGGAAGGAACGCACTCCACGGAAACAACCACACCAGCAACAGCCCCCAGAATATTCCGATGGGCACCGTATCGTAGCCCGGAGGCACGCGCTTCCCCAGAAATCGCATCACGTGCTCGTTGATGAAGTAAAACCACAGAAACCCGCGCGCATCACCCTGCGGCGGATTGCGCAAAGCCGCCAGCACATGCCACGGAACCGCCACCACGAGGAACACCAGCGTGCTCGAAGCCAGATGAAAGTTCCGCAACACCCGCAGATTTTTGGTGAGCAGCAGAAAAAGCCCGATCGCCGCAAATGGAAATATCAATCCGATCAGGCCCTTCGTGAGTAAATTGAGAGCGCACGCGACGGCGAATCCCCAACACAACCACCGATCAGGCCTTTCTCGTTCGAGCGCTCGCAGAAAGAAGTCCAACCCGAGCGTAAGCCACAGCGTCACGAGAACTTCGGGAATCAGAAACCGCGTGAAGACGTACAGCCCCAAAGCGGTGACGAGTACAGTCCCGGCATACAGCCCTCCACGATTTCCATACACATGGCGGCTAAGGCGGTACGTCGCCAAAGCCAGCGCGAGTACAGAAATCACCAATGGCAGCCGTGTGCTCGCGTTTCCCACTCCAAAAATCTTGTAGCTGATGGCCAGCGTCCAATACATCAGCGGAGCTTTTTCCAGATAGCGAAATTCGTTGGTGTACAGCGTCACCCAGTCATGCCGCTCCAGCATCTCCCGCGCCGCCTCGGCGTGTACCGTATCCACATCGTCGAGCAATGCAGGCCACGACAGGCCCACCGCGTAGATAAGTGCCCACAGCATTACCAGCACCGCGACGGAAACGCGCCAATCCGAAAGCCAGCGGCTCAAGCCGCGCGTCGGACGATCTGCGTCACCGGTCACAGAAGTTGGGCGTGAGATCATGGGCGGTATTTTAGACGAGCAATATTTGCAGGCTTCAGGAGTTGCTGAGCAGCAGCACTCCGAACGTGACAAAGAACGTCGCCAGCCATCGCCGCCGGTTCACGTTCTCTCGCAATACGAACTTGGCGCCCAACGCATTAATCACAAACGTGAGCGCTGCCGACGCCGGGCCCACCACACTGAGATCTCCCCACGACAACCCGACCAGATTCACAAAAAACGCGATCGCCATGAAGAACACGCCACTAAAGAATGTTCCACTCGAAAGCACCGACGCAATCACGTGACCCAGACCACGCGCCCGCCGCAGATCACCAAGATCTCCCATGCGCCGCATCGCCATCGCAAGCAGCACATCCCCCGCCCCCGCCGCAACCGCTGTAATGATGATGCACAGCCAGGTGTACAGTTCTCTCATGGGTGCTTCTCGGGATTAGATGAGTCGCCCGGAACTTGTACCCCCGCATCGTGTGTGCGCGCAGGACTCCCCGCAACAAAACCGACCCCCACCACAATGGACGCCACTCCTGCCCAGCGCTGCATCCCAACGTGCTCATGCAGCCATAACATCGACAGCAACACCATCACCACATAGCTGATGGCGGTCGCCGGCATCACATAACTCAGATCGGCGAACGACAGCGCAGTCATGTAGCTATACATGAACGCAAACAGGCACGCGATCCCGATCACAATGAACGGATTCAGGAGAACAGTGAGAACATTCGCAAGATGGTGAACATCAATGACGCCAACCTGCTTCATCCCGCGGGCTAGGAACGCGTCCCCCAGGGCGCCGAACACTGCAATGTTCGCGATGACAAGATACTTACGCGCTGTCACGGCCGTCGCATCCCGGAAACGCGGCGGCACTCAATGCGAAAGTCTTGCATAGAAAAATAAGGGGGACGAATCAGTGTAACAGGGGAAGTTGCGGGGTTAAACCGAGCACTCTGGGATGAGTTCGTGAACTCCTCGGCTAGCCGCTCAAGGACTCGGAGGAAAGAACCGAGCATTGTCGCGGACCCACTGCCCCACCCAGAACTGAGCCGATCCGGCAACTCGATGTCTTATGCAACGTCAAGATATAATGATTCGCCGTCTCGGTTGACTCATGCTCCAAGGCCCAGGATGCACGCTATCCCTAATCCTCTTCTTGCCTCTAAGCAAAGTCCTGGCAAGCATTTTCTTTCTCATCCTATGCGGATCACTGGCCTATTCCTTGATGCAGATTGTCGCGGCACAGCGTTATCTCGCCGTGCGGCCTCCTGCTCTCTGGTCGGCGGAGCCGATCAGCATTCTCAAGCCCTTGGCCGGTTTGGATCTCGACCTTGAATCGAACGTGCGATCGTTTTTCGAGCAGGATTACCCTGCGTTCGAAATCCTGTTCGCGGTGCGAAACGAGCGTGACCCCGCTGCGGAGGTTGTTGTGCGATTGCAGCAGGAGTATCCAACAATCCCTTCGCTGTTGGTCATCACTGGCGAACCGCCTTATCCCAACGCCAAGGTTTATAGCCTCGATCGCATGCTTTCTGTCGCATCAAATGACCTGGTCGTGATGAGCGATAGCGATATACGCGTGACTCGCGATTTCCTGCGCACGGTCGCCGCGGAATTTCAGGACGAGCATGTCGGCGTGGCCACGTGTCCCTACTGCGCTGTTGCGGGTGCCAGCTTCTGGTCCCGCCTCGAAGCCACTGGCATGAATACGGATTTCTGGGGCGGCGCTCTGGTTGCCCGAATGCTCGAAGGCATGCATTTCGCCGTAGGCCCAACCATCGTCGCCCGCAGCCGCGTCCTGCGCTCGATCGGAGGTTTCGACCGTCTGAAGGATTATCTGGCGGAAGATTTTGTCCTCGGAAAATTCGCCGCTGAAGCTGGGCATGGAGTGATTCTTTCTTCTTACGTGATCGCACATCACATCGGCAGGGCTTCCCTCGCCGAAAACTTGGCGCATCGGCTGCGTTGGGCACGCAGCACGCGGCGGTCGCGCCCCCTAGGCTATGTCGGCCAGTTGTTCACCATGCCTTTTCCAATCGCAATTCTGGTGTGCATCGTTTTGCCAGCCTGGTGGCCTGTTCTGCCGATCACGTTATTCGTGCGCTTAGTCGCTGCTTATTTTGTCTCCTCGAAAGTTCTTCAAGCAAGACTCAACTGGTTGTTGCTGCCCATTGAAGACGTAACAAGCTTCTGCCTCTGGATCACGGCCTTTTTTGGCAACACGATCTCTTGGCGCGGTCGACGATACCGTCTCTTCTCCGATGGGCGATTCGAGCTCATCTCTTATTGATTCAGTTCAGGCTATCCCTTTCAGAACCCAGGTGGATGGGTCGACCACGGAACAAGGTTTTGCTTTTGATTTCTGGACGAGGCACACGAATTTCCCGGTCTCCATAGCCATCCCCGTTCCACGTTTGACCCTCCCTAACTGCTTCTTTACACTAAAAGATTAGCTCCAAACAGTTGCACCTCATAGCAGGTCCCACACCATGGCAGACAGCATTCATGTAAAGCTCCCTGACGGGAGCGACAAAGAAGTTCCCAAGGGCACCACCGCGCTCGATATTGCGAAATCCATCAGCCCGCGCCTTGCCGACGCCGCGCTCGTCGCTAAGACCAACGGCGACCTGATCGATCTTGCCCGCCCCCTCGAAAAAGACACCGACCTCCGCCTCCTCACCGACAAAGATCCCGAGGCACTCGAGGTCTACCGTCACTCCTCCGCGCACCTGCTCGCCGCAGCCGTCCTCGAACTCTTTCCTGAGACGAAGCTCGGCCACGGACCGGCGACCGAAAACGGATTCTTCTACGACTTCTACCGCCCAACGCCTTTCACGCCCGAGGATCTCGAGAAGATCGAAAAGAAAATGCAGGAACTCGTGCAGCAGAACATTCCCTACGCGCGCGAATTCGTCCCCCGTGACCAGGGACTCGCCGAGTTCAAGAAAGACGGCGACTTCATGAAGTGCCATTTCGTCGAGCAGTTCACGAAGGCCGACGAAAAAATCTCCATCTACCGCACCGGCAAGTTCACCGACTTCTGCCGCGGGCCTCACATCCCGTCTACCGGCAAGATCAAAGCTTTCAAGCTGCTCAACATCGCCGGCGCCTACTGGCTCGGCGACGAAAAAAATCCCCAGCTCCAGCGCATCTACGGCACCTCTTTCTATTCCCGGAAAGATCTCGACGACTACCTCAAGCACATTGAGGAGACCAAGAAGCGCGACCACCGCGTCCTTGGCAAGCAGCTCGATCTGTTCTCCATTCAGGAACTCGCCGGGCCCGGCCTCATCTTCTGGCATCCCAAGGGCGGCATCATCCGAAAAGAGATGGAAGACTGGATGCGCTCCGAATACATCAAGCGCGGATACTCCCTCGTCTGCACGCCCCACGTCGCCCGCCGCCAGCTCTTCTTCACCTCCGGTCACGAAGGCTATTACTCGCAGAACATGTTCGACGCCATGGAGCTCGACGACGCTGAGTATCGCCTCAAGCCCATGAACTGCCCCGGCCATATCCTTATCTATCGCGATTCGCTCAAGTCCTATCGCGATCTCCCCGTGCGCCTCGGAGAACTCGGCACTGTCTACCGCTATGAACGCTCCGGTGTGATGCACGGCTTGTTGCGTGTCCGGGGCTTCACCCAGGACGACGCCCACATCTTCTGCACTCCCGAGCAGATCGAAAGCGAAATCGCGGATTGTCTCGAGTTCGCGCTCGACGTGCTTAAAGATTTCGGATTTGACAAGTTCCAGACCGAGCTCTCCACCTGGAATCCGGACGACCGCAAAAACTTTGTCGGCAGTGAAGAGCAGTGGAACCATGCCACGCAGTCGCTCGAAAAAGTTTTGAAAGCGCGCAACATCGACTACAAGACGATCCCCGGCGAAGCCGCTTTCTACGGTCCCAAAATCGACATCAAACTTGTCGACGCCATCGGCCGTCTCTGGCAGCTCTCCACCGTCCAGTTCGACTTTAACTTGCCCCAACGTTTCGGACTCGAGTACGTCGCCGAAGACGGATCGCGCAAGCAGCCCGTGATGGTGCACCGCGCGCTCTACGGATCAGTCGAACGCTTCTTCGGTGTCCTGATCGAACACTACGCGGGTGCGTTCCCAGTCTGGCTCTCGCCCGTTCAGGCAGTAATGATCCCCATCAGCGAGCGCCACGCCGACTACGCCAACAACGTCGCCGCACAATTGAAGGCGGTCGGAGTCCGTGTCGGAGTCGACGCGCGCAACGAAAAGATGAACGCCAAAATCCGAGAGCACGCCCTGCAGAAAGTACCGTTTCTGTTAGTTGTGGGAGACAAAGAATCTGAGGCGGGGAAAGTGAATGTCCGTACGCGTGGCAAAGAAAAGACCGAAGACATGCCAGCCACGGACTTCGTAGAAAAAATCAAAAAGCTGATCGCAGAAAAAAGCCCAAGCCTCAACTAATCACGTAGGGGCAGCCGCCTCGGCTGTCCCAAGGGGCGCACGCCCGGCGGCGAGCACCACTGCTGTACCATGTTTCGGTGCCTTCGCTCCCCGAGCGCGTTCTGGCCCACATCCGCCGCCACGACCTCCTCCACCCCGGCGACCGCGTCGGCATCGCTGTCTCCGGAGGCCTCGATTCCGTCGCCCTCCTCCGCCTGCTTCTGGAACTCCGCGCCCAACTCGGCGTCGTCCTCTCGGTAGTCCATTTCAACCACAAGCTTCGCGGCCTCGAATCCGACGCCGACGACCAATTCGTCGCCAACCTCGCCCGCGCGCACGACCTGGAACTTCACTGTGACAGTGACGAAGTCGCGCAACACGCCGCCGCAGAGCACGTCAGCCTCGAAGCTGCCGCCCGCGAACTCCGCTATGGATTTTTCCACTGTCTTCTCGTCGAAGCTCATACCGTCGACAAAATCCTCACCGCACACACCCTCGACGACCAGGCCGAGACCGTTCTCATGCGCCTCATCCGCGGAGCCGGCCTCAAAGGACTCGCCAGCATTCACCCGCGCATCGCCGTCGAAGACGACAACGGCGAACTTTGCGGTGAGATTCTCCGCCCACTCCTCCCGTTCCGCCGACTCGAACTCGAGCAGTACATCCACGACATCAACCAACCTTGGCGCGAAGACTCTACTAACGCCGACCACGCCTTCACCCGCAATCGAGTCCGCAAGCTCCTGGTCCCGCTGCTGGAGGACGAATTCAATCCTTCGGTGGCGGAGAATCTTTCCGAACTCGCCGAGATCGCCCGCGGCGAAGAGGACTACTGGGACAACGAACTCGCCGGATGGATGGGCACCACGGTCCACTGGTCCGAGCCCGACTGGGCTCGCAGTGCACGTTCGTCTCTCGTACAGATCTCACCTGCGGCAAGCACGTCGGTGGAGCCCGAAACTGACCTCGCCACAAAAATCGACAACGCTCCCTGGCTCGTAATGAACGCCTCGGTCAGCCGCATGTGGTTCCTCGCCGAACCGCTTGCGGTGCAACGCCGCCTGATCAAAGCGATCGGCGAGCATGCGCGCGTTCTACTCGAGTTCAAGCATGTCGAAGAAATCCTGCGCTTCGCCGCCGAAGAGGGAAGAGCACAAAAAGAACTCAGTCTCCCGCTCGGCTGGAAAGTCCACCGTCAGCCGGAAGAATTGCTTTTCGTAACTCCGGACCTGCGCCAACCCATCGACCAGCACGACTACGAATACCCCCTCGCTGTACCAGGCCGTACGCCGATCCCCGAACTCGGCATTACGATCGCAGCGCTCCCCATACCAGCGGAGGAGACAGCAAGGTATAATCCCGACGAACTCCTGAACCCAGATTCTCTTATCGGACCGCTACGGATTCGGAACTGGCGTCCAGGCGACCGGTTTTGGCCGGCTCATACCAAATCCCCCAGGAAGATCAAGGAACTGTTGCAAGACCTTCACGTCGCCCAACCCGCGCGTGGCTTATGGCCCGTCATTATCCGTGGCGACGAGATCGTATGGCTTCGTGGCTTCCCAGTGCACGCCAGCCATCGGGCGACGAAGGAATCCGCTGCAATCTTGATCAGCGACGAGCCTGCTCAGACGTAGAATTGCACTTCAGCGCTTCCGGGAGGCGCACACATTCCATGAATGGATCGAGAGCCGATACCCTCCGACAAGTCATTTCCGCCGAGCAGATCCAGAAGCGCGTCAAAGAACTCGCTCGCCAGATTTCCGACGACTACCAGGGCCAGACCATCCAGATGCTCGCTGTCCTCGAAAACGCGTTCATGTTTCAGGCCGACCTCGTCCGCGCTGTCGAAGTTCCCGTCGTCTGCCAGTTCATCAAGCCGAAATACACACGTCCGCAGACCGGCGCGGCCGATGTCATGGAAATCTTCTTCAGCCACGAACCCGACATCAAGGGACAGCACATTCTCCTCGTCGAGGGCCTCGTGCACTCCGGCGTCACCAGCGAGTTCCTGATGAATGACCTGCGCGCCCGTGGCGCCGCCTCGGTAAAGCTTGTCACTCTGCTTGACCGCCAGTCCGCCCGCCGCGTAGCCCTGCAGCCAGACTATTTCGGATTCCTCGTCGACGAAACATTCCTCGTCGGATACGGCTTAGGCGCAGTCGAACAAACCAACCGCAATCTCTCCTATCTCGCCGCTGGTAAGCTCTAAAGAGTTTAGCCCGGGTTCCGATGTGTCCGGATGGTAGCGCCGGCATCCTGCCGCTTGTCGCGACGGGCAACCTGCGCGAGTGTCCCTTCCTCACATCCCCCACAGCCCCAGTGACTTAAGTCATCTTCGCGTTCCCCTGCCTTTTCCCGATAGAAAATGTAGAATAAGGTCCAGGGAATATTCGCCAATCAAATTTCTTACTCGGGCATCTAATGTCATATGCGACCCCGCGGACGGTGGTCCAAATTTAGGAGTCTTTTAGGTGAATTCAACGGTAAAAACGGTTTTGTTCTGGCTACTCATCGGGGTGTCAGCCCTGTTGTTGTGGACAGTCGTCAAGAACTCTCGCGATGGGAATAAGGACAAAGACTTGACCTTCAGCGAGTTCATGGGCGACGTGGAAGCGGGTCGCGTCCATGACATCGTGGTTGACGGCCAGCAGGTCAAAGGCAAGCTGACTGACAACCAGGCGTTCCACACGACGGTTCCGGCGAACTATCCCGATATGATCAAGACGCTTCGCGACAAGGGTGTAGCCATTACCTTCCGCGACGTTAACAGCAGCAGCCTGCCCCTGACTTTGCTCGGCACGTGGGCCCCTCTCATTCTGCTTGGCGCTTTGTGGTTCTTCATGATTCGCCAAATGCAGACGGGAGGCAACAAGGCGCTCTCCTTCGGGAAGAGCCGCGCCCGCCTGCTCTCTATGCAGCAGAAGAAGGTCACGTTTAAAGACGTAGCAGGCGTGGAAGAGGCCAAGGAAGAGCTTCGCGAAATCATCGAATTCCTGCGCGAGGCGCAGAAATTCCAGAAGCTCGGCGGACGCATCCCCAAAGGCGTCCTCCTCGTCGGACCTCCAGGAACAGGCAAGACGCTGCTAGCGCGCGCCGTCGCTGGCGAAGCCAACGTCCCGTTCTTCTCGATCTCCGGCTCCGACTTCGTCGAGATGTTCGTCGGCGTCG
>AR_comb_assmDRAFT_10058980_pt1 | contig 25260 bp, 21 predicted proteins | sample ArasoioldDNA_FD_10543 | JGI IMG/M metagenome (IMG submission 10543) | reverse complement strand
ACAGGATGCCAAGATATTCCAGAGTGTCATATCACCAAAAGGGGACAAGAACCCAACATTCGTGTCAATGTCGTCTGTCCGGGGCTTATCGATACGGCGATGGCAGACCGCTTGACGGGAGGAGCAGGGAGCGACGTGGAACAGTTTATTCTCTCGCTGACGCCCATGCGGCGGCGGGGCACGGCAGCCGAAGTGGCCGAAGCTGTCGTGTGGTTGTGTTCGGATGCCGCGTCGTATGTGACAGGCCATTCCATGGTGGTAGACGGGGGACTCATGACCCTGTAGACCCTCTCTGCTTTCCTTAGGAGTCTCCGCGGTTCAGCCCTCCGGCTTTGTAGAGTGTATATGTGCCGCCTCACGTTCGCCCCCTGGCTTCGGTCAGGGTTTGCATATAGCCTCTACGGGCAGTCATGATGTGCTCCGTGGGCAAGCCCAGATCATTCAGAACAGCCTGCGCTGTAAAGGCCCCTGTGGCACACGCGCCTTCCATGAAGCCCTGGAAAGCGACTGAGGTATGTTCCCCGCAGAAGTGCAGATTCCCCACGCGCCGGCCCTCGATCCCTTCAAACGCCGTTTGCCCTGGACGATACGCTGCATAGCTCCCAAGTGCCAACGGCGCGCTCGGCCAGTGCATACGGAGGGCGTGGCCTGGACGGTACGTCGCTGCCGTACCCGGGAAAATGGCCTCAATCCGTGGCAGCGTCTCCAGGACCCTGGCTTCTGGGGTCCCCGCTCCTACCTGTATACCACTTTTCCCTCCGAGAAATGTCGTGAGGATACCGTTAGTCCCCTCTTGGCCACGCACCGCATCCCACAGACTTTGCAAGCCGTTGTCGGTATACACGGTACCATTGGCGTTATGCACACTGCGCCAGACACGTGTGGTGTACTGGCCGAGGAGCTTGGCGTTCGTGCCATAGCCCAGTTCGGTGATAACCCGACGTTTGAGTGGTGGCAACTCCAGGCGCAAGGCGACCTGACGCAGGAGAGAGAACGGTAGAGCCAGGATGACATGCTCGGCGTCACGTTCCACGCGGGCTGTCCCACGCTCGAAGGTCAAGCGATACGTCGCATCGGCCCGCTGCGTGACAGCCACAAGACGCATGTCTGTCCTGATCTGTCCAGCTACCGTCTCTGCCAGGCGTGTGGTGAGCGTATCGCTCCCGGTACGGACGTGGAAGCGTTCATCAGACTCACCAAAGAGGCGAAAAGCTTCGGGGGTTTTGAAATCGATGAGCCGGAACAAGTTGAGCACGGATTGGTCGTCGGCCTCTAAGCCAAACTCACCAACATAGGCCACTTCGAGAATAGCCCTGATAAGTGTGTTCGCCTCCGGTATCCTTGCCAGCCATTCTGTGATACTCATCGCATCCAGGCGCGCGAAGGCTGCTGCATGCTCCACCGCCGCGTCAACCTCAACCGCTATGCGCGCTGCAAGAGGGCGAAACGCGTCGACGATCTCGGCCTCGTCGAGGCGGCGATTCTGGAAGAAAAACGTATCGCGGAGCACCTCGGGAGGGTCATTGGCTAACAGATCATCAAGCGGCACCCCGAATTCCTGGGCTAAGCCGCGGCACCAGATATGGTTCGAGTCAATAAATTCACCGCCGAGTTCAGCTACTTGCCCCTCAGGACTCAGGCTGCGGGCCGTGAACACACGTCCGCCAACACGAGTCGCCGCCTCATAGACCTGCGCCCGCACTCCAGCCTGTCGCAGCCGATACGCCGCGTGCAGCCCGGCCAAGCCGGCGCCCACAACGGCCACCCGCTCCGTGCCATTATGGTGGCGTATGGAGCTCATGCAACTCGTAAACGGCAGGGCCGCCATGGCCGTGGCTCTTAGAGCTGTGCGCAACACCTCACGCCGCGTGGACTGCCACGTGGCCGAGACCTGTTCCACACATTCACGGGTTGGACGCCTCTGACGTTCTGCTAGCGACGCGAGACACGCCCACCGTTTTAACGCACCGAAGAGCCGTGTGCGTGCCATATGGGTAACTCAGGAGCCAAGTTTCTTCATGATCTTGGCGTGGTACTTCTGATAGGTGGGTTTGTGCAGCTGCTTTTCCATCATCATGTTGTAGCGCAGCATCTTCTCGTTCATTTTCTGCTGCAGAGACTGTCGTTCCGTCTCGTCATAACAGGCATCCAGCAGATTTTTCAGCGAGACGAGCTCTTTCTTCAGTTGCATTTCTTCGGGGAGCACACCGGCGTTCTTGAGAATTTTGTAGCCCATGCGCAAATGCTCAGGTACGCCGACCAAGTCATCAAGCTTAATAGGCTTCCCGTGGAAGGGGAGATTGTCGAATTCACCTCTTTCCATCGCTTCGCGGATGCGTTGTTCGGCAATTTTGGCCAGGATATCCATTGCCCTCCCTTCCACCCTCAAGGCACCCTGGGAGAGAGAGTCATCCCGCACCCCCTCAACCCAGAGTCACAGCTACACTACTTTGCGTGTGACAGGACTAACGTCCCTGCTGCAGAGAGCATACCACCCATGCCATTAACCAGCGACAACTTGGCATTGGGCACCTGCCGCGTCCCGCACTCGCCGCGCTGCTGGCGGGTGGCTTCGATGATCGGGAAGACGCCATACATCCCCGAATGAGTATAGGATAAGCCGCCACCGTTGGTGTTAATCGGTAACGAGCCACCGGGGGTTGACTTGCCATTTTCAAAGAAGGAGACGCCTTCGCCCGGCTTGGCAAACCCCAGTGACTCCAGCATGATGGGGGGGCCAGAGGTGAAAGCATCGTAGAGCATAATATGGTCGAAGTCGCTGTGGGTGACACCGGCCATGGCAAAAGCCCGCTGGCCGGAAATGCGTGTGGCCTCACTCAAGGGTAGCCCCTTCATCTGCGTGACTGAGACGTGCTCAGTGCCCTCGCCCGTGCCGCGGACGTAGACAGGTTTTTTGGCACAATCTTGCGCCCGGTCGGCGCGCGTCAGCACCACGGCCCCGCCGGCATCAGTCACCAGACAGATGTTAAGGATGTTAAAAGGATAGCAAATCGGTCGGGAGTTCAGCACTTCCTCAATCGTCAACGGGTCACGATACATGGCTTTCGGATTCAGCGCCGCCCAGGCGCGTGTGGACACGGCCACCTGGGCCCATTGCTCCAGCGTGGTACCATATTCGTGCATGTGGCGGGTAGTAATCATGCCAAAGTACGTGGGAGCAGCGCCAAAACCGTACGGGATTTCATACTGGCCACTGATGCTCGTATCGCGGGTACGGGTCACCCCTACGCCCGAGCGTCCGCTCTCGCCGTGCGAGACCACAGCCACATTGCATAGATGATGATGTAAGGCGGCGACAGCATGCTCGACCAGGATCATGAAGGAGCACCCGCCCACACTCGTGCCATCGACATATCGTGGCGTGATTCCCAGCGCCTCACCGAGCAGGGCCGGAGAATGCTGACCAGCCGTAAAGACGCCATCCACGTCGGTGATCTTGAGTCCGGCATCTCTGACCGCGTTGGTAATCGCCTCCAGATGTAACGCTAATTGACTCTTGTGGGGAAGCGTGCCGATTTCGTCGCTCTCGTCCACCCCCACGATACATACCGCATTGGACAGCTCTCTCATTGTGTTGCGCTCTGCCATACGTTGCGCCTCCTGGCTAGCGTGCCGGTTGGAACAGAGGAATGGTCACCTCGTCCGTCAGCTTGGAAAACACTATTTCCACGGGCATGTCGCACTTAATCACTTTGGGGTCAGGCTCCACATTCACGAGATTGGACAACATGCGCGGCCCTTCCTCCAGTTCGATCATGGCCAGGACATAGGGCGGTGGCACCTTGACGGCGCGATTGAACGGACGATACAGGATCTCAAATGAGTAGAGCTTGCCCTTGCCACTGCCCTGGACCCAGGTCAGGTTTTTGGAATGACAATGCGGGCAAAACACGCGCGGATAGAAGTGGATCTTGCTACAGTCCTGGCATTTGGGCAGCATGAGTTTGCCTTCCTTCATGCCATCCCAATACGGCTTTGACTCCGGTGTAATCGGCTGTGGAATTGGACGTTCGGGTTCCATGAGACTCCTTTCACCTCGGCAGTGTGTCGTCTTGCCTCGAGCGGCTAGCCGAGCCATTCAGTAATGCCGCGAGCCATAACTCAGGTGTTATCGATGTCAGAGAAGAAATCGAGCTCCTCGGTGAAGAGGGTGACTGCCTGACGATAAGAGCCCTGCCACCAGGTCAGATCAGTCCCCCAGAAGACAACGATACTAGCGCGATCGCCGCCAGCCCGCCCCCATTGCCCGCAGCCGCTCATCTTTCCTTAAGCGGGCTAGGGCAGCGCACCAGGGCTACCCCGCCTGGCGGCCAGGGCCGCTCGGGGAGCTCTGCCCCCCGGACGTATATACTTGGGCATCAATCGCCGTCATAGCTGCGTCGCTCCAGAGCTGGTTTCCACTGCGTCACTCTCTTCTCAGCGGCAAGAGCAAAAAAACTCCGGGAGGGGCAAAGTACTCGGGAATTATGACGCTGTCAAGTCTGGGGGGTACTATCGTCAGATATCGCTTGGCCCGATTCCGCACCACCAAGCTCCCGGAGTATTACCGCTACTGTTCTCTCAGAAGGTCATGGACTTGCCTGGACGCTCTACACAGATAGAGCATATCTGAAGTTCTGCTTGACGCCCTAGTGTGCTACACTCGTGCGCACCGGAAAATGGGGCGCAGCCTGCCTACCGGGCGACACGCTGACCACACAGGGTCGTGCCTCTTGTCCTCGCGTCGTTTGCGGAAGGGGAGCCGCATGGAAACTATTACTGATATCGCTATCCAGGAATGTTTTGTGATCCACGTACTTGACAACCGCCTCCCAGCCGTCCAATGCTCGCAGGCCCTCACGCCGCTGCCAGATACCTTGCGTGCTAGCCTCCACAGGTATCTGCTGGCCCTCCTCAAGCCCCAATTCAGGCGCAAGCGCTATGGTCGCTTCCGGCCTGAATCTGTGGTGTTGCAGGCGTACGAGCACATGCTCGCCAGCCGGCGCCGCCATGGGCAGGTCGAGGCGACAGATTTCCTGACTGCTTCCCAGGCTATTGCCACACGTCTGTTCGACGTGATGCGACAGTCGCCGCAGAATGGCTCCCATCCTCAGCCAGGTACCATTACGCCTGGAGATCTGTTGGTGGGGCTATTTCAGGGTAGGGCCCCGCAGCCAGTGCCGGAGCCGTGGCTTTTCCTCATCAAGGTGGATTTGGAATCGGCTCTGCAGCGGCAGCTCCAACCGTATGGCACGGATGGAGTGCAGACGATTTTAACGGTACGTGACGGGCTCATGCCCAAGCTATCAACGGAGAAGGTGCAGAAATTCGCCCTGATTCGCTTTGCGGATGACCCCGCCGCCTACGATGTCCTTATGACTGATCCACAGGGGGGCAAAGCGGAGATCGCAAAATTTTTCGCCGAAGATTTTCTCCAGACGGACGCGTTCCGCACTGCAGACGAGCAAGTGGAACTTTTGTTTACACGGACCTATGACTGGGTGAGCGCGCACGAAGAGGTGCTCTCGCCACAGGAGCGCGGTGCGGTGCTGGAGTCCATGCGGACCCTCCTGGTCGAGCGCGCGACCCAGGCTGAGCCGGTGGCACCGCGGGATCTCGTAGCCTCTTTGCCTCTGACCGCACCGCGTCCCCAGGAGGCAGTCGCAGAACTGCGCCAATCGTTTGAGATGACCCTCACCGCGCCACATGACGGCGTCGACAGCATTCCGGTCAACCGCGAACTTCGTATCCAGACTGTACCCCGCGTGGCGCAACGGACGCAGGTGACTTATGAGCTCGATTTCGGTGTGCGACTCAGCGGTGAGCAGGAAGCGATTGAGCGGCTGTTTGTCCATCCGCCACGCCGCGTGGCGGAGCATACGGAGTTAACGATCCGGACTCTAACCTTTCGGCCTGTAGTGTAGGCGTGACGACTATCCCTTTCATTTTGAGAAGCCAAGCTCTCTCAAGTTGACAGATGCATAAAGGGCCCGTAGCTCCTCTCTCCGAGGAAAGGGGACAGGGAAACATATCTGAGAGCGGCGACCGCCAGGAAGCGTGCCGTGCCACCAGTGTAAGTGGCATGGGAATTGCTCTCTTGAGAGTGTAAAGTCGCCTTACAGATCCTATTCCCAATATGAGCGAGAGGAGTTCTGCCCCTGTCCCGCCTTCCTGGGTATTTGGATGAGCCTATGACCAACGTTACCCACCACGGGATGACCTGCCGAAAATTCTTAAAAAGGTGTGGGCATTGCGCCGCGTAGCATGCCGCTAGAAGAGTTTTGTGTGACTACGGTACAGGGGCTCTATCAAGAAAACGTCCTGGAACGGGCGGAAGCGGCCATTAAAGGCAGTCCCCTGACAGCAGAGCCGATCAACAGGGCCGCTGCCAAACCGATGGCCATGAATACCTATAAGCTTGACCTGACTAGGGGGCTGGTAACGCGCGTGTTCGAGCAAGTAGTCTGAGCTACGGCACCTGCACTCTAGCCAGCAAGGAGGCATAGAAGATGGCTTTTGTAGCCTCAGTACACGCCAAGGCAATTGACCTGATCAAGTTGTCACTTGATATGACCACCGCGGCCGGCTCAGGCCATCCTACGTCGGCGGCAAGCCTGGCACATCTGGTTACCGTGCTGATGTATACCCACATGCGGTATGATCCGGCATGTCCAGATCATCCGACAGCGGATCGCCTCGTCCTGTCTGAGGGGCATGCCTGCCCCATCGTCTATGCCGCGGTGGCTGATCTGGGGCTGGCCATTGGCAAAGACCCGGAGCACCGACGACCAATGACCCGGGACGATGCACTGCGCTTGCGGGCCATCGACAGTGAAATTGATGGCCATCCTAACCCGGCGGAAGGGTTTCCCTTCTTCCCGGCTGCCACCGGCTCGCTTGGGCAGGGACTGTCGATTGCCAATGGCCTGGCGCTGGCAGCCCGGTTAGATGGTCTGGACAAGCGTATTTTCTGTCTCATTGGTGATGGGGAGAGCCGCGAAGGGCAGATCTGGGAGGCGGTCGATTTTCTGATGGATCATCACCTCACAGCGGTCTGCCCAATCTTCAATTGCAATGCGTATGGGCAGTCCGACGCGGTGAGTCTGCAACAGTCCCCGGACGTCACCGCCGCCAAGCTCCGCGCCGCTGGTATGACGGTGCGCGTGATCGACGGCCATAATCCTCGGGAGATCCAGCGCACCCTGGAAGTGCACGCGTCCCATGCGGATAATCCCACTGCTAAACCCTGTGCCATTGTGGCACAGACCGTCAAAGGCTGGGGGTTTACCTCAGTGCTGGGCAGCAACAGCCATGGCAAGCCGGCGACAGAGACGGAAAAAGCCCAGGCTCTGGAGGCACTCGACGCCATGGCCCAGCACCTGGGAGCCGCCTTGACGAAGGGCGCCCTGCGGCGTCCGCCTGTCCCGGCAGTGGAAGTTCGGCGTCCACAACCCGCTCAAGAAGTCCCCAGCTTCCGTGAGGCCTTACGGCGCGGCGGACAGGAGGGCATGTTGGATAAAGGTGCGATGGCTCCGCGTCGTGCCTACGGTGTGGCCTTGCGGGCCCTGGGGCATGCCTATCCGCACGTGGTCGCTCTGGATGCGGACGTCCGCAACTCCACCTACTCCGATACCTTTTTGCACGATGAGGCGCTGCGGGAGCGCTTTTTCGAGTGTCGCATTGCGGAGCAGAATATGCTGTCGTGCGCAGGGGGGCTCGCCGCCGGCGGCAAGCTGCCGTTTGTCTCGACCTTTGGCAAATTTCTGGTGCGAGCCTACGATCAGCTAGAGATGGGTCTTATTAGTCGCTTCAACCTGAAAATCGTGGGATCGCACGTGGGTGTGAGCCTGGCGGCTGATGGACCAAGCCAGATGGCGCTGTCGGACGTGGCTTTCTTCCGCGCCTTGACTACAGTCCGTACCCATGAAGGCAAACCGCTCCTCTACCTGCTGCAGCCGGCCGATGCCTATGCTGCCTACGCGCTCACCGTGGCCATGGCGGCACACGAAGGGCCGTGTTATCTGCGGACGCTGCGGCCCGATGTGCCGTTGCTGTACAATGACGCCACGGCCTTTGCGCTTGGTGGGCAACACGTCCTGGCTGAAGGACACGACCTCTGCATCATCGCTGCCGGCTATATGGTCCATGAGGCCCAGAAGGCGCTGCCCCTGCTCAAGGAGCATGGTATTGCAGCCACGCTTGTAGATTTGTATTCACTTCCCTTTGATGATGTGGCTATACTGAAGCTAGCCCAGGAAAGTCACGGCCAGGTACTCACAGTGGAAGATAATTATGGGGCCGGTATTGGCTCAGCGGTGGCTGATGTGCTCGCCCTGCATGGCGGCGCATATACGCTCACGCAGATGTATGTACGCCAGATCCCTAAATCAGGCCGTACCCCGGATGAGGTGCTGGCCTTTCTGCAGCTCTCCGCGTCTGACATTGTGCATACTGCGGTCAGCATGCTGGACGTGGCCTCACGCTAGCTAGGTACAGCCTGAGGAAGCCAAACTCTATTATAAAGTCCGTACCACGCTTGCCCCACACGAAGCAAGGCATAGGAGGGCGCAACGCCATGAGGATGAACCCATTACTTCAATTGACGACATGTGGGCAGAGCTACTGGCTCGATAACCTGACGCGCGATATGATCGCCGATGGTGAGTTGCACACGCGTGTGACTGAGCAAGGTCTGCGCGGCGTCACGTCCAACCCGGCCACGTTCCATAAGGCCATTGTGGGGAGCTCGGCATACGACGCACAAATCAAGCAGCTGGCAGGGGAGGGGAAAGAGACCGCGGCCATCTATGAGCACCTCGTGGTCACGGACGTGCAAGACGCCTGTGACATCTTGCGGCCGGTGTACGACGCCTCGGCTGGGGGCGATGGCTTTGTGAGTCTGGAAGTCTCGCCATATCTGGCCCATGATACACTGGGCACCATGCAGGAGGCACGCCGGCTCTTTAACGCCGTCGATCGTCCAAATGTATTCATCAAAATTCCTGGCACGCCGGCAGGCATTCCCGCCATCGAGGAGATGTTGTACGAGGGGATCACGGTTAACATCACACTGCTCTTTGCTATTGAGGACTATGAAAACGTGGCGCAGGCCTATATACGCGCCCTGGAACGGCGCCTCGCCGAGGATAAGCCGGTCAACAATGTGGCGTCGGTGGCCAGCTTCTTCCTGAGTCGCATTGACGTGCTCGTTGATCAGCTGCTCGGGCATCGACTCCGTCCGGGGCAGCCCAATGAGAACGTGAGCCGCTGCGAGCAGCTCTTAGGCAAAGTCGCTATTGCCAATGCCAAGCTGGCCTACCAGAGTTTTCAACGCCTCTTTGGGAGTGCACGCTGGCACGCCCTGGAAGCGCAAGGCGCGCGGGTGCAGCGTCCACTGTGGGCGAGCACGAGCACCAAAAACCCTCTGTATCCGGACACCCTCTATGTTGAACCACTGATTGGGCAGCACACAGTCAATACCATGCCGGCCGAGACCATTGTCGCCTTTGCGGATCATGGGAAGGTCGTGGCCAATACCATTGAGGCAGACCTGGAAGAGGCGCAGCGCATCCTGCGCGATCTCGAAGGTGTAGGCATTGACTTCCATTGTGTCACCTGGCAGCTGCAAAACGAGGGTGTGCAGAAGTTTATCGAGCCCTACGACGCCCTGATGCAGGCGCTGACAGCCAAACGCCAGGCGATCCTGGGCGAGCGCTCCTAGCCCGCATCGGATGTGTGTGCTCCTTGAGAGTAAAACAGGAGGAAACATGCCGCCGAAAGATGATGTTGCGCGCTATCGAGAGAACCGGCAAGACGAGATTAACAGTGCAGCGCTCTATCGCACCTTAGCCGCACTCGAGCCACAGACGCAACTGTCGCAGATCTACGAGCGTCTAGCCACGGTTGAGGAAAGGCATGCACGGTTCTGGGAGCGTCACCTACGGGCTGCTGGTGAGTCCGTACCGCCACCGCAGCCAAGCTGGCGGGCGCGCGTGCTCATCTGGTGCGCCAAGCGCCTGGGGCCACAGTGGGTGTTGCCGACCATCGCCACGGCCGAGCGCGTGGATCGTCATATGTACGATCGGCAGCCGGAAGCGCAGAACACCGCACTTCCTGTCGATGAGCGCTCCCACGCACGTCTCCTCAGCGCCATCGTCGGCCAGACAGGTCTCGATGGCAACGCGCTGGCCCGCTTTGAAGGGCGCCACCGGGCCATTGGGGGGAACGCGCTCCGCGCCGCCGTGCTAGGGGCGAACGACGGCTTGGTCTCCAATCTTAGTCTGGTCATGGGGGTGGCGGGAGCTGAACTCTCGGGACAGACGATCCTGGTCACCGGCTTGGCGGGGCTGCTTGCCGGCGCCTGCTCGATGGCGATGGGAGAGTGGCTCTCGGTCCAGAGTGCCCGCGAACTCAATCAGCGTCAGCTTGCCATCGAGGCCGAGGAGATCGAGACCGTCCCGGAGGAAGAGCAACAAGAGCTGGCCCTGATCTATGAGGCCAAGGGTCTTACTGAAGACGAGGCAAAAGCCATCGCAGCCAAGCTGATGGCCGATAAAGACAGCGCCTTGGATGCTCTGGCACGCGAGGAACTGGGTATTGATCCTCAGGAACTCGGGGGATCGGCGTGGGCCGCGGCAGGAACGTCGTTTGTCCTGTTTGCGGGCGGTGCGATTGTGCCGGTTGCTCCCTTCCTGCTCCTGACCGGCACGAGCGCCGTCATCGTGAGTATACTGGCGAGCGCTCTAGCTCTTTTTCTGGTCGGCGCTGCCATTACTCTCTTCACGGGTCGGAATTTACTCTCCACAGGGCTGCGGCAATTGCTCTTTGGAGCAGTGGCGGCAGGAGCGACCTACGGCATTGGTCGCCTGCTCGGCGTCACGCTTGCGGGCTGAGGGGGAGTAGTCTGCCAAGCCCCTCCCCAGTTTTACCACAGCAGCTCTATTCCTGGTGAGAAGTGATACGTAGTACGGAATGCTCGAGATTGGCACCCAAGAACCTGCACATCGCCACTATGTAGTGATCGAGGCGGATTATGAGATCAGTGAGGGTGTCTCTAGAGCTATAAGCAGCTCCTGGGGGAGCGTCTGGGTTCTGACGAGCAATGATACGGGCATGCAGATCGCGCATCTGGGTGAGAAGGTTCTGCGGGTCGCCATGGAATCGGTAGATCGTACATAGGCGGGGAAACTCATTGGTTAGATGGGTATGGGAGACTTCTGAGCCGGTCCAGGGAAGCCCAAAAAAGCTACAGAAGGTAGCGGTGATTGCGTCGAGTACAGCGTGGGCAAAGTCATAAAACTGCTCGTAGATAAACGTCACGATGGCGGGGCTGTAGCCACCGAGCACCGTCTGGAGGATTGGATAATAGGCGAGCCACACATTGAGGCTCTGAGTCAGCAGCGTTATGGCTGCCGCGTTGGGGCAGGTGCGGATCAAGGTCAGAAACTGTGCAATCGCTGCAGCTGCATGCAGGGTATCCATAATGGTCAGGGCACCCGTAACGAAGAGATATGCTTTTCAGACTTTTCAAGCAAGCAATTAGCAAAGACTGTGCCATAGGGACGGCCGTTGGCATCCATAGGCGGTCTTGCATGAGGGGCGGGGACACGTGTCATGGGGCCAGTCGCTGTGGACGGCATTTGTACTCTCTCAGTGCGAGAGAGCCATTCTCAACATGAGAGATCAGAGCGGCTGTCAATTGGTGCATGAGGCGAGATGGAGTCATAAAATTCTGATAAAATATAGGTTTGGAGTGTTGTGAAGGAGGCAGGCGATCCGGGCTGCCGAGGCAGTCTGCAGCGCCTGGAGGCGAGACAGTGGGGCCGTCTTACAAATGTTCGCGAGGGAATTCTCGCTCTGGGAGGAAAGGAGAGCCGACCATGAGCACACGCATCGCCCCGGCCGAAGCGTTGGTCAGAGCGGGTCGAGCGGCGCAGCATGGGGCGCAGAACGCTGCCCAGCATGCCAATGGCGAGGTCAGCACGCTGCCGATGGACTGGGGTGACCTGGGAACATCTGACCATGTGGTTCTCGTATATGAAGCGGAGGTTCATCTTGTCGATGCGGTGAGTCGCTTCGTGAGCATTGGGCTGGCGGCGGGGGAGGCAGCTATCGTCGTCGCCACGCCGCCGCATCGGGAGCAACTGGGCGCACGACTGTGCACCCAGGGGGTGGATCTCGCCACTGCGTGTGCGCAAGGGCAGTACATCGCACTGGATGCGGCCGAAACACTGGCGCAGTTCATGATCGACGGCTGGCCGGATGCGCAGCGGTTTGCCGATGTTGTCGGGAGCGTTATCGCCGGCGCGAGGAGTCGGTATCCGCACATGCGTGTCTTTGGGGAGATGGTGGCGCTGTTGTGGGCGGCAGGGCACAGCGATGCCACTCTCCATCTCGAGACACTCTGGCACGATCTCCTCAAGACCTATGCCTTTCCGTTGTTGTGTGCCTATCCCCTACACGGTTTTGTCAAAGGAACACACGCCCAGCAGTTCCCCACGATCTGTGCGGCGCATTCCCACGTTATCCCGGCGGAGAGCTACATGGCGCTGACAAGTCCTGACGAGCGCCTGCGGACTGTGGCGCAGCTCCAGCAGCAGGCGCATGCCCTCGCCACTGAGATGGCGGAACGTCAAGCCGTCGAGCAGACCTTGCGTCGCAGCGAGCAGGAGCTCGCCGACTTCTTCGACCATGCCCCAATGGCACTACACTGGGCCGGTTCGGATGGCCTCATCCTACGTGTGAATGAGACCGAATTACGTCTGCTCGGCTATACCCGTGACGAATATCTCGGGCACCACGTTGCTGAGTTCCACGCGGACCAGCACGTGATCGCGAATATCCTGCGGCGGTTGCACGCCGGCGAAGAGCTCCAGGACTACGAGGCGCGGATGGTCTGCAAGGATGGGACGATCAAGCACGTCCTGATTAACTCCAATGTGCTGTGGGAGCAGGGCCAGTTCATCCATACTCGCTGCTTCACCCGTGATATCACAGAACGCAAACGGGGTGAAGAAACTCGGGAGCGTCTGGCGGCCATTGTCGACTCCTCGGATGACGCCATCATTGGCCACACCCTGGAGGGGATCATCACCAGCTGGAATCGAGGCGCGGAACGGCTCTATGGGTACAGCCCGGCAGAAGTCATTGGCCAGCCACTCACTGTCCTGGTTCCGCCCGACTTGTCCGATGATCTTCCCCATCTGCTCGAACGCCTGCAGGGAGGGGAGAGCATCGACCATTACGAGACCCAACGGCTACACAAGGATGGCACGCGCTTGGACGTCTCCCTCACCATCTCACCCATCCGGGATAGCACTGGCTGGATCATCGGTGCCTCGAAAATTGCCCGCGACATTACGGCACGCAAGCAGGCTGAGGTGGCCCGGCACTTCCTCGCCGAGGCCAGTACGCTCCTGGCATCATCACTCGATCCTATGACCCAGCTTGAGCAGCTCGCTCACCTGATCGTCCCCATCCTGGCGGACTGGTGTTGTGTGGACATCCTGCACGATGACGGGCAGATTCACCGTCTTGCAGTCGTCCATGCCGACCCTGCTAAGGCTGCCCTGGCTGAGCAGCTACGTCAGCAATACGCGATACTGACCCTCGATGCCCCACATACGCTGGTCCAGGTGCTGCGTACAGGGCAGTCCTGGTTTGATCCGGCAGTGTCTGCGACCCGGCTGCGGGCCGAGGCCCGGGATGCGGCGCATTGGGAACTGGAGCAGGCCCTGGGGTTCCAGTCGGAAATCGTTGTTCCACTCCTGGCCCGTGGCCGGGTACTGGGCACGATTACCTGTGTGCGCGACGACGGGGGGCGGCGCTACAGTACAGCAGAACTGGCCCTGGCTGAGGAACTTGCCCGCCGTGCGGCCCTGACCTTCGACAATGCCCGGCTCTATCAGGAGGCGCGGGCGGCCCAGGAAGCGCTCCAGCAGGCCCACGCCGTCCTGGAACAGCGGGTAGCAGAGCGGACGGCAGCCCTCGAGCACGAAATGACTGAGCGCCAGCAGGCTGAAGCCCAGCTGCGACAGCAGCAAGCTATACTCTTCCAGCACGAGAAGCTCGCCGCTATGGGCACCATGCTGGCGAGTGTGGCACATGAGCTCAATAATCCCCTCGCTGTCATCATGATGGAGGCCGACCTCCTCCACGAGGAAGGGCAAAGCCCTGCGCCGACGCAGTCACGCCAGCGGCAAGACGACCTCCAGGTCGAACCCGTGAAGGCCATTACGCAGGCCGCCGAGCGTTGTATGCGCATTGTGCGTAACTTCCTTACCCTGGCGCGGCAGCATCCACCCGAGCGCCAAAACGTGGCGCTCAATACGGTGGTCGAAGGGACAATGGAGCTGCTGGTCTATGGGCTTCAGGTGGATACGGTGACGGTAGACTGGCAGCTCGCGCCAGCTCTCCCCCTGCTATGGGCAGATCCCCACCAGCTGCATCAAGTGATCGTGAATCTCGTTACCAACGCCCATCACGCGCTGCGTGATGGACCACTGCCTCGGCGTCTCACCCTCACCACCCGCTATGATCCTAGAGAGACCGGGGTTGTCCTGGAGGTGGCGGACACCGGACCCGGGATCCCGCTAGCGCTGCAGGCCAGGCTCTTCGAGCCCTTCTTTACTACGAAACCCCCTGGGGTAGGGACCGGCTTAGGGCTACCACTCTGCCGCGGGATCATTGAGGCACACGGGGGCAGCATTAGCGTCGAGAGCCAGCCCGGGCAGGGTACGGTCTTTCGGGTGGTGCTACCCGTGCCAGCGGAGGTGAGCACCGGCAGAGCCCCCACTAGCACAGACACCCCACTCGCCGTTACCAGGAGCGCCAAAACCATACTGGTCGTGGATGATGAGCCAGGTATCGCCAGTGCCTTAGCCCATCTGCTGCGTCGGGACGGACATACCGTGGACACGGCGGCGAATGGGCAGCTCGCGGTGACCAAGCTGCACACGCAGGCCTATGATCTCATACTCTGTGATCTCCGCATGCCGGAGCTGGATGGCCCCGGGCTCTATCAGGCACTGCAACAGCAGCAGCCACATCTGCTCCGGCGGATGATTTTCCTCACCGGAGATACGCTGAGTGAAGAAGCGCGCACGTTTCTCGAACAGACTGAGGTGCCCCGTCTGACCAAACCCTTCCGTGCAGCGGAGGTGCGGCAGCTCGTCCAGCAAGTGTTACAAAAGGCCGACGCGTAGGCACAGCACGTCTGGAGGAGTACGCCATGCGCGCCACGCTGGTTGGCCATGCCTGCTGGTTGTTTGAGACAGCGGCAGGATGTTTTTTGACGGATCCGGTGTTGTACGATTCCTTCGAGGAAGGTACGGTAATGCCGTGTCCACGACGCGCGGTGCGGTTGGAGCAACTCCCAGCGTTGCAAGGCATTATTGTGTCGCATCGGCATCTCGATCACTTCGATCTGCCGAGTCTGGCAGCGCTCGACCGACAGGTGCCGGTCTTCTGCCCTGATGATCCCTTCCTGCTCTACGGATTGCAGCACCTGGGCTTTTGCGATATACGCCGTCTCGCGCCTTTCGTGGCTCAGCAGCTTGGTGGTCTGCGGCTCCTCCCAACTCCATCCCTGAACCGAGACGTCCTGGAGTACGGCCTTGTCGTGCAGGACGAGACCGGGACCATCTTCAATCAGGTCGATACTTTCCTCGCGGCTGACACGATCCAGCATTTGCGCCGTGAGGTAGGCCAGCTTGATGTGCATCTGGTCATGTATGCCAGTCAGCATTTTGACCTCTTTGAGAGTAAGCGGGCCAATACCGCGGCCATGCATGGGATTAACCTGCACACGGCCTCTCGCCTCGCCGCTGGCTGTGTGGTCCCGGCTGCCGCAGGGTTCCGGTTTGCCGATGACCTGGCGTGGCTGAATCGGCATGTTTTCCCTATCTCGCAAGCGAGGTTTGTGCAGGATCTGCACCAGATTAGCCCGACATTGCGTCTTGTCGAGGTCAACCCAGGAGACACCCTGGCGATCGCGCATAGCCAGGTCGACGTGTACCGGCAGGTGGCGGCTTACGTTACCATGCTGGAGGATGATACTCACTTGATTGCCTATGATGCCTCCGCGCCCATTCCGGCCCTGGAAGATCGTAATCCAGCAGGGTATGGTCTCCAGGGATTACGGGAGTTTGTCCAGGGTGTCGTGGCGGTCGGATTGCCACAGTACCTGGCGCGGGGCGTCGCCACCAGGGAGCAGGTGGCCATGCAGTACCTGCGTTACGGTGTAGTCTATCAGGTGACCGTCGTGTTCCCCGATGGCGCGCCCCGCTCCTGGACCTATCGCTTTGATCGGCAGCGCCAGACGGTGCAGCGTGTGTCAGACGATGTTGTGCCTGATGTCCGTAAGTGCATCACGGCTTCGGCACTGGTCGATTTCTGTCTAGGACGTCGCAGTTACTTCGCGGTGCGCACGCAGTCTAGACGGTCAGTGCAGGTGTATGAGGTGGTGCAGACCGCGCCTGGCGTGGTAGCGCAAGAGGTGGACCTGCCAGATCTGCTGACCCACTATATTCTCAACGAGATGGCGGGCGCAGAGCGCCGTGGTAGGGACTGGATTGATTTTGTGACGAGGGGATTGCATCGGCTGGAGGGCGCATAGCTCCCTCTCCCAGAGGGAAGGCCACCCGTTAAGCTGGGTGCCCTCTGCCGACGCAGTCGCAGGGGGAGGGGATAAGGAGAGGGAACTCAGACATTACTCATGATCCGGAATGCGCTTCACCTGCTCCAGCCAGGCGGTCGCCTCGGCGTCGCTGGGGGCCCGGTAGTCCCCACGTGGGGAGAGTGAGCCTCCCGAGCCAACCTTCGGGGCATTGGGCACACAGGTGCGCTTGAACTGGCTGATCTGGAAGAAACGCCAGACGAAGACACGTAGCCAGTGCTTAATCTCGCTAATACTGTACTCATGCCGATTCGCTTCCGGGATATCCGGCCAATGGCCGCTGGTACGGTCGCGCCAGGCGCAGTAGGCGAGGAAGGCAACCTTGGGCGGGGCATAGCCCAGACGGGTAGTGTAATACACATAGAAATCGTGCAGCTCGTAGGGGCCAATGACGGCTTCGGTCTTCTGGCTCGGTTCGTCGCCTATGCCATCGCCGGGGACCAGCTCTGGACTCACTTCCGTCGCTAAAATATCCTGTAACACATGACTGGCCGGGGCGCCCAGCAGGTGGGTATCGGCCACCCAGCGAATGAGGAACTGGATCAGGGTCTTGGGAACACTGGCGTTGACGTTGTAATGCGACATATGATCTCCCACCCCGTAAGTTGACCAGCCGAGCGCCAATTCACTTAGGTCGCCGGTCCCCAGGACCAGCGCATTGTGATAGTTCGCCAGGCGGAAGAGGTGACTTGTCCTCTCACCGGCCTGGACGTTCTCAAACGTCACATCATACACGCGCTCGCCGCGCGCATATGGATGCTGCAGGTCGCGCAACATCTGCTCGCAGCTCAGGCGAATGTCGATTTCATGGGCCTCACAGCCGATAGCCTCCATGAGGGCGCGGGCATTGGTCAGGGTGCGCGAACTCGTGGCAAAGCCCGGCATGGTATAGGCTTTGATATGCGTGCGTGGATAGTCCAGCAGGTCCATGGCGCGAGCGGCGACGATGAGGGCTTGCGTCGAATCGAGCCCACCTGAGACACCCACCACCACTTTGTGGATGCCGGCACTGGTGAGGCGCTTCACCAGGCCCTGGACCTGGATGTTATATGCTTCGTAACACCGGCGGTCGCGCACTGCCGGATTGCTCGGCACGAATGGGAACCGGTCGTACTGACGCTGACACAGCAGTCGCCCGCTCTGGGGGAATTCCAACGTGAAGCAGACGTCCCGAAACTGGCGTATGACGTCGCGCTGGAGTTGCACACTCTGATTAAAACTCGTTTGGCGCATGCGCTCCTGGGACAGGCGTTGCAAGTCAAGATCGGCCAGCACTAATTGCGAGGTGTATTGGAAGCGGGCTGACTCAGCGAGCAGCGCGCCGTTTTCATAGATGATGGCGTGGCCATCCCAGGCTAGATCGGTAGTCGATTCACCCGTACCGGCGGCAGTGTACAGGTAGGCGGCCAGACAGCGTGCTGATTGGTTTGAGACCAGGCTATGGCGGTACTCTTCCTTGCCGATGGTGATATTCGAGGCTGAGAGGTTTAAGAGGACCGTAGCGCCGGCCAGCGCCGCGTGGCATGAGGGCGGGATCGGCACCCACAGATCCTCACAAATTTCTACAAAGAAGGTGCAGCCCGGGCCAGCGCGAAACAGTAACCGCTCGCCAAACGGCACGTCCGTTTGGCCACCCAGGGTGATGGTGTCGCGTGTGGCCGAGGCCGCCGGGGCGAACTGCCGCAGCTCATAAAACTCACGATAATTCGGCAAAAATGTCTTGGGGATAACGCCCAGAATACGCCCTCGGTACAGCACCACGGCACAGTTGAAGAGCAGGTGATCAATCTGGAGCGGCAATCCCACGACAGTGACCAGGGGCAGCGCAGCCGACGCCTGTTGCACGGTCTGCAGGGCGTCGATAGCACCCTCCAGGAGGGCCTGCTGGTGGAACAGGTCGTCGCACGCATACGCCGATAAGCCCAGCTCCGGGAACAGGATGAGGACGGCTTTCTCACGCCAGGCCTGCTCCATCAATTCCACGGTGCGGGCAGCGTTAAAGGCTGGATCCGCCACCCGCGACTCGGGGATGCCCACGGCGGCACGGATAAAACCGTGATTGTACAAGTTGAAAAACTCTGCTGAGGTTTGCACGTGTGCTGCCCCTTTTCTCCCATACGCACCACAGTGACCCTGGAAGATTGTTCGTGTCTTCAAAACACTAACAGTATATACACAATCATGCCCGCGTCAAGGCAAATTCAAACGCAACTGTGGGAGTACAGTGGGTGACACACATAGGGCAGGGGAGGGGCAGCCCCTTCCTACACTAGGCAAACCGCCGCGCATCCTCAGCCGCATACACCGCCACCGTCGTATCGGCTGCACAGGTCGCCTTGAGCCGCTCCACCACGTCCGCTAGACGGCCGGCGGGGATCGCACACGTCATCTGGCTGTTCGGCAGTCCTGTGCGCACGCGACTCAGCATGCAGCCCACACTGGCGGCGACTTCCTGCTGTTCCTTAGCGATGGCGATGATATGGCACTGCGGCTTACCCTCCATACGCATGCCGGGCAGGGCGTCGTGCATGATCATGACCTGCTTGGGATTCAAGCGCAGGAGTACCACATCGGGATCAGTACGCGTGTCTGGCAGCGGCCCATAGGTGACGCATTGCGGTTTCTGACGCACCACCGGAATCTGCGGCACCATATCCATGGTCACCCAGCCACTTGCCAGCAGCGCTGCCACATCGGCATTGCCAGCCACTTCTTGCATGGTTTTGAAGCCATGTGTCATACTGCCCACACTGCAATTGCCATGATCCGCAGGGAGGGTCGCAAACGTCCGATCCGCCGCTTTCACCCAGAACACGCACCCCGCCGAGACTTTCCCGGTCCGTCCATCAGGCGTGGGCGCTGGCATGGTGCCTTCGTACACCGGTATCCCTGCTGGCACTGCATCAAGAAACGTGATCGCAATCGGTGTCATATCCAAACTCAACAGCTCTTGCAACTCGGCAGCCAATCCTTTCCAGTCTTGTGCCATCTGTGCGTCTCCCAGTCTTTCGGTCTTAGACTCTCTAACCCTCAGCACCGCCAAAATGGCGGGGCAACTAGCCGTGCGCAGCACCCGGGCGCAGCACTTAGCGTTCCGACGGCTTCTTCTCTCCCCAGATATCCCACACGGCTTCGTACTTGGGTGGAAATGCTGCTGTATAGTTCATAAAGGTTGGTATCGGATAGCGGATGCCATTCTTATGGGTGCTCTGCAACCCCTCTATAACTGCATCGAGCTTTGATGCGGGAATCGAGAACGCCATCTCATCATCCTGCGTCTGACCGAACATGCGGTCCCCCGTGCAGGGAAGAATGACCTGGCACTCATCCGTCTGCATGGTCCTGACGATGATGTCCGCGCAGTCCAGCCGGCCACCAAACGATGAGGTCAGATACCCACCCTGGTGGTAGAGGGCCGCTTGCACCAGGCGCATCACCTGCGCGGAATTGCCGAAGACTACCACCACATCGGGAGGGTCAAACGGATGATTCCGCAGGGGCGAGGCAAACAGGCTGGCGTAGCGCCCCACCTCGAACTTTGGCACTGCTGCCTCCATGCGCGCTCCGGCTTCCAGGCTCTCCGTGTACATGCCCATGCAGGCATGGCCTTCTTGCACGTATTCGACATTCGGCTTAAACCCGAGCGCCACCAGCCCAGGCGGGCAAGAGTGGTGCTCCGCTGCCAACCCAATAGACCAGCCATAGCGTCGTACTATGTTAATGGTCTGGCAGGTGGCAAAGTGCGAGCCTAAATCTGCCGGCGTGCGCGTCCGGGGTGGAAACGCCTCTCCAGGCGGCAGCATTTTCAGACCCACTGGAAACGTCGCCGGCCGCACGTATGTCTCCAGCATATCAGTAATCGCCTGCACGTCCATCCTCTTTTCCCTCTCCCCCTTGCTCTCTCTTGTTGCACTACGGCTGCCAGTGAAACGGAGCAAAGTGTCCATTCGTACCGCTGGTGTCCCAGGCCAGATTATGATCGCGGTAGCGATGTACCGTGGCTTGCGCCAGTGCCAGCTTGGACGAGACCGGATGCCCCGCATTGGTGGCCCACACCGGCTCACTGCCATCCCGTCCGGTCACGGCGGCGACGGCGACCTCCAGGATATCGGATATCGTTATACGCCGCGTATTGCCTTCCACAGTGAAGGTGATGGGGGCCGTTTGTACCCCAAGAAAGCGGCTCCACAACATCGACACCCCGCGCATCGGACCGCCCACTTTCCCAGAGAAGATCTGGCCCAGCGCCTCTTGTTGTGCCGGAGACGCCTGATCATCTATATACAAGGCCGCGGTCCAATCGCCGTCCCGCATCTTCCCCGGACCTGGGAAGGAGATCACGAGGACGGTCGTGCGGTCGTTGAGGGCAGTCTGGCCATACGTCCCGTCCGCAATATGGAAGGCTAACGCGGCATCGCAGCGCCCACGTGAGGGGGGGGCCTGGACGAGACATGGACAGATCAGATCGCAATTACACGCTTCAAAATATTCACCGGTAAGATGCCATGGTTCCTGCGCCATACAGTTAACTCGCTTTTCCAGCAATAAAGTGTCGTGTTGAGTAGTTTCACATACTCCCAAACATACATGCGTGGGATTCTGGGAGCAGCCGATGGCTGCCGACCACGTCGATCTTAGGCCACTTCCGCCACAGATGGAGGCCCCCACCTGATATACGAGAGTCATGGCCGACCGCTTATTATAGGCATCCATGCTTACGGCTGCATCTAGCAGCCGACAGCCGCTGCCAGCTTACGCAGCCAGGAGTTCCACGGCGACCAATGGACTGCCCTCGACCCAGGCATCCAAATCTCGCTTGCCACTGAGCTTTTGATGAATAGTAGCCATGATCTCGCGGCGTTGCGCCTTATCCATGACGGCAGTCGCCCTGGCGGGCAGGTCGGCGTGCACGCTCTGCTTGAGGTGCAAGGTAAACTCGGGGTGCGCCAGCAGGTTGGCATACCAATCGCGACGTCCTGGAGTCCCCGTAATGTACAAGCGCCCCTCGACATTGTGGAACCAGATCTCTGTACGGCGGGGCTGCCCGGTTTTCCTGCCCCTGGTAGTGATATCGATGGTGCGATCGCGTTCCAGGGCTTGTTTTATAGACTCGTCCATACTCCATCTCCAGCGGTTCAACAGGGCGTTTAGGGGACGCGCCCTTCACCCTGTCGGATGTCGGCACATTCCTGCGTTAAAATGCCTGTGACGACCTCGATGGCCCCACCGCGCTTGGCCAGATCGATGAGACGCTCAACTGTGTAGTCTCCCCATCGGCCTGCATCTGGTGCAGGCCGGGCTCCCATCACCAGAGTGGTAATGCCACCCTCCAGGATAGCACCACAGCACATAGGGCACGGCTCAAACGTGGTATAGAGCGTACAGCCGGAGAAATTGGCGCGCCGCAAAGCCATACCGGCTTCACGCAGGGCTACTGTTTCCGCGTGGGCAGTAGGATCACAGGCGGTGCGGACGAGGTTTCTGCCCCGCGCTACCACTGTCTCATCCTGGACAATGATCGAGCCTACAGCTATGTTGCCCTCGGCTTTCCCGCGCGCCGCTTCCTCTAATGCAATGCGCATAAAATACTCATGATCTCGTGGCATGGTAATGCCTTCCTTTTGCTACATCAGCCTCTAGGGTCATGGGAGATCCCAGCCGATCTGGGGTCCAAAGTATATGCCTGGTGTTGGGAGAGATGCCAGCGTCTGGGCATAGTTGTCGACGCTTGAGAAGACCTTCTTGAAATGGAATAGGTCATTTTCCCCCAGGAAGACAATGTCAGCAAACGTGTCCCAACGTCCACACCGACGTGAAACCCAAACATGTGCTGCACCTCCCAAGCTTGCGCTTCATCTGTAACGACTGCACCTATCCCCTTCCCCTGTACCCACGCGGTCCCGTAGGTCTGACGGTGGGTTGAGGCTAGAGCCTTGGACCTTGACACCTGTGTGTCTTTGGGCGACCATCTGCATGTATCACGTCAAAACGCCCCGCTGGGACTATGGCAATACCACACGGACTTTGCATCTTCCCATCCCGTGCGTCTGCTTTTTTCTCGCACTCCCTAGGAGTTCCTTATGGCCCAGGCACAATCTGGAGATCTCGTGAGAGTCCACTATACGGGCAGGCTCGCCGATGGGACTGTCTTCGATACCTCGATGGAACGTGAACCACTCGAGTTTACTCTGGGGGGAGGGGAACTCATTGCCGGCTTTGAGCAGGCGGTGCTTGGCATGACCGCAGGTGAATCCAAGACTGCAACGATCCTGGCGGACCAGGCCTATGGTCCGCATCACGCCGAGCGGGTGATTGATGTGGAGCGCCACCATTTGCCGCCAGACTTACAACCCGAACTTGGCCAGCGCCTCCAGATGAGCCGGCAGGATGGGACAACGATCAACGTCGTTGTTACGGCTATCACAGAAACGCAGGTGACTCTCGACGCCAATCATCCGTTAGCTGGGCAAGATCTCATCTTTGATCTCATCCTGGTCGAGATTCTCTAGTGGTCCGCCGCCTCTCTAGGCTTACCAGGCGACGGGCCATAAGCCGCTGGCATAAGCCACTACGAATCTGCGCGCTCATGTCAGAATGATGTAGTGGCCTCTCACTATGAGAGAACCTCCCTCGCTGCGCCTGCCGGCGGCCCTAGGCTCTCGGCAGGCTTAACGGACATGCTGCAAGGCGTGGCGATGCGTCGTTGGCAGGGCACCAAGGTTCGTATAGAATGGCATGTTGCCAGCGCCTTCTGGTACTTCAGCGGTCAGGGCCAGTACGCCGGCCGGCCGTAATAGTCATACAGCCGACTTTCATAGTCCCGATTCACTGGTGCCATAGCGTCAAACTCCGGGCTGCCCTTCACCTGGTCTCGCGATAGATCGACATGCACCAGAGATTCGGCCCAGTCCACATGCTCGATCCACGTTACCGCCACGAGCACCTTCTTGCCCGGCCACCAGTTCACCGTATCCACAGCCATATAGCGGATGGCCCAGGCGTCGGTGTCGACGATGAAGTCCTCGACGTGTCCGATCTGTCCATCACGAGCCTGGATATAATAGCCAATTACGTCTCGGGAGCTATGCAGGTGCGGGTCGCCTTGCTCCTCTTGCGGCAGTTCATAGGGCTCGGTCATGAGGAGCCCGCCTGGGTATGCCGCGGCGGCATGAGGCCCCAAGGGAATGGCTCCCGACCAGTAGGTAGGCCAGTCATAATAGGTGTGTAACAGGGTCTCCTGTGGGCGGGAGACCGGCTTATCCGTATCAATGTCGGGACTGTTCCGCACTTGCTCTGTAGTGAGTTTGACGGGAAAAAATTGGCCCTCCCAGTCAGGCTGGCCCAGAGCAATGGGGGAAATGAGCACCCGTCTATCCGGTAACCAGGTACCCGTATCCACCACCAGATAGCGGATCGCCCAGGTTTTGTCGTCGAAGAAAAAAGCGTGCACCGTGCCGATGTCGCCATCCGTCGCATGGATGGTATAGCCGTGCAGTTCTTCTATACTCCGTAACATAGTTGCCTCCTCCCCTATCTGCCGCTATACCTTGCCAGCCTTATCAGGTTTGGCTTGGGCGGGCACTTCGTCGCCGAAATACAAATGTCGGGGAGCACCGCCGGTCTCGGGCTCAACGGCGAAGAGCAAATTGGCCAGGTCGTCGGCATGCTCCTCTTCGTTCGCGAGAATCTCCTCCATGAGAACACGCGAGGTCGGATCTTGCTCGCCGAAGTAGTTGACGATCTCGCGGTAGGTCTCAATCGCGATACGTTCAGCCACAAGGTCTTCACGAATCATGTCGGCTAAGGACGTGCCCTCGCGATAATCGCTATGGCTCGTCTCGGCAATCACGTGCGGATCCATCCGGGGCTTGCCGCCGAGTTGCCTGATGCGCCCGGCAATTCTGTCCGCATGCACCTGCTCTTCTTTGGCATGTTGGAGGAACTCTGCAGCTACGGGAGCCGAATGAATGCCCGTGGCCATAAAGTAGTGAAACTTGTAGCGCAGTACGCAGACGAGTTCGGTGGCGAGAGCCTCGTTCAGAATGCTGATGGCCTGCTCACGATCCAACGTGTAGTCTTTGGTTACCGCGCCATTTTCGATCTGCTGGCGCGCTCTAGCGCGAATCTCTTGAATATTTTTCAGGAACGACATAGGAACTCCTCACAAGCAATCCATGCTGTCCATGGCATCTATAATCGAGACCATCCCTACACCAGCATGGCAAGCTGCCAGGGCTGGCCAGGGCTGGCACACTTCTAGGCCACGCACGTAGTCTCCCGCCAGAGTGCATGCTCGTGCACTGCCTGGCGGGAGACTACGCGCCGATGCTATCAGAGACACTGCAAATCATGTGCCATGGCTCAAAGTACGCGCGCTAGACCTGCTTGCATCTGAGCAAGCCAGGGGGGGTTTAAACCTTCTCGATGAACGCGGGAGAGAAGCTCGCATAGTGGCACATAGCCGTTTCAGCTGAGATGTGCGAGCCTTGACGGCCTTGCAGAGATGGCGAAGGCATATGGAGGGAAGAGACTGGACTTGATCACATGAAGGAGTACACATGTGGGAAGAAATTTCCCCCTACCTT
>AR_comb_assmDRAFT_10028085_pt1 | contig 25260 bp, 17 predicted proteins | sample ArasoioldDNA_FD_10543 | JGI IMG/M metagenome (IMG submission 10543) | reverse complement strand
GTCGAGGGGATAGTCCAGGCCGCCCTGGTGGACCTCGAACGAGTCTTCGCTCGGCCCGACCTCAGTGCCCATAGTCGGCTGCCGATTTTGTGGATAACTGCCAGGCCCACCCAGCGGAGGCGGTTGCCCCTGCTGCCCTCCAATTCGTATGTTGCCATCAGAGGATTGTCCGTAGCCCGGCCGCTGGTCGATTGGGCCGCCCTTGACGGTGGGACGTGTCATTCTGCCATCGCCGGTCCGGATCACTATGACAAGGTCAGATTCCTGCCCATCGAGTACCAACCGGAAGCGGCCCCAGTCCATTAGCGCCTTTTCGACATTGTCTCGGGCGATGACGTTGGCTTGCGGTTGATCGAGAGCTTCGCCGGCGTCTGGGTCAATGACCACCCGCACGGTTTGTGCTCGCAGGACGTACTCCGGAAGGGCCGGCTTGTGCTTGTCCTTGGCGCTTGCCGCGGATATGAGCAGAAGAAGCGAAAAGAGAAGTAAGCCGAGGCGTCTCATCGGGGCCTCCTTTGTCCTGAGAAGCCATTATATCGGCGGGGCGCCTCGAAGTCCCGCTGGAACTCTCATGCATCTAATGTGCTAGGCTTCTAGAGATAGTATTTGGGCGTACCCTGCCCTCTGAAGGACTTCCGGTTGATCAACCAACTGCTAGGCAAGGTTTTTGGGACGAAGAACGAGCGCGTCATAAAGGCGCTGATGCCCAACGTAAAGGCCGTCAACGCGCTCGAGCCTGAGATACAGAGGCTCTCGGACGAGGAATTGCGCGCCAAAACGGACCAGTTCCGGAAGCGCATCCAGGAACGGTTGAGCCGTTTGGGAGGGGGCAACGGGAGTCCGCCCGCTGCAAGTGAAGCTGCGGCAGACGCGGAAGATGGCGAGAACGATTTCGACCGCATCAAGCGGATGGAGAAGGAGCAGTACGACGCGCTGCAGGAAGTCCTGAACGAGATTCTCGTCGAAGCGTTCGCCGTAGTCCGCGAAGCCGGACGCCGCGTGCTGAACATGCGGCATTTCGATGTGCAGTTGATCGGCGGCATGGTGCTGCATAACGGCACGATTTCAGAAATGAAGACCGGCGAAGGTAAAACGCTGGTTGCCACCCTTCCCGTTTATCTCAACGCGCTGAGTGGGCGTGGCGTTCATGTTGTTACCGTCAACGATTACCTGGCCAAGCGCGACTCCGAATGGATGGGCAGGCTGTATCGCTTCCTGGGATTGACCGTCGGTGTCATTGTCCACGATCTCGATGATGATGAGCGTCGGGCTGCTTATGCCGCGGACGTCACCTACGGGACCAACAACGAATTCGGCTTCGACTACCTGCGCGACAACATGAAATTCGACATTAAGGATTGCGTGCAGCGCGGGCACAACTACGCCATTGTTGACGAAGTTGATTCCATCTTGATTGATGAAGCCCGTACGCCGCTGATCATCTCGGGCGCGAGCGAGGAATCCACCGACAAGTACTACATCGTCAACCGTATCATCCCGAAACTGGTGCGAGGCGAAGAACTGAGTCCCGACGAATTGCGCCAGCAGCTCCAGGCCGGCAAGATTGCGCCCGAGCAGCAGGACGAATTGCTCAACGAGCTTGCTCGAGTTGGAGACGACCCGCAAAGGAAAATCCTCACCGGCGACTTTGTGATTGACGAGAAGCACCGCAACATCACAGTCTCGGACGCGGGTTGGGAGAAGGTCGAAAAACTGCTCGGGATTGGGAATATCGCCGATCCGGAGAACTGGGGCACCAAACATCACGTTGAGACGGCGATCAAGGCTCACGCCCTCTATCGCCGGGATGTGGAATACGTGATTAAAGACGGCGAGGTCATTATCGTCGACGAATTCACGGGGCGCATGATGCCCGGCCGCCGCTGGTCCGATGGCTTGCACCAGGCGATTGAAGCCAAAGAAAACGTCAAGATCGAGCGCGAAAATCAGACCCTGGCGACCATCACCTTCCAGAATTACTTTCGCATGTTCAAGAAGCTGGCTGGCATGACCGGTACAGCCGAAACGGAAGCGACCGAGTTCGACAAGATCTACAAGCTGGAAGTCGTCGTCATCCCGACGAACAAAGAAATGCGGCGTATTGAGAATGCCGATATCGTCTACCGCACCGAGAAGGAGAAGTATTTCGCTGCGGCCGATGAGATTCAGCAGCTTGCGTCAAAAGGACAGCCGGTACTGGTCGGCACCACATCGGTCGAGAAATCCGAGCGGCTTTCCGACTTGCTGAAGAAGAAAGCAATCAAGCACGTTGTGCTAAACGCCAAGTTTCACGAGCGCGAGGCGGAAATCGTCGCGCAGGCGGGACGCAAAGGAGCGGTGACCATCGCGACGAACATGGCCGGCCGCGGTACGGACATTCTGCTCGGCGGCAATCCCGAGTTCATGGCCAAGCAGGAGATGGTCAAGAAGGGAATTGCGCAGCAGTTGCGCGTGGCTCAGGGCAAGATTGAAGGCCCGCAGGAGGACGGCCAGACGTCCGTCTTCTACTACAACGGCAACGAATACACAGTTCCGACTGACAAGTGGACCGAAGCCTTCCATCGCTACAAAAAGCAGACCGACGTAGAGCATGAGGAGGTTATCGCCGTCGGTGGACTGCACATTCTCGGCACCGAGCGGCACGAGTCACGACGCATCGATAACCAGTTGCGAGGACGCGCTGGACGCCAGGGCGATCCGGGATCTTCGCGCTTCTATCTCGCCCTGGAAGATGACCTGATGCGCATCTTCGCGAAAGAGTGGGTCTCGACCCTTCTGCAGCGCCTTGGCATGGAAGAGGGAGTGCCGATCGAGTCGAGAATGATCACACGCCGTATCGAGACTGCACAGAAGGCTGTTGAAGCCCAGCACTTCGAGTCGCGCAAACACCTGCTCGAATATGACGACGTGATGAACAAGCAGCGCGAAGCCGTCTACGGCCTGCGCCGCCGTCTGCTCGAGGGGACCGACCAGAAAGACCTGATTCTCGAAGATTACGTCGCGGCCATTCTTGCCGAGCAACTCGAGGAATACTGCCCTGAAAAAGCGCACGCTGCCGACTGGAATATCAAAGGTTTGAAGGATGCGATCTTCACGCGGTTCGGAGTTGACTTCCTTGCCGAGGCTGTCAAGCCCGAGGATCTCAGTCGCGGTGAACTTGGCGACGCCATATTTGCCAAGCTGAAAGAACGTTACGACGCCAAGGAAAAGCTCATCGGACCGGTGGCCATGCGCCACCACGAGCGCATGATTATGCTCAGCGTGATCGATCAGCAGTGGAAGGATCACCTGCTGAGCATGGATCACCTGAAGGAAGGCATCGGGCTGCGCGGTTACGGACAGCACGATCCGCTGGTTGAGTATAAGAAAGAATCCTTCGAGATGTTCGAAGCGATGATGCAGCGCTTCCAGGAAGACACGGTTCGGTATCTCTACCTGATGCAGATTCTGGAGCGGCCTCCGGAAGCCCCGCCTACTTTGCCCGCAGGTCAAGGACCCGAGTCGGGTGTCCCGGTGCAAGGTGGCGGCGATGGGAATGGAAGGCGTCCGCCGCGAATGGTCTCGACATCTGCGGATGAACTCGAAGAAGCCTTCATGCGTCGCAAGCGCCGCGAACTGGAGCAGGCGCGGATGGCGGGTGCCGGCGAAATGCAGCAGGTGCAGCAGGTGGTGCGCGGTCAGGAGAAAGTCGGCCGCAATGACCCCTGTCCCTGCGGTTCAGGCAAGAAATACAAGAAGTGCCACGGGGCGTGATGCAGACTAAATATTGAGGATCAGGACACGCTGGATTATGTTTTGACCGCTCTGAATGTCATCTCTTCGGCCGTGCTCCCGGTCGATTGCTTCCACTCCGCGAACAGCGTCGCGTAATTTTTCGTGATGTAATCTTTGGTACCTACTCCCAGCTTCTTCGCCGTCGCATCGATCCATCGCGGCCTACCTTCGATCTCGCAGAAGTCTCCGATGGGAGTGTGATCCACCACGACCTGTCCCTTGCCGTCCGTCCACTCCGCGCGAAACTTCTCGTAGCGGAATGACGGCGAATAGCCCAGCGCTCGCAGGATCGCGTCCATCTTCTTGCCGTCGGCGACCCCTGTTTCCAGTTCCGTTCGGCTGCTGTGGCGCGTAACCTTTCCGCCGCTTTTGTGGGTCAGCCTCCACGAGGAACCGTATTCCCGCAGCCGCAGAAGTTCCTTGCGGCTGCGCAATACTCCGCCGGGCAAGTCATAGAGCGTATTCATCTCGTGGGTGCGCGGCGTTTCTAAACGAAATCCGGCAACTCCAAGCTTGCGGCTGAGAGCACGCAGATTCTCCACGCGGAACTTGATTTCGATCTCCCGCTGCATGCAAGAAGTGTATTACGGGTGTGCAGACTTGGGAGTAGGCAAAGGCGTGGTGGCGTTTCTTCCGGCCGGTTTCTCCCATTTCACTTCTTCGATCGATCCGATGATGAACGTCCAGGATAGCGCGCCCACCCATGCGACTCCAGCGGTAATGAACCATTTCGTGTGCTCCCTCGCGATTGGCGGAAATGGTCCACATTGCAAAACCGAGCGATTGTACACTCCTGCTATGCTTTCGAGGCAGAGAGCTTGGGAGGGTGACATGAAGAGCCTATTCGAGAAAGAAGCCATCGACGAGGTGATGGGGAGGATTGACAGCCTGCGCCGGGAGACGCAGCGTCAATGGGGAAAAATGGATGTGGCGCAGATGATGGCACATTGTTCCGGCGTTCTCGACATGGCGTCGGGAAGGCTGAATCCACCTCGGATCTTGATCGGCCGGATCATTGGTCCTCTTGTGAAGCCGATCTATACCAACGAGAAGCCTTTCTCCAAGAACAGTCCTACCGACAAGAAACTTGTTGTCAGCGACGTGCGGGACTTCGCGCGCGAGCAGGAACGGCTCAAGAATTGTGTTCGCGAGTTCCACCAGGGCGGGGAGACAAAGTGTACGCGTCACCCGCATCCCTTCTTTGGAGCGTTGACTCCCGCAGAGTGGAGTCGGGGAATGTACAAACACCTGGATCACCACTTGCGGCAATTCGGGGCGTAGCAGGGAGCGGGTCAAGCGTCGCTCGACGGACAGCCGAGGCGGCTGTCCCGACATTTACTGCGGTGCCTCTGTTTCCTAGCTGAACGTAGGCAGCTTCACCAGATCATCTTTCGGCACGGACTCGAAGTGCCCTCCCGCCCTGCGCCAAGCCGCCAGGCCACCAACGATCACGAACGTGTTGAATCCCTTGTCCCGCAGTAAGTGCGCCACCCGGGCGCTCGTAGCTTCGCGTGCTCAAGTACAGTAGAGGTAAATCTCTTTGTCCTTGGGGAGATTCTTGATCTCTTCCTCGAGGTTGTTGGGCTCGATGCGGATGGAGCCCAGAATGCGTTCGGCCCCCACATCGTAATACCCGTGGCTGCGGACATCGACAATCAGCAGACGATCGCCTTCTCCGGCTGCCAGACGTTCCGCAAGTTCCGCCGCATGAATGCGGGGAACGAAGTCATACTCGCGATACCTCTGGTATTGCACGATGCGATAGACGACGTAAATCACGAGCGCGATGATGATTGCTGCTTCCATGACGTGGCTGGCGGCATAAATGTTCTTCAACGTAGCGGCGAGAAAATCGCGCGAGACGTATCCGAGGAGAAGGTAGGTGAGCGTGTAAAGCAGGCATCCCGCGAAATCAAGGCGCAAGAACTGTCCGAAGCGCATCTTCATGCTGCCAGCCAACGGTGCCGCCATCGTGTTCACGCCAGGAATGAACTTGGCCACAATTAACGTTGCCTTGCCACGTTTATAGAACGACTCCGCCGAGCGGAGCATGCAAGTCTCGGGATTCATGGAAAGGCGGCAGAGGAACCCGAGCAGCGCCCAACCGGTGTAGCGTCCCAGCCAGAACTGCCAGATGTCGCCGAGGATGAGTGCAACCATGGCAGCCAGCACCACACCGGTCGCCGACAACGTGTGGGAAGCGATCGCCGCTCCCGCCGCAACCAAGGCGATCGAGGCGGGGAATGGCAGGCCGATTGTTTCAGCCAGCAGGAATGCAAAGGTCAGGGCATAACCGTGACGCCCCATGCTTGCGAGGAGACTGTTCATAAATCTGAATGACAGGGGTTTGATTCGCCCCAAACGGGAAAGGATCAGTATAAACAAAGCCGGACGGTTCCGATGGAGATCCGTCCGGCTTCGAAGTGCGAGGAGCGAGTCTCTCAGGAGGACTTTCCTCGACAGGGTGAGCAAGGCAGGGGCTTACACTCGAAGTCTCTCCGGCCCTGTCCGGGCCGGCGCGTCGAAAAAGCTAGGCGCCTTTCGTTTTAAGCTTCGACTGAAGCCGCCGCCTTTGTTGATGGGCGAGTCCAACACGGACAGGCCCCGGGCGACCTGCCTTTCGTCAAGTGCCAAGGGGAGAAAGCGAGGTCGTCTGTCTGCCCCACTCGCATGCCAGTGCGTCTCGTTATCCTTCCGCTCTTACGGACACCCCCATCAACTGGCTGCATTCTGAGACGAACAGCTTGGAATTTCAGTGGCACCCGTCACCGACGAAAGTGACTGCAATCAAGAAGCGATTTTTGGAATTTCTGTGCTCAGAATCACAAGGATGGGGGATCAGGGGCAGGGAACAGGGGGTCTGAGACCAGAGACGGGGCGGAGTCTTGGGATCTACCCAGCGGTAGGATCCGGAGATCGGGTATCACACGATTCTAGCCTCTGTCCCTGACCCCTTGCTCCACTACTTTTCCCTGGCAACCACAAACTCCGGCGCCCACAGCAGCGCCCGCTTGATCTCCGAATCCGGGAAGAAGCATATCGATTTGCAAGCGGACTCAGCGTACTGCGCGGCGCGAGATGTCGCCGCCTCCAACGACTTATAGCGCTGCAGAATTTCGAGTATATCGGCGTGGGTTACTCCATTGAAAGCGCGATCCTTCAGGATCTTCTCGACTTTGCGGCGCTCTTCCGCCGTACAGCGCTCGAGGGTGTGAATCACGGCCATGGTGACTTTGCCTTCGCGCAGGTCGCTGGCTACCGGTTTGCCGAGCACATCTTCCGACGCGGTCAGATCGAGGACATCGTCGACGATCTGGAAGGCCATCCCCAAGTCGTGACCATACCTGCCGAGAGCGTCCTCTTGCTCTGGTGTAGCGCCGCCCAGGATCGCACCCAGTCTCATGCAGACCGAAAACAGGCACGCTGTCTTGCGGAAGATGAGGTCGAAATGCTCGTCCAGCGTGATCAGTTTCCCGAGTTTCTCCATTTGCAGCAACTCGCCCTCAACCATCTGCTGGGTGAGTTCGATGAGTGTGTCGAGAATGCGGAAATTGCGCTCCTGCACCGCGATTTTGAAGGCCTGCATGTAGAGCCAGTCGCCGGCCAGCACGCACTTGGAATTTCCCCATTGCGTGTTTGCGGCAGGCCGGCCGCGGCGGATCTTGGCCTCGTCGATGATGTCGTCGTGAACCAGCGTCGCGGTGTGAATGATTTCCACGACCGCGCCGAGCCGCACGGTACCACGTCCCTCATAATTCAGCAGCTTCGCCGAAAGCAGCAACAGGGCCGGCCGGATTCTTTTGCCGCCGCCAGCGCGCAGGTATTCGCCGATCTCAGTGATCGCTCTGACGTTGGAGATCGTGTCGCGGCCAAACTCGTCCTCCAGCGCAACGAGGTCATCCCGCAGCAGATCGAAGACTTCTTTGCCGTTAATGGTGGCTGGCGCGCTCAATGTACTTGCTTACCTCTTCATCACGGAATCACGGAGAAGGGGAGGACCTGGAAAATTCCTTTTTCGTGCTTCCGTGGTGAAGCCTTAATTCGTTCGGTAATTCACAAATTGCAAATCGATTCCGAAATCGTGCCCCTTTAGCAACTGGATCACTTCCTGCAGCGTGTCCCGATCTTTGCTGCTGATCCGCACCAGGTCTCCCTGGATCGAGGCCTGAGCCTTCTTCTTCGAATCTTTCACCAGCTTTACGATTTCCCGGGCCTTCTCGATGGCGATTCCTTGCTGCATGGTCACTCGCCGTTTCACCGTTCCGCCCGCAGCTGGTTCGACCTCCCCATAGGTTAGAGCTTTCAGTGAGACTCCGCGTTTCACCAATTTCTGCTGCAGGATGTCATTCACCGCCTTCAGCTTGTAATCATCCGCCGAGTGCAGAACAATTGCGTCTTTCTCCTGCTCGATGTTCGACTTCGAATCCTTCAAGTCGAAGCGCGTATGGATCTCCTTCAACGCCTGCTGAATGGCGTTCGACACCTCCTGCATGTCGACCTTGCTGACCACGTCGAAACTATTATCGGGCATGAATTTCTAATCTTTCTGAAACGAAGGAATCGTAACTGAGGTTAACAGAAACGCCGGGTCTAGCGCGTGGGAACTTTGCTTTCAGCGATTTCAGAGATTTTGAAAAATTTGTAGAAATTGCCGGCTGTCCGCTCTCCGACCTCTTCCATCGAGAGCCCACGCAGTTCTCCGATCTTGCGAGCGGTTTCCTTCACATATGCCGGTTCGTTGCGCTTCCCGCGATGCGGGATGGGGGCAAGATACGGACAATCGGTCTCGATGAATATGCTGTCGAGCGGGACTTCGAGCGCCGCGTCGCGGATCTGCTGTGCCTTCGGGAACGTGACATTCCCGGCGAACGAGATCATGAATCCCATGTCCAATGCGCGCTTTGCCTGCGCCCAGTTTCCGGTGAAGCAGTGCAGGATCCCGCCAATCCCTTTCGGAGCCCACTGTTCCTGAATCAGTTGCAGGCAGTCATCCCACGCGTTCTCGCTGTTGTCGGAAGGCCGGCAATGAATTACGATAGGCAGCTTGGTCGTGGCCGCCAGTTCCATCTGCCGAACGAAGACTTCCTTCTGCGTGTCGCGCGGCGAATGATCGTAGTAATAATCGAGCCCGATCTCTCCCCACGCAATGACTTTGGGATGGCTCGCCAGTCGCTCCATTTCCGCATACGCATGATCGGAAGCCAGCCGTGCTTCGTGCGGATGAATTCCGATCGTCGCGTATATGAAAGGATATTTCTCGGCCAGCCGAATCCCGGCATCGAATTCTGGGGGGCCGTCCCCGTTGCCGATAGCGACCATAGTTACGACCCCGGCCTCGCGGGCACGCGCGATCACCAACTCGCGGTCGGAGTCGAACTGCTTGCCATCGAGATGGGCGTGAGAGTCGACGAACATGTTGGCTTTAGATGTGGCAGCCGCCTACGGCTGTCCGCCGAGCGAAGTTCGGCCTCGCGACGGTGGCTACTTCAGTCTCGCCCCCGGCGGAACATCCTCCAAGAAGCTCGCCAGCACGGGCTTGCCGCCTTCCAGCGACGCCGCAACAATCATCCCGTTGGATTCCAGCCCACGCATCTTTCGGGGCGCTAAATTCGCAACAATCACCACTTTTCGGCCTACGAGCGTTTCCGGCGCATAGGCTTCCGCGATCCCCGCCAGCACTTGGCGCACTTCGGTTCCGATATCGATTTCGAGTCGCAGCAGCTTATCAGACTTCGGTACACGCTCGGCGATTTTCACCACGCCCACGCGCAGATCGACTTTCGCGAAGTCGTCAATCGTAATCTTTCCGTCGCTCGCAGCGGGCAGGGTCACCTGTACGTTCGCAGGTGGCGCACTCGACACCGCAGTGGTTGTGGGGACTGCCGCTTCTTTCACCTCCTCCACCGGCCCACGTTGCTGATCTTCCATCTTCTGCATCCTTTCAACGGCGCTCTTGTCGGCGCGCGGGAACACCGGGCTGACGTCTCCCAGCCTGGTGCCCAGCGACAACTGGCCCCAAGCCAGCTGGTTCAGGTCGAGTTTCTTGATGTCGCCCAATCCCATCTGCTGCCAGATTTTTGCAGTCGCATCGGGGATCACCGGATGTGCGAGCGCGGTTGCAATCCGCAGCGCTTCGGCCGATGTGTAGAGAACGGTAGCTAACCGGGCCCGGCTCGCGTCGTCATGCTTCTCGCCCAGCGACCAAGGCTCGTTGTCGACGATGTATTTGTCGACCGTCGCGATCAGGCTCCATGCGGTTTCCAGGGCGCGAGAAAATTGAAACTGATCGAACAAAACAGAAAATTCGCGGATCGCCTTGCGCGCAGTTTCCGCCACTACGTCGTCTGTAGACGTCTTCGCGGCCCCAGGCGATGGATACGGTACTTCACCCTTAAAGTACCGGTTGATCATCGTCAGCGTACGGCTTGCCAGGTTCCCAATCCCGTTGGCCAGGTCCGAGTTGTAACGCTGCACCAACGCGTCGAACGAAAACGATCCGTCCTGTCCGAAGACGACTTCCCGCAGCAGAAAATAGCGTAGTGCGTCGGCTCCGAGAACGTCGAGGATAGTCTCGGTTCGCACGATGTTGCCGCGCGACTTCGACATCTTGCTTTCTTCAAACAACAGCCAGCCATGTGCGACGATCGCTTTCGGCAACGCCAATCCCGCAGCGAGCAAAAATGCCGGCCAGTACACGCAATGGAACCGGACGATTTCCTTCCCAATCATGTGCACATCGGCCGGCCAGTATTTCTTGAAAGCCTCCTGAGCCCCAGCGTGGGACGAGCCATAGCCGATAGCCGTAATGTAGTTAGCCAGCGCGTCGAGCCAGACGTAAATCACGTGCTTGGGATCGTCGGGCACAGGGATACCCCACGAGAACGTCGACCGGCTGATCGACTGATCACGCAGCCCTGACCGTACAAAAGAAATCACTTCATTGCGGCGCGTCTCGGGGCGAATGAAATCAGGATTGGCGTAAAGTTCAAGTAGTTTGTCCTGGAAGGCCGAGAGCTTGAAAAAGTAATTTTCTTCGTGGACAGTTTCTGTAATGCGCCCGCAAGTGGGACAGGGGTCACCCGGCTGCGCGCCATCGACATAGAGCTCATCCGATACGCAGTACTGCCCGGTGTACGTTCCTTTATAGATGTATCCGTTGTCCCGGATGCGGCGGAACAGCTCCTGCATTCGCTTCTTATGCCGCTCTTCGGTCGTGCGGATGAAGTCGTCGTTGGAAATCCCCATCCGCTTCCACAGCGCGCGGAACTCGCCGGAAATCTCATCGGCGTACTGCTGTGGTGATTTGCCCGCGGCCTGCGCCGCGCGCTCGATCTTCTGTCCGTGCTCGTCGGTCCCAGTGAGAAAGAATGTATCCGCACCTAGCAGTCGTTGGCGTCGCGCAATCGTATCGCAGGCAATGGTGGTGTAGGCATGCCCGATATGGGGCCGCGCGTTGACGTAGTAAATCGGCGTCGTGATGTAAAACTTCCGGCTCATAATCTTGGTCGTCGAGGGCGCGGGTATCACTTCCTCAGTGATCCTCTGTGCCCCTCTGCGTTAATGCTTTTTGTCTCTTGAATATGCCCGCGACGCTTCCTGCATCACCGTCTTCAGAGGCACATGATGCTCGGCCGCGATGCGCCGGCAGTCCTCGTACTCAGGCGCGTAATTCGTGACCGTCCCATTCATGCTGGCAATCTTGATGCGAACCTCGCCCCACTCGGTGTGCACACTCTCCCAACGCCGGGCCAGCGTCTGTCGCGATTCCTCGCGGCGACGAACTCCCAAAGTTGTAGTCTCGGAAAATATCAACTGAATCAACTTCTCTGCATCCCCCGGTTTGCAGAGCACGGTCAGCAGTGTCCCGGGCCGGTTCTTCTTCATCTGCACCGGCATCCCGAAAACATCCAGAGCGCCATCTTCCAGAAGTCGATCCATCACGTAGCCGAACACCTGAGGGTTCAGATCGTCGAGGTTGGCCTCCAGCACTGAGATCGTTTCCGATTTCGTTTTCCCGGCGAGCACCGGCAGCGCCTCGCCGATCACGATGCGTAGAACATTGGGATGGCCCGGAAAGTCCCGGGATCCCGCTCCATGCGCCGATTTTTCAATCTTCATCTCCGGGAACCCGCTGAAACGTGTGGCCAGCGTCCTGGCAATCGCCGCTCCCGTGGGGGTAACCAATTCCGCTTCAAGGTCGGATGAATACACCGGCGCATCCTTCAACAATTCAACGGTCGCCGGCGCGGGCACCGGGAAGGTGCCATGTGCACATTTCACCGTGCCGCCGCCGATATTGAGACGCGAGCAAACTATCTCATCCACGGCGAGGGCTTCGGCCCCGACAGCGGCGCAAACGATATCCACGATGGCATCAACCGCACCCACTTCGTGGAAGTGGATGGAGTCCACCGGCACGTTATGAATCTTGGCCTCTGCCGCACCAAGGGCTTCAAAGATTGCGATTGCAGTGGTCTTGGCCGAATCAGAAATCGCAGATGCAGAAATGATCTTCCGAATTTCGGTTAGCCCGCGATGGGAGTGCCCGTGCTCGTGTGACGCGGGCGCATTCGAGCGCGACTGACTCGCACTCTCGTGAGAGTGAGGATGCTCGTGATGGTGGTCGTGGTCGTGCGCATGTTCGTGATCATGGTGAGCTTTCGCGTGCCCCGGCGCCACGTCCTGCTTCGCCCAGTACTCCTCCCGAGGCATATCCTTTTCGCCATCGACCCACACGTCAACCTTGGTCGCCGAGATCCCGCTACGCATCACCTTGGATATTTCGAGCTTCGCGCCGACCCCGAGTGCCTCCACGGTGTCTTTCAACAATCCGGGCGAGACCCCGGCATCCACCAGGGCGCCAAGGAACATATCGCCGCTGATGCCGGAAAAACATTCAAGGTAGGCAATGCGCATAAAAGATCGCTAACAACCGAGTTTTCATCATAGGGAACCGTGGCATCTGCGGTCAAACGTTCGCTCCGCGCCGAGTCTGTTAAAATCACTGTTTCTTCAATAGCTTAGAGGGCCTCCTTGTATCGTCATCTCGAACATCGTCTTGCCCAGCGGGTGCTGGGCTGTTTACAGAGGCGGCATCCCGGCGTGTCTCTCCCAGCCGTGGTCATCGAGCAGCCTCCCAAGGTGGAACTCGGAGACTTCGCGATCCCTCTGTTTCCCTTTGCCAAGCCGCTGCGTTCGGCGCCCTTGAAGATCGCCGAAGCCATCCGGTCAGAGATCGGGCCCATTGAGGGCATCGCCGAGTTGCAAGTCGCGCCTCCCGGGTATCTGAACGTCAAAATCGACCGCACCTGGATGGCTGCTGTCCTACGCGTTGATCAGAAGCCGCCTGTCAACGCGTCCGCCGGCAAGGTTCTCGTCGAGCACTCGAGCATCAATCCAAACAAGGCTGCGCATATCGGCCACCTGCGCAATGCCGTGCTCGGAGACACTTTCGTCCGCTTGCTGCGTTACGCGGGCAGGGAAGTCGACACTCAGAACTACATCGACAACACTGGGGTGCAGGTAGCCGATGTGGTGGTCGGGTTTACGCACCTGGAAAAGAAGTCGCGCTCCGAAATCGAGGCTCTCGCCCGGCAGCCGCGTTTCGACTATTACTGTTGGGATTTGTATGCCCGCGTCTCGCAGTGGTACGAAGCCGACAAGCAGAATAGGCACGTCAGGCTACAGACGCTGCACGCCATCGAAGATCCCGGAAGCGAGGCTGCCGCAATAGCCGATCTGATCTCGACAGCAGTTTTACGCCGCCATCTCGAAACGATGGACCGGCTCGACATCGATTATGACTTTCTTCCCCGCGAAAGCGAGATCCTGCATCTGCATTTCTGGGATGCAGCCTTTACCAAGCTGAAAGAGAGCGGCGTGCTTACCTTCGAAGACAGCGGCAAAAACAAAGGCTGCTGGGTGATGCGGCGCGCCGGGACCGGTACGTCAGATCCGGCAACGGAGGGCACCGACGACGAAAAGATCGAAGAGGAAGACCAGAAGGTCATCGTCCGGTCCAACAGCACGGTCGGCTACGTCGGCAAAGACATCGCCTATCACATGTGGAAGTTCGGGCTGCTTGGCTTGGATTTCGGATACCGCAAGTTCTACCGCTATCCCGACCAGCACGACTGCTGGATTTCAACCACCGACGGCGAGAAAGATCATCCTCACTTCGGCGACGTAGCCGAGATCTATAACGTCATTGATGCCCGCCAGTCTGAGGCTCAGAACACCGTCATTGAGGCGCTGCGTGGCCTTGGACACGGCGAGGCCGCCGACCACTACACGCATTTTTCTTACGAGATGGTCGCTCTCACGCCCCGCTGCGCCGCCGAACTCGGTTACACGCTGAACGAGGAAGACAAGACCCGTTCCTACATCGAGGTCAGCGGCCGCAGGGGCTTCGGCGTGAAGGCCGATGACCTGCTCGACCAGCTCATTGCATCCGCGAAGAAAGAAGTTGATTCCCGCCATCCGCAGCTCAGCGAACCGGAACGGGTCGGTATCGCGACACAGATCGCCATCGGTGCGTTGCGGTATTTCATGTTGAAGTACACCAAGCAATCGGTGATCGCTTTCGATTTCAAAGACGCCCTCAGTTTCGAAGGCGAGACGGGCCCCTACGCCCAATATGCGGTCGTTCGCGCCACCAGCATTTTCCGCAAGGCCGGAGTTGACCCCAACATGTTCTTCAATGCGTCGGTGGCAAGCCTGCCACCTGATAACCTTGGCGTTTACCTCTCAGGCGACGTCGGAAATGAAATTTGGGAACTCTGGCTCGCTGCGTCCAAGACTTCCTATGTGATCGATCAGTGCATCGCTACGACAGAGCCGGCTTATCTCGCCAAGCACGTGTTTCAGCTGTCCCAGCTTTTCAATACCTTCTACCATCGCCATCCCATACTCACCGAGCCCGACGAGAAGCGGAAGCAGTTCCTGCTGGCCACGGTCGCCGTCGTTCGGCGCGAGCTGATTCGCGCCCTCTCAGTTATGGGCATTACCGTGCCACCTGTCATGTAAAATGCGTGCCAGTATGCGGCGAGGCTCGTGCTGCGTACTGTGCCCATGAACAACTCGGCTACTCGATTGTCTTCCTCGCATCCGTTGTTCCGCCGTATTGTTCTGATTCTGCTTGCATCGTTGCTTATCCTGGCCGCAGCCGGATTTCTTTACGAGAACATCTCCGAGGCTCGCGACCGGCGCTTCAATCCAATGAGGGGGCGACTGGTGGATGTGGGCGGGCGCAAGATGCACATCGATTGCGCGGGCGACGGAAGTCCCACGGTCATCCTCGACTCTGGACTCGGGGAAAGCTATCTTTCGTGGCGGAAGGTGCAGCCACAAATCGCCAAGTTCACCCGAGTCTGTTCCTATGATCGCGCCGGACTCGGTTACAGCGACCCCAGTCCGCGCCCTCGCACGAGCAAAGTAATTGCCGAGGAATTGCACGTCCTGCTGCAGGCTGCGAGCATTGGCCCGCCCTATGTCATTGTTGGCCACTCCATGGGCGGATACGACGTTCGCGTTTACACCAGCCTTCACCGCGATGAAATCGTCGGCATGGTTCTGGTGGACGCATCTCATCCCGACCAGGAGAACCGTTTCCCCCCGGAGTTGAAGAGCATGGAAGGAAGCTGGCACCGTGAGGCTCAATTCATTGCTGCCACCATGCCGTTCGGGATTCCTCGCCTGCTCGCTCTGTGCGAAAACGATGCCCTGACTCGTGCTGCCGACTGCAATTGGCACAGTGCCAGAGAACAACTCGCCGAAATGAAAGCGTTTCCCGAGAGCGCCGACCAGACAGCTCAAACCGGTTCGCTCTCAGACATGCCCCTAGCCGTGCTCTCGCACGACCCCGATAAGCCCTCGAGTGACTTGCCGCCCGAGCTTGCGAAACCGACAAATGAAGCCTGGGAGAAAATGCAGGAGGAACTGGCCCACCTCTCAACTCGGGGAACCCAGACCGTCGCCAAAAACAGTGCACATTACATTCAGATCGATCGTCCCGACGTGGTAGTCGAAGCAGTTCGTGGAGTAGTAGAACAGGCCAGGCAAGCGCAGTCGCAATCGGCCGCGGCGAATCGTTAATTGCTCCTGACTCGATATCTCCAAACGCGACGGTCTCCGAGTTGAAACCGAGAGCGTTGATTTGCTCTTACCTCGAAGCTTGTAGCTTCACTTCAACGACGCCATATCAATCACGAACCGATACCGCACATCGCTCTTGAGCACTCGCTCATACGCCTCGTTGACCTTCTGAATAGGCACTACTTCAATATCGCAAGCGATCTTGTGTTTAGAGCAGAAATCCAACATCTCTTGCGTCTCTCGAATCCCACCGATCTGTGAGCCCGCTAGACTTCGGCGTCGTGCGGTGAGGGAAAAAGCCGCAATAGGAATGTCCTTCTCAGGAAGTCCGACAATCACCATCGCGCCGTCGACCCTCAGCAGGTCCAGATATTGCTTCCAATCAACCAGCGCTGAAACCGTGTTGATGATCAAGTCGAAATGCCCGGCTAGTTTTGTGAATGTCTCAGGGTCCGATGTCGCGTAAAAGTGATCGGCCCCCAACCGTTTTGCATCGGCCTGCTTCTTGAGCGACTGGCTGAGCACAGTGACCTCGGCCCCCAGGGCATGCGCCAACTTGACTCCCATGTGGCCGAGTCCGCCCAATCCAACGATTGCCACCTTTTTCCCGGGACCTGCTCCCCAGTGCTTTAGGGGAGAATACAGCGTAATTCCAGCGCAGAGAAGGGATGCACATGCCTCGAGCGGCAGATTGTCAGGCATGCGCAGCACATAATTCTCGTCCACCACAATTCGATCGGAATATCCACCGTAAGTCGGAGCGCCTTCCTTGTCGCGGCTGTTGTAAGTCCAGATTGTCCCTACCGTGCAGTATTGCTCTAGCCCCTGTTTGCACTCGGGACAGGTGCGACAGGAATCGACAAAGCACCCGACACCAACCCTATTCCCCACTTTGTATTTCGTGACTTTGTTTCCCACGGCGGTTACGACCCCGGCGATCTCGTGTCCTGGCACCATGGGAAAAATCGCCTCCTCCTGATACTCGCTCCATTCGTTGCGAGCCTGATGGATATCTGAGTGGCAGATCCCGCAATATCTAATATCGATTACGACGTCATGTTCCCGTGGTTCCCTCCGTTCAAATTCATACGGTCCCAGCGGAGCTTTGGCCGCCGCTGCGGCATATCCCTTGCTCTTGCTCATGATTGCTCCTTTCTGAAGAGTTCACTGCAGTGACTATAGATGACGTGAGGAATTATCGGTTTCATGTCGAAGGCCCGATTTTCGAGAGGGTGTTACCCAATTCACTCACTGAGCCGCAGATTGGTATACTGCGCCTCTCGGTTCAACTCAAGGAATCTGCCCGGAGGCAATCCCTGGTGCGCTTGGACAAAAGTCTTCCGCTAGTCTTACTTCTGGCAACGGTCTCTGCCATTGCCCAGCAGACCTCGACCCAAACCCCTTCGAAACCGCTGTTCAAGCTGCAAGAGGTCATGATTCCGGTCCGCGATGGCGTCCGTCTGCAGACCGCGATTCTCACTCCCGTCGATCAGCAAGGTTCCTTACCGATTCTCTTCCGCCGCACTCCGTACGGTGTCCCTGAAAAGTCCCCTGAGCAGATGCCGCCATCGATGAAGGAACTCGCCCAGGATGGTTATATCTTAGTCATCCAAAACCTACGTGGGCGCTTCAAGTCCGAAGGGATCTTCAACTTGTCTTCGTGGGTTGATCTGAACGATCCCAAGGCCACGAATGAAACCACCGATGCATACGATTCAGTCGAATGGCTCGTGAAGAATGTTCCAAATAATAACGGGAAAGTGGGGATGTATGGCGTCTCCTACGATGGCTTGACGACTGCGCTTACTCTCCTTCATCCGCATCCCGCGCTCAAGGCCATCAGCGAGCAGGCCTCACCCGTCGATCAGTGGATGAATGATGATGACCATCGCTACGGCGCGCTCCGCGAGAGCTATGACTTTGAATACGCCGTGATGGAGCAGGCCGATAAGAACAAGAACACCCACTTCGACTTTGAAACCTACGACACCTATGAGTGGTACCTGAATCTGGGTCCACTCTCGAATATCAACACGAAATACCTGCACGGCTCGATTCCTTACTGGAACTCCAGCGTGGATCATCCCGACTACGACGAATTCTGGAAGAAGGAAGCCTGGGTGAATCAGCTCCATTCCTCGACCGTGCCGAACCTGAATGTCGCGGGATTCTGGGATCAGGAAGATCCCTGGGGGCCGTGGCAGATCTTTCGCCATGCGGAAGAGAACGATCCGCAACACACAAACTTCATCGTTGCCGGACCATGGTTCCACGGCGAATGGCAGGCTGCGAAGGGCGAGGGCATCGGGCTTATCCCATTCGGAGGACATGAGACCTCCCGCGAGTTCCGCGAGAACATTGAAGCTCCCTTTTTCCGCTACTACCTGCACGGCAAAGGACAGAAGCTGCAATGGCAGGCCAGCACTTTCCAGAGCGGATCAAACACATGGCACACGTATCCAGCTTGGCCGCCAAAAGAGGCTAAGACTACGAATCTCTATCTCCATGCTGATGGCACGCTTTCATTCAATGCGCCGGATGCCAGGAGCAAGGCATATCGCGAATACATCTCCGACCCGGCCAGTCCCGTGCCGTATCGAGAGCGCCCGATTTCCCCGACATATCCCGGCGGCGACTGGCGCACCTGGGAGGTCGCTGACCAGCGCTTCGTCGATCACAGGCCCGATGTTCTTTCCTTTGAGAGTGAACCGCTGGATCATGACATAACCGTGACGGGACCAGTGGCGGCGGATTTGTTTGCCTCAACGTCAGGCACAGACAGTGACTTCGTAGTCAAGTTGATCGATGTATACCCGCAGGACGCCCAGAAAAACGCTTGGGATGCGGATGATGGGCCAAAAGCGGGCCAGTACGCACAAGCTTTGAACGGATACGAATTGCCGATCGCAATGGAAATCCGCCGCGGACGTTATCTGACTAGCTACGAAAAGCCGCAGCCGCTGACTCCCGACAAACCCACTGAGTGGAATATCCCGCTGCGCGATCGCGACCACGTCTTTCTGAAGGGCCACCGCATCATGGTCCAGATTCAATCGACATGGTTCCCGGTGATCGACCGCAACCCGCAGAAGTTCGTGCCGAGTATCTATAAAGCCACAGAGGCCGATTTCGTCCCAGCTACACAGCGAGTCTACTGCTCGCCAGACCTGCCGTCGCATATCGTAGTGCCGATCATGCCATAAAAGAAAATGGGCCCGGCCAAGACCGGGCCATTTTCACATCGAAATCGCTATTTGCCGCCCGCATTCCCGTGCTGTCCCAGCCACGATGCCAGCTGCGGTTCCTGATGCGACTTCAAATCGATGCAGTTGTTGATGCGCTCGATCGATTGCCGGTAAGTGCGCTCTGCGGCAGCTATCTTGTGCGCATTGTAGAACTCGGTCACCTGCTCGCGCATTCCTGCGTCGCAGAAACCACTGGTGGCTCCTACAACCTCTGCGCTGGCAAAGGGGCCTCCAGCTTTCTCGACTTCACTCCAATGCTGACGGATGAAGTCCCAAGCCAACTTCTCCCCGTCTTCGTTCCTCAGCACCCCCGTCACCAGTCGTAGAGCATCCTGTGACCGCACATCGGGTGAGATCGCGAAATCCAGCGTCCGCTGCAGCAGTTTCGGATCGGTGAACTGCGGCAGCGTGAAGAAGTAGGTGTAATACTCTTCTGGCGACTTATTGTTCTTCAGAGCGGCCATGAGCTTGTCGTAGAAGCCAGCATCACCGTTAACAGCTGCGGCACCGAGAGCAGAACCCGCTAACTGATGGTCCACTGAGGCGGGATCGGCCAGGGTCTTGTCAGCGATGTTGCGCGCCTCAGCCAGCGCAGCAGGATCACGAGCATCCTGGCCAAGAGCCGTCAACACCCGCGACCGTAAAGTTCTCTGTTCGTCGCTTTCGTGGGCCGTGGGCTCCCAACCCACTTCCTTCATGATCGGAGTCAGATACTCTCGGAGCCAAGCGCGGTACGTGTCGCGATCGCTGTCGTTGACCAGATGACGTTCGATGTAGCCCAGCCCGCCAAGAATTTCTTCGAATACGGCGCGATTGCGATCGGATTGCAGACCTTGCGCGAACGCGAGATAGTCGCCTACGGGTTCGCTACCAACACGAACTGAACCCCAGATGTCATTCTCCAGACTAATCCGCTCGGCAGGAGTTAGTCTGGTCTCAGCATCTGCAGCGAACCCATGCACTGCCTCGGGTTGATAGCCCACGCGGTAGTATCCTGTCGCGCCAGCATTCGCCAGAACCCAGTTCGAGCATCCCGGCAGCGTAAAAGTTTCTTCTTTCTTGGTGAGCAGTTCGCACTTGGGCGCGCCTGTCGTGGCTGATCCTTTCAGGCAAAGCGGAACCTGCCAAAGCTGGTCGTTTGGCGATTCGAACTTTGACCGATCAAAGTAATACCGCTGCTGCATCACTGTGACATTCGTAGAACTTCCCGAACATTGCGTTTTCACATTGACGATTGGCTCGCCCGCCTGCTTCACCCACGTAGGCATGATCTTGTCCACGGGTTTCTTGGAAGTTTTTGCCTGCGCATCCCAGAAATCTTCGGCGGTCGCATTCGCGTATTGGTGTTGTTTCACATAAGCATTGATGCCGGCGCGGAACGTCTCCTCTCCCAGATACGATTCCAGCATGCGCAGGACCGCAGCTGCTTTTCCGTAAGCGATGCCATCGAAAAGTTCGAGAATCTGGGCCGGAGTTTCCGCCGCCTGATGGATTGGGCGAGTGTTTGCGAGCGCGTCTACATTAAGAGTGCCGCCTGTGCCGCTGACGTCGTCCAGATCAAAATTCCATTCTGGCTTCCACTTCTTAAGCGGCTTACTCGACATCCACGTGGCGAATCCTTCATTGAGCCACACATCATCCCACCACTTCATGGTGACCAAATCGCCAAACCACATGTGGGCAATCTCATGCGCGGTTACCGAGGCGATAGTCTTCTTCAGGTCCACCGAGCCTTGTTTGTCGTCGATCAGCAGGAGTACCTCACGGAACGTGATGCAGCCGATATTTTCCATTGCTCCGGCGGAAAAGTCCGGCAGGCCAATCAAGTCCAGCTTGCCGTAGGGATACTTGATCCCGAAATACTTGTTGTAGTAGCCCACATTCTGTTCGGCCACTTCAAGCGCGAACCTGCCCATTTCTTTCTTGCCGGGAGTGCTGTAGACGCGAATCGGAATGCCATCCGCCGAGCCTTCCACGTATTCGAAATTGCCGACAATCAGAGCGGCCAGATACGACGACATCTTCGCGGTCGTGGCGAACTTTACCGTGTGCTTGTCGCCTGGTCCGGGCGTGTCGGAAACGACTTTATAGTTGGAGATGGCAACCTGCCCTTTGTCGGCTACCGCCGTAATGTCGAACGTCGCCTTGTATTCGGGCTCGTCAAAGGAGGGAAAGGCGCGGCGTGCGTCAGTAGCTTCAAACTGCGAAGCAGCGTATCTGCGTCCCTGGTCGTCTTTCCCTAGATACAGGCCGCGCATTTCGTTGTTGAGAATGCCCGTGTACGTGATATGAATGGTCGCCTTACCTGCTGTCAGCGGTTTCTCGACCGACAACACGACCATTTCCTTTTCTTTGTCGGGCGTGACCTTTGCTTTCTGCGTGGCGCCTCCGCTTGCGATCGTCACTTCGTGGAAATCGAGGTCGACGGCGTTCAGCGTGATCTCGGAAGTCGGCTTCAGCACCCGGACGCTGATCGTTTCGTCGCCCTCAAACTTCGCGTTTTCAAGATCTGGCGTAAACGCAAGCTTGTAGTTCTCCGGCGTTGCCGACTCCGGCAACCGCTGCGCGGCTGCCATCGAGAGAGTCAGCACAACAAAGGTCAACACTGTAAAAATCCTCTTCATGAAATGGTCCTCGGGAGGTAGATTCTAGTTCCTGTGGATTTCGTTGCCCCAATTTTTATGTGGCGACAGCCGCATCGGCTGTCTCGCGTGGGCGATGCCCCGCGGAAGTCCTTATTGTCGATACGGACTCGCTTGAAAAAAGTTCAGTGATGCGATGCGATTACCCCATTCAAAATGGTCATCTCGCAACGCTTGGCACCGAACCAATAAGGAATCTCGCGATAGTCCTCGACGTCGAAGACGGCCAAATCAGCGTCTTTTCCCGGTTCGATGCTGCCCTTCCGATCCGCCATATGGAGCGCCCAAGCTCCATTGATGGTCGCGGCCGCGATCGCCTCCGCCGGGGACATCTTCATCTGAGTGCACGCCAGCGACATTGTCATGGGCATGCTGACCGTGGGCGAAGTTCCCGGGTTGTAGTCCGTTGCCAACGCGACCGGAACGCCGGCATCGATGAAGCGCCGCGCATCGGGATACGTCTTCAGTCCCAGGAAATAATTCGCGCCCGGCACCAGCGTGACAACCGTATTTCGTTTCGCCAGCTGCCTGACATCGTTGTCGTTCACATGGTCCATATGATCGAACGACGCCGGATCGAACCGGAGCAACGGACCCAACGCTGTCTCTGAAAGCTGGCCCACGTGAACCCGCACGCTTAGTCCATGCTCTCGGGCGGCTGCAAAGATCTGCTCCGTCTCCTCTGGAGTAAATGCGCCTTTCTCGCAGAAGACATCCACGAACTGGGCGAGTTTCCGCCGCGCCGCCTGCGGAATCATCTCCTTACAGACGATCTCGACGTACTTTTGTGAGCAGTCCTGAAATTCTTTGGGGACTACATGGGCTCCGAGCAGGGTCGGGACGACGGTTCCAGGCCATGTCGAGGCAGCCTTGCGGATGGCCTCCAGCGACTTCAGTTCCGACTCGAGCGTGAGTCCGTAGCCTGACTTAGCCTCGACAGTTGTAGCTCCGTACGCGGCCATGTCTTGCAAGACATCCAGTAGTTTCCTCTCTAGCGCAGTTTTAGTCGCGTTGCGAACCGCTTCCAGACTCGATCGTATTCCGCCTCCAGCATGGGCGATCTGTTCGTAGGAGGCGCCCTCAATCCGCTTCTCAAAGTCGACGAGCCGCGGGCTGACAAATACGGGATGCGTGTGCGAATCGACGAACCCGGGGATTACGACTTTGCCGGCACAATCGATCTCGGTGAGCTCTTTGCGATGCTTCCTGATCCAGGAATCGCGCAGCGCATCTTTGGTTGTGCCGACAGAAACGATCTTGCCGCCAATACAAAACACCGCGCCATTGTTGATTATCCCGAGTTCCTTGAGCGCACATCCACGACGAGGGACGGAATTGTCGGACGCATAGCGCAGAGTAACTATCTGCCTGGCATTCAGCAACAACGTCAGATTCTGGCTTTGGAGGGTAGATTGTCGGCGAAAGGTCACGCTGAGAAAGTGTAGCAGCCTGAAACTGGGCATCACCGATAGCGCGGCGCAACATGCCTGATAATCAGGCAAATGGTATAATCAGGCAGGAGCAGGACAAATGCAATCAGCAAAGGTTGGCAAGCGTGGGGCAATCATTGTGCCGGCGAACCTCCGCAAGCGATTCGGTATCGAGGAGGGCACACTTGTAACAGCTGAGGAAAAAGAGGATGGCATTCTGATTCGGCCGGCTATTGTGATTCCGGTTGAGCGTTACAGTCCGCAGCGGAAGGCCGAGTTCCTGTTGTCCACCGCAGTCGACGAATCGGATTACCGGAAAGCCCGCAGTGCAGTTCGCAAACTGGGCATTGATCCGGATTCAGTGCCTCATCGGCGTCTTTCATAGATGGAACGGTTCTTTCTTGACGCGAACATCCTCTTCTCCGCGGCCTATTGCGCTGACTCGAAGCTTCTGACACTCTGGAAACTCAAGGATGTGATGCTCTGCAGTTCGCGATACGCAGTTGAGGAGGCACGGACTAATCTCAACGCGGAAGATCAACGGGGAAGGCTGCAAAGACTTTCGACCGACCTCCGCCTATTTGAAGCCTTTGATCGCAAACTTCCACATGGAATTCATTTGCCGGACAAGGACGCGCCAATCCTGTTGGCGGCAATCGAAGCACAAGCAGACTACCTGCTCACGGGAGACATTCGACATTTTGGCCCGTATTTCGGCCGCAAAATTGGGGGCGTCGTCGTCGCTCTACCGAGCCAATACTTCAAGAAACGCCTGTGACCGGCCACTTAAGGCATGGGTACTTTCACGTCGCTCTTCTTCGCAAAATCCTTGGCCTCGTCATAACCCGCATCTGCATGGCGGATGATCCCCATTCCTGGATCTGTCGTCAGGACGCGCTCAATGCGCTTGGCCATCATGTCGGTACCATCCGCAACCGTAACTTGGCCTGCGTGCAGTGAGTAGCCGATTCCAACTCCGCCGCCGTTGTGGATGGAGACCCACGACGCTCCTGCTGCAGTATTCAGCAGCGCGTTTAGCAACGGCCAATCTGCGACTGCGTCAGATCCGTCATTCATGCTCTCAGTTTCGCGGAACGGGGATGCGACCGAGCCGCAGTCGAGATGGTCGCGGCCGATCACGATCGGCGCTTTGATCCTGCCTTTCTTCACAAGCTCGTTCATCGCGAGGCCAAATTGCGCGCGCTCGCCATAGCCCAACCAGCAGATTCGGGCCGGCAATCCCTGGAACTTGATCCGCTTGCGCGCGAGGTCAACCCAGCGGCGCAGGATGCGGTTGTCGGGGAAGAGTTCGAGTACCAGATCGTCGGTGACGTGAATATCCGAGGCTTCGCCTGAAAGCGCAACCCAGCGGAATGGGCCGCGGCCTTCGCAGAACAGAGGACGAATATATGCGGGAACGAATCCGGGGAAGTCGTAGGCATTCTTCACGCCGCGTTGGAAAGCGAAGGTGCGGATATTGTTTCCGTAGTCGAAGGTGACGGATCCCATCTTCTGCAGGCGCAGCATGCCTTCAACGTGGCGCGCCATCGCATCCAACGACTTCTCCTGATAGGCGTGCGGATCGCGTTGGCGCAGTTCGAGCGCGTCCGTGAAGGTCATGCCATTCGGAACGTATCCGTTCAACGGATCGTGCGCAGATGTCTGATCGGTCAGAATGTCAGGAACGACACCGCGTTCGGCGAGTTCCGGAATGATGTCGGCGCAATTGCCGACCAGTCCGACAGAAACGTTCTCTTTCTTGCGAACGGCATTTTTTAAAATGCGCAACGCTTCGTCGAGCGTTGTCACCATGAAGTCGCAATATCCAGTCTTGAGTCGCTTCTTGATCCGCTCCGGATCAACGTCAATCCCGAGAAAAGCCGCGCCTGTCATGGTTGCGGCTAGAGGTTGAGCTCCTCCCATTCCGCCCATTCCGCCGCTCACTATGAGCTTGCCGGCGAGATCGCCGCTGAAGTGCTTCTCGCCTGCGGCGGAGAACGTCTCGAATGTGCCTTGCACGATTCCTTGCGAGCCGATGTAGATCCAGCTTCCGGCGGTCATCTGGCCGTACATCAT
>AR_comb_assmDRAFT_10813901_pt1 | contig 25316 bp, 34 predicted proteins | sample ArasoioldDNA_FD_10543 | JGI IMG/M metagenome (IMG submission 10543) | reverse complement strand
CGATCGGTGTAGCTCAGTTGGTAGAGCAGCCGCCTCCAAAGCGGAAGGCCGGGGGTTCGAACCCTCCCACCGGTGCTGGTCGAACCCGGACCAACCTAGCGATACCCACGGCTGTATCGCCCCCTGAAAGCCTGGGCCGACCGGCCGGGCCCGCCGACGGCAGACAGGGAACGCAAGGGACTACCCTGCATGCCGGGATCCGGGTTCGACCACAAAAGGTCGTGTAGCTCAGCTGGTAGAGCACCGCTTCGACACAGCGAAGGTCGCAGGTTCAAATCCTGCCGCGACTACATGGGAACCAAACGCCGTCAGCAGCGGCCAGACGACATCTCATCGGCAATCACGACAGAGGAGAGCCTGCGGGAGGCGACTAGTGAGGCCAGGGGCGTCCTGAAGGATATGATCGCCGAACGCAAGGCGCTGCAAGCGCTCATCGACCGCATCCCCCAGCTCACCGACCAGGCGGTCAACGACCGGCTGAAGGCCGAAGTCGCCAAGCTGGCGGATGCGACCGAAGCGGCGATGCGTCACGCGGTCGCCCGCGTCAATCAGACCTTTGACGAACTGGCCGCCGTCCTGCTCGGCGAGGACAAGGCGTCGAAGCGGGCCGGTAAGGCATCGCTGAACGAACTCATCCAGATCCGCTATGGCGATCGAGAACAAGTCGTCCGCGTTCAGGTGCCGCCGCTGGTCAGCGGTTGCGGTCACGATCACAAAACAACCTAGACTTGAACGCTAAATGACTGTACGCTGTTTGGTGTATGGTCAAGCCCGGTTAGCTCAACGGGAGAGCAACGCCCTTACAAGGCGAAGGAGGGGGTTCGACTCCCTCACCGGGTACGTCAGAGCGACACAACCACAGGAGGAACGCATGGGATTCGGCAAGAGCGCGAGCGAGGACGACAAGCCGAAGAAGGCTCCGAAGATCTGGCGCCGCCAGAGGGCCGTGGCGGAAGACGACAAGTACGGCTTCAAGGCGCTGCGGCGGAGCGAGGAACGCGCCAAGATCTTGCGAGGGAATGGGTGGTGACTGACATGCAGAATTGGCACGTCAAACTGATCCTGGGGGGCTTCGCGACGAAGGCGGATGCGGAGGAGGCGCGCACCAGGCTGTCGTCTCTGCCCCCCGGCAGGGACGTGGTGCCGAACGTTATGCACCTGACCTGGGTGGGAGACCCCGCCAATACGGCGGTGCAAGCGACCTTCGTCGTCGAAGCGCGTGATGCGGGCGTCGCCACGGTGCGGACGTTGGAGACGCTCCCGGTGCTGGGTGAGCAGGTTGACGTCTACGAGGTCAACGTGTTCAGGGCGTCGCCCGACTCGGCGGAAGCGGCGCGGCGTACCGCGAGCCGCCTGGCGAAGTAACCGGCGGCACGGCCTGTAGCTCGAAGGACCGAGCAGATCTCTCCTAAAGATCAGGTGTGGGTTCGATTCCCTCCAGGCCGACTGTGACCGATCCGAATTGGTTGAGGAAGGGGGCTGTGAACCCCCGGAGCCGAAAGGTTCATGCGGGTTCGAGTCCCGTCGGTCACCCCAAGCGTCAGTTGAGCAGTTGGTCGCTCAGCAGCCTGTAAAGCTGTGGCCCTTCCGGGCATTGGGAGTTCGAATCTCTCCTGGCGCACATGAACGAAGTGGTGATTCTGGACGCGTCCGATCTGGTCGCGCGGTTGCAGCGAGGAGAGTTGGACGCCGCCGGATTTCTGGCTGCCGTGGTGGACCTGGAGCAGTCGCAGCCGGGCGGCGCCGTACGATTCGACGCGACCCGATGACACTGAACGCCCCACATTCGGAGACGTCCGCGCGTACGTTGGCGGAGGCGCTTTGCAGTCCTCTGACCTGCGGGAGTGAGACTTGGCACACAAATGGGTCCTGCTGCTCATCATCGTCGGAATGATGCTATTCATCGTCGGCAGACGATTCCAGGTGATGTTGGACCTGTGGCGCAGATGGCAGGGTACTCTGGCCGCACTTCCGAAAATGGAGCAGGACGCCAAGCGCGGCGTGTGGACGTTCATCAAATTGGCGGCCCTGGTCCTCCTGATCGTATGGGCGGCAGCCATACGTCTGAATACATAGCCTGGGTTCTCGCTGGCGCGGGAGGCGGCCTGCAAAGCCGTCGGTTCAGGGGTTCGATCCCCCCTCAGGCTTCGAAAAGAAGGCGGAGCGCCGTTGCCCGCCCAGACGACGAGTTTTCCCTATTAGTCCAATTAGCAGTCAATCGCGGGTCTTACTACTTTTGCCCTTGATAAGGCTGCCATCAGATGTTTCAGTACGCCCCGGCAAAGCCTGGGAAGTTCCCCGGGGTTCGGCATTTCGGGCAACGACGCTCCGCGCATCAATGTAGCAGGTGCCACCGCAGCAACCGGCGTGATCGTCTTCTTCCACGGTTGAGTCAGCGAAAGGATGATGCGGTTAGACCGCGACGCTACCGGCCGCTGCCTACCACCCTGGGCGGGTGACACTTAACGTCTGCTCCCTGAAGGTCGTGGATCCGCAGGTGGTGCCGGTCAGCGGCGACTACTACCTGGTGCGTTTCCCGTACGGCGCGGCCGAGTCGTTCGACCCGCACAACATGCACCCCGCCGCCCAGCCCGTGGGTGGAGCCTCCACCTATCCCGACGCCCGCTCAGGGCTGATCTGGCCGATCACGGCTGGGTGGGGCAGCCTGACGGCGATGGTGTTCTGGGCCGCCGGTAGCTCCACGGAGTACCGGGCCCAGTTCGTCCGTGACCCCCTCAACCTGACCACCGGCGCCGACTCCACGGCTACGGTGGACGACAGCCCGACGCCGGGCGGCCAGTACCGGCACTATGCGCATGAGATTTTCGTGTTTCCGAACACACCGATCGGGTTGATGATCAAGCATTCCGGGTCGTCCCCCCTGAACATCACGTTGGCGGAGTTCAAACTGGCGATCCAGGACGACGTCGCCGCGATGCCGCCGCCTCCTCCCCTGCTGCCCGGCAGGTCCTTCCCCGGGTGAGCGAGGTCCGGCTGAACTGGTACGAGTTCCTGGGCGCCGCCCATGTCGGCCTCCTCCGGTTCGCCACCTCCGGGTTGCAGAACCTGGACCCGCACCAATCCACCGGCAGCCCGCGCTCCTGGATGGAGCGTCTGGCCGACGAGATTTACGGGGCGTGCGCGGAGCGGGCATTCTGCAAGGTGCGGTCGCTGTACTGGGACGGCTCCGTCAACACCTTCCACGGCAAGCCGGACGCGGGCCGCGCCTGGGAGATCCGGGCCACCCCCCGCGCCGACGGCTGCCTGATCGTCCGAGACAACGACCCGGAAGACCGCTGGTACGTGCTGGTCATCGCCGACCCTCCGACCTTCCGGGTGGTCGGCGCGATGCAGGGCCGGGCGGCGCGACGGCCGGAGTGGATGCGCAACCCGGGCGGGCGGCGGCCGTCATGGTTCGTGCCGCAGCAGGCCGTGCCGCCGCTACCGGCACGCTGATAGATCGAGGGGAAGCTGTGCTGCTGTCGGATGCCGACATCAAGATGTGCCTGGATACGGGCGCACTCGGGATCGACCCGTACGACCCGGCCATGATCCAACCGGCGAGTGTGGATGTTCGGCTGAGCCGGTTGTTCCGGGTGTTCGAGACCCACCGGCACCCGGCCATCGACCCGGCGACCGACCAACCTGATCTGACCAGGCTGGTGCGCGTCGGCAACGGTCAGCCGTTCGTGCTGCACCCGGGCGAATTCGTGCTGGCCTCCACCATGGAGGAGGTGACGCTGCCCGACGACCTGGCCGCCCGCCTGGAGGGGAAATCGTCGCTCGGCCGGTTGGGGCTGCTGACCCATTCCACGGCCGGATTCATCGACCCCGGCTTCACCGGCCGCATCACCCTGGAGCTGTCGAACGTGGCCGCCCTGCCGATCCTGCTGCACCCGGGGATGAAGGTGGGTCAGCTCTGCTTCATGCGGATGTCGTCGCCTGCCGCCCGGCCGTACGGAAGCCCAGGTCTGGGATCGCGATATCAGGGGCAGCATGGGCCGGTGGAGTCACGCTCGTTCCTGGATTCCGACTGGCGAGGGCCCAGCCGACCGACGCTGAGGATACCCGGTAAAGCAACTGGAAGGGGTTCCGGGGGTCCGTCGCGGGCTAACTGCTGATCGACGGGTCAGGTTCCGGAGCCTCCACCCTGTCGTCGCCGTCGTCACGTGGGCAGAACGGGCACCATGGCTGAAGCCGGTTGTGCCGGTAGGTTGCCCAGAAAATGCTGGCAAGAGGGGTGGTCCATGTGAGCAGGGCGACGAACTTCAGCGCCTGCTCGCCGGGGTCGAAGGTGAGCCGGATCGCGGTAAGGACGGCCGTTCCGAGCAGCATGAGGGCGAGGAGTTTGTTCGGTACCGGAACACGGACGGACCGGATGTGCACCCAGATCTGGCTGGAGGTTCGGTGGAAGAGCTTCAACCACATGCGGTCGCGTTCGATGGCGGCCTGTGGATCCAGGGGGATGGCTCGGATGCACCGCTCGCATAGGTTCCCCATGTGGACGAAGAGGTCGCAGGCCAGGGCGCCGAAGAAGACGGCGAAGTAGGCGGCGCTGAATGTCCACGACAGTGCGGAGCCGGAGGGGATGAGGGTGGACGCTACGCCGGACGCCACCATGGCGGGGGGCCATACCGGGTCCAGGTAGTGGCCGATGGCCATCAGAATGCCGGGCTGCTTGCCGCTGTCGCTGGCCATGGTCATGGGGGTCTCCTGGTGGTTCCCGGTTCGCTCTGCCGGGATCGGAAATCGGGTGTGTGTCTATGATGCCGTGCGCGCCGGGGGTGGCGCCGGGGGGTTGGACGGATCGAAACACCTTCGAACAATCATCGACACACAGCGAGCGTATGTAAAGCGACCTTGACAGTCAAGGGACCTTTACATACGCTACTCGACATGCGGAACAACCTCGAACAGCTCCGCAAAGGAAGCGACATGAGCCAGGAGAACCTGGCCGAGAAACTCGGCGTGAGCCGTCAGACGATCATCTCCATCGAGCAGGGCCGATATAACCCGTCCCTGCCACTGGCGCTCAAGATCGCAGACCTTTTCGGCGTCATCGACCTTCGGGAGATCTTCTATGAAGACCACAGCGTCAACGGCACCGGAAGCTGACGGTGCCGCCGCCTACCGCCTCGGCAACCTGGCCCTGATCCTGCTCTGGGTCGCGGGGATGGTCATCGTCGGCTACAGCATCGCCAGTGACGCCTCCTGGGACGTCCGCATCTCGATGCTCGGCGCGCTCGCTATCCCCCTCCTCGCCCGTAACGCCTACTTCATAATCCGGCTGCTCCGCAAGAAGCCGCCGAGGAGCGATGCCGCCATGATTGCCGAAGGCGGGCCGTGGCAGGACGAACGCCAGAGTCGCCTCCAGGACAAGGCGGGATTCCTCGCCGGAGTGGTCGCCATGGTCATCCCCGTGCTTTTCGCGATCTTCGGTGCGGAGTTCGCGTCCCTGGCGGGAGCCACCATCACCGACGACGGCGACTGGCTGGCCCTGGGACTCGGCATCTCCAACGCCGCCCTGGTAACCCACACCATCGCCTTCATCATCGCAGCCCGCTACTACAGCCGGAAAGGATGACCTGAGGGCGGACAATAACCCCCCGCCGAAGAAGGGGATCCATGTACGTGCAATTCGCGCAGAAGGCCGTAATCCAGTGGCAAGGCAAGCTGCTGCTGGTCAGAAAGAGCATGGACGACCCGCATCAACCGGGTCGATGGGAGCTGCCGGGCGGACGCATGCAGAACGGCGAAACGCCAGACGAAGCACTTATCCGGGAGGTGTACGAGGAGGTGGGCCTGGAGGTGTCCCCTGGACGCCCGCTGGCCGTCTGGTCATGGCGTCTCGGAAATCAGCCCGACAGCCCGACGGTGGTGGCCGTTGCCCGACTCTGCGAGGCGGGCGGCGACGAGGTGGACATGAGCCGCCACGGGCCGGGCGACTTCATCGACGGCTACAGGTGGGTCCCCAAGGACGAGGTTCTCGACCTCGACCTCATCCCCAACTCTCGCGAGCCCCTGGCTGTGGCGCTCAAGAATCTCTAGGTCATCAGTCGCCTGACCCGTGATAACACCGCTTATCGCGGGCCAGGCTTTCAAGGAGGATGATGGGCACCTCAGCGCCCGATGTCTCTGACGTGGGCACGGTACACCTTGATTCCGCCGCCCTGGATCTTGACGAGTGGCTGTTGGCCGTGGACGGTTCGGTATCCAGTCGGATGCTGATCGGCGCTTACGGCACGGTGGACGGTAGTGGCGGTGTCTCGGGCGGTTGGTTCACCTGCCCCCCGGCGCTGGCTACGCATGAGGGTCGTATGCGGACGGACGTCTGCGAGCTGCACGCCCTGCGGATGGGTCTGCGCGACTTCCCGGATGGTGCGACCTTGAAGGTGCTCGTGGACACCACCACCGTACGGGACATCCTCGTTGGTCCAGCTCATGCGGCTCGAAGGACGGCATTGGGCCGACTCTTCTCTGTCGGGGTCGAAGAGGTGCTGGAACACCGGGAGCGGCTGACGCTTTCGGCGAACCTGGACCGTGTGGCCCGCCGTGGTGGTGGCGCATTCTCGCGCAAGGGGGCTGTGGCTGACCATCCGCTGATGGTGGCGGCGCATCGACTGGCCTACGCCATGAAGCGTCTTGGAGAGGCGGGTGGGCGACTGCGAGACGGTGACGAGGAGTGGCTGCTTGATCTGATCGAGGGGCCGGGAGACCAGCAGAAGAAGATCGTACGATCCGTTGATCTCTGGCTAGACCAGAGGCGCGCAGGCTGGTGATCGAAACCGGAGTATCCCATTCGACCAACGCTCGCGCCAGGGTGTCGGCCGCTCGTTTTCTGGAGCAGTGCTCTCGGTCGCGAACTTGCGGGAATGCTAAGTTCTCGCAAGTTACCGGCCGGTAGGGTGGGTGCCTGGAGGAACATTCTGTTCGCGCAGCGCTCCCGACGGGGATCAATTAGAGTGGATGACAGTAGAACCCCGGTCCAGGTGCACTTCTGATCCCGGGGCCTCTACTTCACATCAGCCGCGCTGGCAGTTGCACGTACGGGCGGGGATCTGGAGAGGGTGCAACCTCACCAGGCCCCGCTGGCGTGTTTTAGGAGCCGGGCGCGGATTCCCGCTGAGGAGTGCTTCCTTGAGCCCGAGGAGACGGCCAAGATGCCGTCTTTTCCCGGCCAGGTTTTTGGATCTCATGCATCACCATTTGAGATCTCATGCGTCACTATGTGTACAGGAGACGCCGCGAGTCTCCTGCGACACCCGCCGGAGGACACTTCCCCATGGTTCACATCCGGGTCACCGGGCGGCCGGACGACATCCAGGCCGCCATCGCGCACCTCGACCGTGTCATGTACGTCACCCAGGCCAGCGGTATCACCACGCCGATCGGCGGCGGAGCCCCCTACCGGGAGGTGACGGCCGCGCTGGAGCCATTGGAATGCGACCACCCCACCGCCGTCGTAGTGCGGCGTGGCCAGGCGGAGTCGATCGGCCCGGCCGCCTACCTGGTGGAGTACGGGCTGTGTCAGGACTGTTCCATTCGGGTCGTGCGCGTGCGCGTGGAGGCGGCTGGGGAGCTGCTGTCTGTGAGTGTCTGGTCGGAATTGATTGAGGCGTCCACCAGTAAAGCTGTACAGGCATTTAGCGCGTGATGTATGGTGGTGGTGTCGATAGAGCGGCACGACACCACCACAGGAGGAAACATGCCCGACCCGGCCCCCATCCAGAGCCCCCGCAACGCCACCTGCGCCAGACCCACCTGTGGCCTGCCGATCCACTACATCACCGGCCCCAGCTACGGCCGCTGGGTGCACGACCACAACGGCCGCTGGCAGTGCGCCGACTACGGCCCCGGCGACGCCCAGAACAACCAGGCATACCCCGGCAACGACTACTACCGCATACAGGTCCCGCCGACGACCTCCCCGCTGCACCGCGACGAACCCGGAGGCGCCGACCCCCAGGGCCGCATGCACGGCGCCTCCGCCGTGCGCCGCCTTCTCAACGCCACCCCCGTCGGCCCCCCCTGGAACCACGGTGCCCCGGAAAACCTCTGGACCGCCGCAGACGACGCCGTGGCGCAGGCCGACCAGGAGACCAAGGACGCCGCGCTGCGGCACCTGTTCGCCCTGCACATGCACGAGCTGACCGCCGCCTACCCCACCGTTGCCATGCGCAACGTCAAGTCGGGCGACGTAGTCACCCTGCACGGTGCAGACCACACGGTCGTCGAGAAGACTGGCGACGGACAGCGTGGCCATGTGGTCAACCTCCAGGTCGTCTTCAGCCCCGCCCGGGGCGTCGATCACTCGAAGGTATTCGCCTACGAGGGCGACGTGCGCATCCCGCTGAAGCACCGCGTCTCCGCAGAGATGGGCCAGCGCCTGTTCACCGAAATCCTGGACGCCTCCCACTCTTGCCAGTCTGAGGATCGGGGCGGCTACGTCCGGGGGCTGGAGAAGGCGTTCTGCATGCTGACCGGCGAAAGCGAGGACGTGCTGTACGACCAGATCCAGGAAGCACTTCAGGCCAGACATGAGGAGCAGATCGCCGCAGAGGAAGGATACGAGAACCTGTGAACAGGTTTCACCAGATCGCGGAGCGCGTCGCCCACACCGGGCGGCGCGTCCTCGCGCATCGCCCCCTCGCCTCCGCCATCCTGGAAAGTCTGGCTACATCCGTCGCCGCTGTCATGGTCGGCCTGACCATCGGCCATGTCACCTCCGGCGACCGTGAGGCCGGGTTCGCGTTCGCCATGGCGGGCATCGTCGCACTCCTGTGGGGATGGGCCGAGCGCCGCGCCAGGACCGCGTACGACCTCGGCTGGAAAAGCGGTGTAGACGCGGTCAAAAACGCCGCTCACGACCTGCTCGCCGAAGTCCAGTCTATCGGCGAAGCCGCCGCCACGGCGCAGCGGGCCCAGGAAGAAGAAGCAGGTGAGCGTCGTGACTGAGATGCGGCTGCGCGATACGGCCGCGCTTGTTCGTCAGCTCCACCAGGACGGCGACCTCAATACGTCGATGACCGGCGCCCTGCTCATCGCCCTGGGCGCCGCCGAGCATGTCGCCCCACACCCCGACTGCGACATGCAGAAGGGCTATGGCGAGAGCGACCCGGATACGTGGAAGGACGCCACCGGTCGCATCGTCTGGGACCTCCGCCGCGATCTCCGTGACTGCCACGGCGACCTGTGGCAATACGCAGGCGGCTTCCACGCCGACCCCGACACCCAGCCGATTTTGTCCCGCAAGGACTGGAGCGAATGCGACATCCCGCTGTGCCGGGTATGGGCGGCCGTCGGCCCGCTGGAGGTGGCGCCGTGAACGAGATCGGCGAGCAGGAGTTCGACCTGCGGTCGGCTACCTGGCCTATCAGATAGCCACCTATGCCGATCTGTAACCCTTCCCTGACGCCCGGCTGCCCGCGAGCGGTCGGGCGTCTTGTCGTCCGCCGGTGTTTCCCGTTTCCTCCTTCCACCATGCTCTTGCACACCCATTTAGCGTAGCCTAGGCTGGTGTTGTACCTGATGAGCGACACAGGCAAAGGAGAATCGCCATGGCCAGATCGCAGCCCAGTCGAAGCAACAACACCACTCGGATGATCAATGCCCGCCGCGACATGGCGGAGGCCCGTCAGAACGGCGACCGGGCCGCATTCAATCGTGCCTTTTCAGTGTTCGACCGCGTACGGGAGAACTCGACCCTTGACGAGTACTGCAACACGTTCGTCTACGACCTCGACGGCAGTTGACAGAGACGTGAAAACGCCCCGGACCCTCCCCAGGGCCGGGGCGTTTCACTTGCCGGGGCAAGCCCCAGCTGGTTGCTAGCACAACCGTTCCAGGTTACGGCGTCAGCGCCGCCGGTGTCCCGTCGATCGCCATCAGACCGTCTACCCCGTTCTCCAACGCGCCCAAGATCTTGAACGTGGCGTCCGTCAGGCCGCCCAGTTCGTACCGGTTCGGCTGCGACGTGTCGATGCCGGTCACCTTGTAGCCGCCCAGGTTGAAGGCGTACATCGGGATCTCCGCCGGGACCTGCGAGGAGACGTCGCCGGTGCCCCAGTGGTCGGAGGCGAACGTCTGCATATCGGTGACGATGACGACCCGGTCGTGACCCTGGTACGTCTTGCGGACCGACTCAGCGATAGCCGTACCGTGCCCGTCCTGGCCGATCCTGTCGCAGAACGCCTGCGTGTGCCGCAGCACGGAGGCGCCGGTACGGACGTCGTGCCGGAACGGCCGGTAGCCGTCGGCGAACCCGTACAGGTCCACCCCGTCGCCCTTGGCGGCCAGTGCGACGCCGAACAGAGCGCCCGCCATCACCGGCTTGATCTTCGACCGGGCGGAGAGGCCCATCCCCTCCATGGAGCCGGAGGTGTCCACCAGGACGAGTGTGCGGCCGGGCAGGGCCGGAATGTTGGCCACGGACGCCTGTAGCGCCTTCTCCAACGCGTCACGCCACCGCTCGGTGTCGGTGGCCAGGTACGCGGACAGGAACCGGTAGGGGAACTGGCGACTCTTGGCCACCTTGTCCGGGTCTGCCAGGTAGGCGGCCACACCGGCGGCCACGTCGTCAGGCACGCCCGCCTTGTCGAAGTTGCGCAAGTTCCGCAATCGGGCCATGTAGCCCATCGACGGCAGGATGGTCTGCCATGCCAGGGCGTCCATCGGGCCATGTAGCCATCCGGCCAACTGCTCCCAGGTGAACCCGGCCGCCTTCAGTTCGCCGTACCGCTCCGGAGAGACCAGGTACAGGGCTCGTGCCTCCTGCGGAACGGCCAGAATCTCCGCCCGGTTGCGCAGCACGGTCAGCGACGCGGGGATGCCGTTGTCGCGGTTGTGCCGGACGTCGATCGCGAACTCCAGCAGTTCGCCCTGCGCGGTGCCGCGCATCTCCGGCCGGAACGTGGTCGGGCGTACCAGTTCCACGACGTCACCGAACCGGACGGTGGCCTTGTCGGAGTCGTACTTGATCAGGTTGCGCTCGTTGTACAGCTTCGCCACGGCGTCGGCCAGGCCGCGCCGGAGTGCGGCGGGCATGGACTTGGCCGCCTTGCCGCCCTGTGGGGCGTAGCGGTTCAGCCAGTAGGCCAGGATCTCGCCGGGCTCGTCGGCGCGGGCGCACGCGTGCGCGACCGCCTGGCGGCCGTAGCCGGGCAGCTTCGCTTCCTTGCGGGCCATGACCATTTCGACGGCGGCGACGCCGGACGCGCTCCGCATGTTGGCGCTGTTGCGCAGCCAGCCGATGAACTGCATCAGCCATTCGGGGTTGGTGACGGCCACGGTGCGGACCAGCTCAGCGAACCGGTTGTCGCGGGCGGCGGCCTTCTCGTAGAAGGTGTCCTCCCCGACCATGTTGACGACGCCGAGCATGAAAAGTTCGCCCTCGGGGGTGCGCAGGAAGCCGGGTGCGCCTTCGTGGCCGACCGCCTGGGGGACGGCGACGTCGGCGGTAGAGAGGTCGGGTAGTGGGATTCCGGCGGCCTGGGCGGCGTCCGTAGCGGTGGGCTTGCGGTTGAACTTGGCCATGGGGGACTCCTTTCGTTGGGGCGTGTCGCTCATACGCCCGTTTGGCGTGCGGATACGCAGATGGCCCTTCACCGGTGGAGGTGAAGGGCCATCTGCGTATGAGGGTCGTGTCCGAATCAAGTCGGTGCCGGTAACAGACTGCCGCCATCGGCCTCCGGCCTGGGCCGGAGTCAGGAGTCGAACCTAAGTGTCATCATTTCGAAGGATGAAGTAACCGATACCTGCATCTCGGACACGCTATGCGCTTGTGTGGGCCCCTCCCGAATCAAGACGGCGCCGGGACTTTTGTATCCCAAATGATGTGAAGTATCCGGTGCCTGCATCTCGGTGAGGTGCTGATCCGAAGGTACCGCGCCCCAGTGTGGGGCGCAAGGGTTTTCGTCGATGATGTTAAATGACTGTCCTATCTTCCCCTGTCTCTATACAACCATTTAGCGCGTGTGTTAGGGTGGTGGAAGCACCACGGGAGAGCGACCCCGAACCAGGAGAAGACACTGTGGCCAACCACGAAACCGACGCCGCACGACTGCGGCGCGAGAAGCAGACCCTGCTGACCGTCCTGATCCAGCACGGCCTCACCAACTTCCAGCTCGCCGTGACCGGCCACCACGGCGGCGGTCCACGCCGCGCCTGGGCCTCGATCCCCCTGGACGACGCGGCCCACCTGCACCACACCCTGACCGAAGCGGGCTATATCGTCCGCGTCGGTGCCCACACCCTTTCCGTCCTGACAGGAGAAGCCGCATGACCATCCCCACCAAGACCCTGGAGCGCATCCGCAACCTACTGGCCAAGGCGGAGCGGACCGACAACGAGCACGAGCGCGACACGTTCACCAGCGCCGCCGCCGCCCTGATCGCCAAATACGGCATCGACCAGGCCATGCTTGGAGCCGAGACAAAGCAGGACAAGCCGACCATGCGGCGGATTGAGATGCACGGCGGCCAACACGCGGCTCGCCGAATGGAGCTGTTCTCCTGGCTGGCCGACGCCATGCGATGCAAGGTGATGTTCACGACCAGCGGCCGTCACTACCGGATCGCGCACATCTACGGGTTCGAGTCGGACATCGACCGAGTTGAACTGCTCTATACGTCGCTACTACTACAGGTCACCTCAGCCCTGAACCGGCTGAAGACGCCCTACGGGGAGAACAGCCGCGCATACCGCAACTCATGGATCAAGGGGTTCATCTGGAAGGCCGTTCAGATGGTCATGGCACGAGAAGCGCAAGCAGTCAACGAAGCGGAGGATTCGGAGGTTGGCACCAGCAAAGCGCTCGTCCTGGCCAGTCGCGAGCAGCGGGTGGAGGCATTTTTCAAGGAAGCCAATCCTGGCCTGAAGCGCCGCAAAACGGCGCCGTCGTCGAGCGCCGCCGGATGGCAGGACGGCGAGGCGGCGGGTTCGCGGGCGAACCTGGGCGGCACCGGCCTGGAGAACCGGCAGCGGGCATTGCCGCGCTGACTACAGCCTTCCGCCGACGGAAGCCCCTTTCCCCAATCTGGGAAGGGGGCTTCCTTTTTGGTGACATCGCCATTTCGACACGCGCTAGATGGTTGAACACGCTAAATGATGGTATCTATTGTATAGACAGAAGGAACGATCCAGGAGGAGCGACCATGGACACGTTCAAGGAGTACGCGGCCACCGCCGCGATGGTGCCCGCCGCCCGCGCATTCGTCGCGGACCACTTTGCCGGACACCCCGACATGGAAGACGCCCGCCTCCTGGCGTCCGAACTGGCGCAGAACGCCGTACGGCACGGGCTTGGCGCCCGCTTCTCCGTGGCCATCGACCACGGCGCCGACGTCACGGTGACGTTCACCAACACCGGCCTGCCCTGGCAGCCGCAGGCGATCGACACCGGCTTCGCCGACGTCGAGTCGGAGAACGGGCGCGGACTCAGCCTCATGGCCGCCCTCGCCCCCGCCTACGGCATCGACGTCGCCGGGGAGCAGACGACGATCTGGTTCTCCTTCCCCACGGCGGCGGTCATCCCGATCGCCGCCTGACCACCACAGAAAAGGGAGCAAAACATGAGCTACCTGGAAGAAGCGGCGGTGTTGCTACGCAAGGCCGTCAAGACGAACGAAGATGTCAACGTGGAATACCGGGACACGCTGAACAAGAACCGCGTGGAACTGGCCCGCGAGTTCGCTGGCCTGGCGGCCATCGCGAACGGTGTCGTGCCGGATTGGATGTCGGCCGACATCCTCAACCGGATCGCCGGAAAGCAGGAGGCATGACGTGCATCCCGGGCGAACCCCGCGAGGGTTCGCCCTTCTCCAACAGCACCGAGGGCGAAGCCTGGATGGACGCTTGGTGCGGAACCTGCATCCGAGACAGCGGCGCACGCGGAAGCGGCGGCGGCGAATGTGGGCTGATCCTGACCGCCCTGCTGGGTCGAACCCCGGCGGAGTGGACGGAGACGGCCCCAGGAAGCCTGGAGGGCCGCTACGACTGCTCCTGGTATAAGGCCGACCCGGAGGAGGTTCCGGCCGGTTCGCGGCCGTGGCCGCAGCCTGAACCGCTCACCCACGGCTTCTACGTGACCGCCACCTATCGGGGTAAGACGCTGCAACTACTGGGCCCGTACGCGGACCCGGAGCGGGCGGAGGCCAACCAGGACCGCGCCCGGCTGTGGGTATCTCGCAAGGATCCGAAGGCGTGGGAGTACGTCTTCGCGATCGGCGAGTACGAGGCTCATGAGGCCCGGTTCTTGCCGCGCGGCATCTTCACCCGCCGCCTGGGCCTGGAGGAGGTTCAGCCCACCATTCAAACCCCTACCGACAAGCGTTAAATGACTGTATAATCGGAGGGTAGTCCCAGGGTTGAGCGACCCCCGGGACAGAACAGGAGTCCCCCCTTGTCTGACACCCTGGGGCCGCTGGCCCTTGCCCAAGCAAGCCTGGCCGCACTACGCGCCCACAAAACCATCCCGCCCGGCCGTGTACTGGCCGCTGACGAACGCGCCGACCTGTCCGGCTGGACCGGCTGGGGGCCGCTGGCCGATGCCGTAGACCCCTACAAGCGGCATCGGCTGACCGGCGGCTGGAAAGACGTCGTGGATGAGCTGTCGGAGCTTCTATCGCCGCAGGAGGAGACGGCGGCCAAGGAAGCCACCGCCACCAGCTTCTACACCACCCCGGCGATCTCGGCGGCCATGTGGGATCTGCTGATCCGGCTCGGGTTCCCCGGCGGCCGGGTACTGGAGCCGGGCTGCGGGTCGGGCAACTTCATCGCCGCCACCCCGCCCGGCCTGGACGTGGACTGGACCGGCGTCGAGATCGACCCCACCTCCGCCGGGATCGCCGCCCGCCTGCACCACGGCGCGACCATCATCAACAAGCCGCTGGAACGGACCGCGTTCCGGATCGGCGCCTTTGACGCCGCCATCGGCAACGTCCCGTTCGCCAAGGTGCCGATCTATGACGCCGCCTGGCCCGCCGACGAAGCCGGATTCACGCCCACCCTGCACAGCTACTTCCTGTGGAGAGCTCTGAAAGGGCTGCACCCGGGCGGGCTGGCCATCCTCATCACCTCCCGCTACACGATGGACGCCGAAAACCCGTTGGCGCGCACGTTCTACTCCCGGCTCGGTGAGTTCGTCGGCGCGATCCGTCTGCCGTCGGGGGCGTTCTCAAGTCTCGGATTCCGGGGCGTGGCCGACATCGTGGTGTTGCGGCGCCGCCCGTACGCCGACGACGGGGTGGAGGTGGGCGCTTGGAAGCACGCACGCACGCATGACCACCTGCTCACCACCGTCAACGACTACTGGGGCGCCCATCCGGAAATGGTGCTGGGCGCCATGCACCCGCGCGGCGGGCAGCAGCACGGCGCCACCCTGGACGTCATCCCGCCCGCCGGAGCCGACCCGGTAGAGCTGCTGGCCAACGCAGTGAACAAGTTGGTCGCGCACGCCCACGCGGGCGGGAAGGTGTGGCAGGCGGCCGAACGGCTTACCGACACCATCCAAGTGACCACCACCGACGACAAAGAAGGCTCGTTCCACCTGGGCGAGGACGGCGCGGTCACGCAAGTCCTCAACGGCAACCATGAGCCGGTCTCCAAGCCGTCCGATGAGCTGAAGCATCTGATCCTGCTGCGAGACGCCGCCGTCGAGTTGTTCACCGCCGACGCCGACCTTGACAAGCCGGACGCCGACATCACGCCACTGCGGGAGCACACGGCGACGCTCTACCGCTCCTATGTGGACCGGTTCGGCCCGCTGAACCGGTCCACGCTCACCGCCGGGCCCGTCGATGAGGAGACCGGGTTTCCGACCTTCAACCGGCGCACCCCGAACCTGGGCGGCTTCCGGGGCATCGGAGACCGGCCGGGCGACCCGGACTATCCGACGGTGCTGGCATTGGGCCGGTGGAGTGAGGAGGACCGGACCGAGGAGCCCGCCGACATTCTGCTGCGCCGCGTCAACCGGCGGCCGGTGCGTAAGCAGCGGGCCGACAATCCGGCCGAGGCTGTCGCGTTGTGCTGGGACGAACACGGCTACCTGGATCTGCCGACGCTGGCCCGCCTCCTCGACGTCTCCGAGGCTGAGGTGCCGAATCACCTGACCGGCCTCGCCTTCTGCGACCCGGCTGACGACCGGTGGGTTCCGGCGGAAGAGTACCTGTCCGGCAACGTCCGCGAGAAGTTGCAGGTCGCCGAGGACATGGTCGCCAACGATGAGGAGCCGGAGCGGTGGTGGGCGAATGTGGCCGCGCTGACGCAGGTTCAGCCGGTGGATCTGGGCCCGTCCGACATCGCCGCCCGGCTCGGCGCACCATGGGTCCCCGCTGACGTGGTCAAGGACTTCATCGTCGCCCTGTTCGGACTGTCCACCAGCTTCTCCAATGACGAGTCGGAGAAGGTGACGGTCCGGCACGAGAAGCTGACGGCGTCGTGGGAGGTGTCGGCGCCCCCGGCACGGCACAAGGTGACCGCGACAACCAGGTGGGGAACCGCCCGGTTCAACGCCGTCGATCTGATCGAGAAGGCGTTGAACGGGAGCGCGCCGGTCGCCTGGGATGAGGTGGAGGTGCCCGACCCGGACCGGCCGGGCAAGACGAAGACGAAGAAGGTCCGCAATCAGGCGGAGACGCAGCTCGCCGAGGAGCGCACGAAGGCGATTCAGGAGACGTTCGGCACGTGGGTGTGGACGAACCCGGACCGTTCCGACCGGCTGTGCCACCTGTACAACTGGGCCTACAACGCGGTCCGGTTGCGCAAGTTCGACGGCTCCATGTTCACCTATCCCGGCATGGCGGCCGGGTTCACGCCGTATGACCATCAGAACGCGATGGTGGCGCGGGCGTCGGCGTCACCGACGACGATCGTGGCGACGGCGGTGGGTGGCGGAAAAACCGCCATGATGATCATGATCGGTCAGACGATGAAACGACTCGGTTTGATCAACAAGCCGTGCGCGGTCGTCCCCAACCACCTACTGGAACAGACGGCGGCCGAATTCCGGCGCGTCTACCCGGGCGCCCGCATCCTCATGGTCACCAAGGCCGACCTGAACCCGAAGCGGCGCAAGTACTTCGCCGCCAAGGTCGCCTCCGCCGACTGGGACATGATCGTGATGACGGTTCAGCAGTTCACCTCCATCCCGGTCAGTCCGGCGCTCGAAGCGGACTTCATCGCCGACCAGATCGCCGCCATCGAAGAGGCGATGACCGCTGACGGCCTGGACAACTCGCGCACCGTCAAGCGGCTGGCCAAGCAGGTCATGAAGCTGAAGCAGCGGCACGCCGCCCTGTCCAGCTGGGGCAAGCCGCAGCCGGAGGTGTTCGAGGGCGAGTGCTTCGTTCTGGACGAAGAAGCCGCCGCGATGCGGCACACGCGTAAGCGGCCGGGCCGCGACGACGGCCTGTTCTTCGATCTTCTCGGCATCGACTTCCTGATGATCGACGAGTTCCACTACTTCAAGAACCTGTTCTCTCCCTGCCGTACCGAAGGCTTCGCGATGCCCGCGTCCAAGCGGGCCGAAGACGCCTTCATGAAGATCTCCTGGCTGCTGACCACGTACGGCCGCGCCTTCGCCGGGTTCACCGGCACGCCGATCTCCAACACGTTGGCTGAGGCGTACACGCTGCTGCGCTACACCAACACCGTGGAACGGCTGAAGGAGTGGGACCTGTGCAGCTTCGACGCGTTCGCAGGCATGTTCGTCACCTTCGAATCGAAGATCGAGGTTACGCCGGACGGTGCCGGATTCCGGATGCACCGCCGCCCGTCCAAGTTCGTCAACGTCCCCGAACTGCGGCTGATGCTCGGCGAGACGATGGATGTGCGCACCCGTCACCAGCTCAAACTGGACGGGCCGGGCCGGGTCGTCCGCGAGATCGTCAAGGTGCAGGGCCAGCCGGAGCTGAAGCCGTTCATCGAAGAGCTGGTACGCCGGGCCGACAAGATTCGCCTCGGAAAGCCGCTACCGCGCTACTCCGAGACCAAGCAGCGCATGGTGGACGACAACATGCTGTCGGTCTGCAACGACGGCAGGAAGGCCGCCCTGTGGCTGCCGCTGGTCGGCCTCGACTCCGCCGAGCCGGGCAAGCCGGACGTGGTCGCGGCCAACGTCGCCCGCATCTACCACCAGACGAAGGATTGGACGTGGCCGGACTCCTCCAAGGGTCTGCTGTGGGGCGACGGCAAACCCGGAACCTGTCAGTTCATCTTCTGCGACCTGGGTACCCCGCGTGACGGCGACCCGCAGGTGTACGGCGAAACACGTGACCTGCTGGTTCACTTTGGCGTACCCCGCCGCCTGATCCAGTTCATCCACGCCGCCAAAACCGACCTGGAGCGGGCGTTCCTGTTCAAGCAGTGCCGTGACGGCGACATCGCGGTCCTGTTCGTGTCCACGGAGAAGGGCGGCACGGGCGTCAACGCCCAGGACCGGCTGGTCGCCATCCATCACATGGACGCCCCCTGGCGCCCGGCCGATGTGGAGCAGAGAGACGGCCGTGGCGACCGGCCCGGCAACCTCTGCGACACCATGTGGGTCTTCCGGTACGTGACCGAAGGATCTTTCGACTCCTACATGTGGCAGCACCTGGAACGGAAGAGCCATTTCATCTTCCAGATCCTGTCCGGGGAGCTGGACGTACGCCAGGTGGACGACCTGATCAGCGACGACACCCTCGACTACGCCCAGATCAAGGCCGCCGCGACCGGACAGGAACTGGTCCTGGATCTGGCCCGCGCCCAAGCTGAAGTGGCCCGGCTGCGCAACCTGTACGCCGCCCACCACCGGGACCTGGCCCGCATGAAGGCCGACCAGCACCACTACCAACAGGCGGCCCGCACCCACAAGTCCTACGCCTCCTCCTGGGAAGGCATCGCCGCCGCCGAACACGACCGGGTCTACGAGAAGCACTCCACCAGAATCGACGTGGAGGAGGAGGCCGCCGCCGCGCTGGCAGAAGCGGGCCGCTTCGCCCGCGCCCACCGCTGCGAGCAGGAGGCGGGCACATGGCGCGGCGTCCGGGTCAAATTCTCCGTCACCTGGTCCGGCGGCGCCCCGATCCTGACCGTCTCACTGACCTCCAAGAACTCCTGGAAGTGGACGCCGATCGGCAACCCCCAGATCAAACTGCTGCGCAAGGGCTATGAGATGGCGCTGCTGCGCTACATCGACAACGCCATCAACACGGCCGGGCGCGAGGCGGCTACGGCGCTGGACTACGCCCAGACGTTGCAGCGGCGGGCTGAGGCGATCGATTCGGAACTCAAGAAGACGTTCGACTACGAGGAGGAGCTGAATGAGGCGATGGCCGAGCGCAAGCGCCTGGAAGACCTGATCGCGGCCGACCTGGAACCGTCCAGAGAGATGGCAGCAGCCGCTTAACCCCATGAAAGGAAGTGATCGTATGGGACTGTCCTACCGGCCCGGTGGCGCCTCGTGGGATTACCACGGCTTCGCCGCCCTGCGGAAGCAAATCGCCGAGTTCGAGGGGATCATGGACCTGGAGGCGTGGTGGAAGAATCGCGCTCCGTATCAGGGCGATGAGGGCAGCGGTACGCCGCTGATGCCGTGGCTGGACTCTGGGGACGTGCACGGCTTCTTCTCCGCCTCACAGTGCCGGATGATGGTCCCCCGCTTCGAGGCGATCTTGAAGTTTCTGGGTGACCACCTGTCTGCCTACGACCGGTCCAACCTGGTGGCGCTCGTGCGCGGCATGCAGTTCTGCGCCGAATGCGACTGCGCCATGTCCTGGGGGTGACCGTGACCGTCTACGTAGACGACTGGCGGCAGCAGGCCACCGTAGGCAAGGGTCGGGGCCGCTGGTCGCACCTGTTCTCCGACACCTCCGACGAGGAGTTGCACGAGTTCGCGCAACGGATTGGGCTGCGGCGGTCCTGGTTCCATAAGGCCGACGATCCGCTTCAGTTGCGGCGGCATTACGACGTGGTGGAGTCGAAGCGCCTGGAGGCCATTGCGGCGGGCGCCGAAGCGATCACGTGGCGGGAGGCGGGCCGGATGCGGTGCGCGGCACAGGATCGGCTCTGGCAGGAGCGGGCGACCTAAGGCCCGGCCGGGGTCCACGGTGGGGTGCGTGGAAACCGCACCCCACCCCTTCCCCCTAGTGCTAAATGGATGTACACTGATGGTGATGAAGCGCCAGGTAGAGCGACCACGGCGCGGACAGGAGTTAATCATGCAGTCCATCGGATTCGATGAGGTTCGCGCACAGGCCCGGCGTGCCGCCGTAGAGCTACTGCTGGAAGATCCGTTCGTCGAAGAGGCCGACAACGCGGTGGTTCTCGCCGGAATCCTCGACAACCACGCAACCGACGACACCCGGCTGAGCATGTGGCGGGAACTGATCGACCTGAGCGAATGGCTCACCGCCCTGGAGGACGGCGCCGACGCGGGACGCGACGACGACGGCCGCCCCGAAGACCCCGACCTGGTCAAGGAGCAGGTCGCCGAGCAGATCGAGGCGCTACTGACGTCCATCGCCTGCACTCCCCACCCGGCCGCCGCCACCCTGCGGATGGCCGCATAACCCCGATGTCAATGACTGCAGCAGAAGGGAGGAACCATGACCGAATACGCGCCCGACGAGTACAAGGTTGAGCAGACGAGGCGCTGGGGTCCGGTGCCGGTACTGCCCGGCATCGACGCCATGATCGCTGATGCGCTGGAGCGCTCAGCGCAGGCCGCCAACCCTGAGCAGCCCGCCGCCGACGAGGCCGCCTGATGTTCACGACCACCCCACACCCCCGTTCGGAGGTATCCCCGTGAAGTTCACCGTTGACCGGATCCGGTTCGCCGAGGCGGTCGCCTGGGTCGCCCGCGCGGCAGACACCAGCCACGGCGTACAGCCGATCATGGCTGGTCTGCTCATCGACGCCGACGGCGAGACGGGCGTCCTGAGTCTGGCCGCCAACGACTACGAACTGGCGTCCCGCGCCACCATCCCCGCGATCATCCTGGAGGGTGGCGACGGTCTCCTGCCCGCCGCGCTGCTGCACAAAGTGTGTGAGGCGGCCGACGGCGACGAAGTCGAAGTAGTCGCCGAGGAGACGGCCGCCGTCATCACCTGCGGTGAGGACTCCTGGGAACTGGCGCTCATGCCCGCCTACGACTACCCGTCACTGCCGGAGGCGGGCGAGCCGGTCGGCTGGGTGGACGCCGAGCTGCTTCAGCAGGCGTTCAAACAGGTCGGTGGTGCCGTCGGCAAGGGCAAGGGCGCCCAAGTTGAGCACACCGGCGTGTTCGTCGAGGTGGCCAATGAGGTAATGAGCCTGGCCGCCACCAACCGCTACCAGATCGCGGCCACGGAACTGTCGTGGAAGCCGGTTGCCAAGGCGGTGGAGTGCGGCGCGATCGTGCCGCCGCGCCTGCTGGCCGACTTCACCGGTTCGGCAACCGGCCGGGTGGGGGTGGCGTTCGTGCGCGGCTACCAGGACAAGGTGACGATGGTGTCGCTGTCGGGCGAGGGTCGCGTCTCCACCGTCCGCGTGATCGACGGCCAGTTCCCGAATTGGCGGAACTACTTCGCCAACGCCGAGATGTCGTTCGAGGCGATGCGGGCCGAAGGTACGGCGACCGCGATGACGGTGGAGACCGACGCGCTGATGCGGGCGCTGAAGAAGGCGGGAACGGTACTCGGCGGCGGCGGGGCGGACGCCCCGCCGCCCACGTTGCGACTGGCCCTGTCCGGCAAGGGTATCCGGCTGACCGGCGGCAACACGGTCGGGACGTTGGCCCGCTCCGCCTCCACGGTGGCGGCGGACGTGGACGGCGAGGATGTCGAGGTGAGCCTTAATCTCGGATATCTGCTCAACGCGCTGATCGGGCTGCGCAGCCCGGTGGCGTCGGTGTCGATCTACGGGGCGGTCAAGCCGGTGCTGATCGGTCCTGTCGGCGATGGTCCGGCGTCCCGGCACATGATTCAGCCGTACCGGGCCGCGTAACCTGCACGGTCTGTGACGCTAAATCCCTGTACGCGGACATCGGTCGGCGACGGAGCGTTACATCGGACAAAATTGGGCACCCGGGAATCTTGCTCTCGCGCTAGATCCCTGTACACTCGTAACTGAATTAGAAGGAGAGACCACGACCAGAACGGAGGCTGAGGCCAATGAACACCGACGTAATCGAGCCAACCGATGTTCGCGATGAGCCTGACACGGGAACCGGGCAGGAGCCCGCAGACCCGATCGAGGCGTTCATCGCAGCAGCGACGCTGCCGCCCCGGCAACTTCCCTCCAAGGAGGAGATAGAGGCCCTGCGCAACGCGGCCGTCGAGGCTTTGGAGGAGCGTTACGGGTCGTTCGACCCGCAGACGGAGACGAAGCAGATCGCTCCGGAGATCGCGGCGGCGATCGAGCATCCGGTACACCGCTTCATCGTGCTGGGCACGCTGTCCGGTGCGGCGTGGACGAAGCACCGGACGATGGACAAGCTGCGCGCCGACCGGCGCACGGCGATCCAGAACCTGAAGTTCAACTACGGCTGGAAGCCGATTGCGATCATCAGGAAGATGGGGGCGGACGAGCGCCGGATCATCGACTTCGCCATCATGAACGCCGACCGGACCACGCTGCCCCGGTGGACGGAGAAGCGCGCCGCCGAGGTCGCCGAGTCCGCCCACCAGCAGTATGTGCGGTGCAGCGAATACGGCGAGGTGGCCCGCCCGTTGCGGGACGCGCTGCTGCATGAACTGGCCGAAGGCCGGTGGGAGAAGAAGCGCGTCCGGTGGCACCGGCTCACCGACGCGGAGATGACCGGTCGGCGGGAGGCGGAGAAGCCGGTCGGCCGTATCTACTCCAACGCGGAGCTGGCCCGCCTGGGCACGCTGTCCACCGCGATGGTCGCACTGATCCGCACCGGCGCCACGCCCAGCGCCCGCCGCGCCGCAGCCGCGTAACCGTCATGGCCAAACTGGTGGACGCGTTCACGTCCCGTGCGGCGAAGATGAACGAGAAGAGTCTGGACCTGAAGGTCCGGGCCCTTCTCAACGACCTTTTTCTGGCGCCGTTCTCCTTCCACCCGACAGACGGGGTGGGCGGGATGCGCCCTGGCTGGCCCGACTGGACCATCATCGGATCCCACGTCATGTTCCGGGAGTTGAAGGCGCAGAAGGGCCGCCTCACTCCCGCGCAGAAACTTGTCCTCGCCCATCTGGAAGCGGTCGGCGCCGACGTGGACGTGTGGCGGCCGACCGACTACTACTCCGGCCGGATCGCCTCCGAACTGGCCGCCATCGCCGACACCGGGACACGGCGGCGGGCTGCCGTCGTCATCGAACTGACGGTAGCCCAGCGGGCCAAGGCTAAGGAGAAGGCCGCCGCGACCGGAGTGCGCCCCGGCGGGTTCGCCCGGCGTCGGCGGGCCGCTTAAAACCAGGTCACCCGTTCAATTTCGCCGGACTCCTTGTCCCGCAGCAGAATGTCCCTGCCTTCCAACCGCGCCTGCTCCATGAAGTCGTAGCAGGAGATGGCGCGGTTGACGATGTCGGTCTGGCTGAGTCCCAGGCGGTGGTGGAGCGCCTTCAGTGTGTCGGCGACCTTGATGAGCAGATTGACGGTAAGCCGTACATGAGCCATGTGGCTATCGTACGGCAGATAGCCGTACGATAGCCACAGGGCGACGCTAACCAGTCCGGCCATGCACGCTGCTCTGCATGGCCGAGATCGCTTCCCTGGATGCCGCCCGCCGCCGCCGTGGCGAACTGAACCGGGCACTGGCTGACGGCGCCGTGATGCATCCGGCGCTGCGGTGGACCTGCGACGGCGCCCCCTACGCCCACCGGCGTACCCGCTCCGGAGACACCGTGTGCGGCCTGGCCGGGGCCCTGATGCTGGCTGAGCCGTCCGAACGGTTGTGCCGGGACTGCTACACGGTCCCGGTGGCCGCGACGTCGTGAGTGTCGTCACCGCCGCCCGGGAGCGGGTGCGTGGCCGTTCGAATGAGGCGGCCCGGTTGTTCGCCGATCTGGTGGCCGCGCCGGTGGCCGCCCGGCGCGGCTTCATGAAGACGCTGAGCGCCGCCGACTGGGTTCAGGTGCTGGCCGTGGCCGCCCGGGAGGGTGGCACACCCTATTGCCTGTGGGTGGATGATCCGGTCGGGTTCGTCACCGACGTGTTGCAGGAGGCCACGTGGTCTAAGCCGCGTGAGATCCTCGCCGCCATTCCGGACAATGATGCCGTAGCCGTACCATCTTGTTACGCTTCGGGCAAAACCTGGTCAGCTTCCCGCTGCGCATTGTGGTTCGCCTTTACGCACGCGCCCGGCACCGCCAAGGTCATCACGATGGCGCCGACGTGGCGGCAGGTGGTCCGGCTGCTGTGGGCCGAGGTGCGGATGGCGCATTCCCGCGCCGGGCTGCCCGGCAGTGTGGACATGGCGCAGCTCAAGATCCCGACGTCGTTGGACAACGCCTACGTGGCCGCCTACGGTCTGTCCGCCGCCCCCTGGAATGAGGCGGCCGTGCAGGGTATCCACGCCCCCTCGCTGCTGCTGATCGTGGATGAGGCGGGCGGTATCTCCGAGGTGATCGGCCGCAACTTCCGGGGTATGACCTCGACGGCCGGATCCCACCTGCTGGCCATCGGCAACCCGCCCACCGACGACGAAGCCAGTTGGTTCGAGGGGTTGTGCACCCGGACGAACCCGGACGGCTCCCCGGCGGCCAAGGTGATCCCGATCTCCGCGTTCGACACCCCGTCGGTGTCCGGGGAGGACGCGCCGATCTGCCGGACCTGCACCGGCGGGCTGACCCATCGCGTCACCCGGCATCTGGTGAAGAAGTCGTGGATCGCCGAAACGATCGGCGAGCACGGCGAAGACTCCAACTATGCCCAGGCCAAGGTGTACGCCAGGTTCCCGAAGGGTGGCCCGAACCGGGTCCTGCCGTCGATGTGGGTGGACCAGGCCGCCGCGATGGAGGAGCCGGAGGCGGGCGAGCACACGTTCGTCCTGAACGAGCTGGGCCTGCCGGATGAGACTGAGGCGTGGCGGGTGCGGGAGAACGACTGGATCCGCCTCGGCGTGGACGTCGCGGCGGGCGGAGGCGATGAGTTCGTCATCGCCCGGTCGATCGGCGACCTGGCGACGATCCAGCACGCCTCCTCCGGCCCGGCGAACAGCAACTCCAATGACGTGGCGGGGCGTGTTCTTCAGGAGATCCGGCGGGCGGAGGCGGTACGGCGGGCGATCGGTACCAAGGCCCGCATCCGCGTCAAGATCGACGTTATCGGGGTTGGCTGGGGCGTCTACAACACGCTGCTGGACTGGTCCCCGGAAGGGAAGGGGACGCCGATGCACG
>AR_comb_assmDRAFT_10414313_pt1 | contig 25320 bp, 21 predicted proteins | sample ArasoioldDNA_FD_10543 | JGI IMG/M metagenome (IMG submission 10543) | reverse complement strand
GCGGGTTCTGGTTAAACTGGCCGGTTCGCAAAGCCCAGACAATCCCATTGGTGGCTCCATTGGCTGAAACGACCGGTGTCGCTCCCGGATACCCATATACCTTCTCGGAAGCTACCGCCACGGGAGAGGTCGACAGCTGTCCATTAAATAAGCGGAAGGCCTTCGGGACATCGCTTACAGCCACAAAGTAAAGATTGTTCTGCCAGAACGCTGGCACGCCGCGAATCTGCCCTAGGATGTTGGGAAGTGATTGCACTGCTTGGTTGTTGTTATTGGGATTAAACCCGCCCAGGTTGTCCCGATTGAGCAGAAAGATTGTTCCGTCTTTTCCTCCGCCGACCAAGAGGTGGACAGGGCTGGTTGACTGGTCAGGCAGCAGTAGCACTCCACCAGAGCCAAGATCGGCATTTGCTGCACTAAGAGCCGGCCGATTGAACGGCGCAAAGAAGTCCAATACAGCCAGGCCCCCTGTGGTCCTCAATTTCTGGAAACTGTCGTTGTAGTCCACTGGCCCGCCATCGGTACCCTGATTCGTGCCTGTAGTGAAGTAAATGTTGCCGCTATCGTCGGCAGCAATCCCGGCCCCGCACATCCAGATTCCAGCCCCCTGATTGTTGGGCGAGTTGTTATACGCGGTCACCTGTGCCAGCGTAGTCGCATCGTAGCCGATTACCCAACCGTGGTAAGGATTAAGATCCATGTGCGACGCCCAGGCGATGTAAACCACGTTATTCAGGAGCAGCAATCCGGGCCGCTGATTCTGGGTGAGACCATTGAAAGGAACATTGCCCTGACCGTCGGTGCCTGCGCCGGTCCCGGGAAACGAAGCCTGGATTATCACCGGGCTGTTGGGCTTTTCGGCGCCTGTTGTGATGTCTAGGGCATGCAGGCGCTGCACGTAATTGGTGACGCCGCCTGAGACTTCCTTTGTTTGCGCCACTACATAAAGCACGTTGTTCGCGTTGTCAATCACGGGAGTGCCGGTAATCCCGATCTCGGGTTTAATGTCGCCGTTGGGATTGCCGTTCTGTACATCTGCGGAGGGCACGCTGGTTATCCCATTCGCCGGATCGATGAAACTCCGTTGCCAGAGAGGCGCGCTGGTTAACCCGTCGGCATCAAACGCATATACGCTGTCATGTTCGGTAGCCACATACACTACGTTGTGGTAACCCTGGGCGGTAAGAACATTCGCCACATAGAGTGGTTGCGCGTACATGTATCCGTCAACGGGGTAGGAAAATAGCTTTCCGAACTGATTGCTGTTGACATTCCCTGTCGTCAATACCGTCTCGTTCAGGTTCTGCCCGGTGCGCGCAAGGTCATTATGCTGCGTGAACGTTCCTAGATAGTTGGTGACAATAACTGGCACTGTCGCGCTCTGCGTTGTGTCCGCGGTGCTTTTGGCGGTTACTCTGTGAGCCCCGGCGGATCCCGGGGGCGTATAGAGTCCGGAAGCGGAAATGGTCCCAACCGAACTGTTGCCGCCTGAAACGTCATCTACAGACCAGGTCACGTTTGTGCTGGCGACACCGTTAATTTTCGCCGCGAACTGCTGCGTTTGCCTGAACGTGAGAGAAGCAACGCGGGGACTCACAGACACGGTGCTGCTGGGAACCTGGCCCGAGCCCAACAGGTTGACCGCTTGCAGCTGGGTGGGAGCGCTATCACTGACGGTGACGTATCCAGATCGGGATCCCGCTGCAGAGGGAGTGAAGGTGACGCTGATAGTGCAGGCCGCATGTCCTGCGAGTACATTTCCGCAGTTATTCGTTTGTGAAAAGTCCCCACTGGCAACGATGCTAATGATGTTGAGCTGTACGGATGCGTCATTTGTTAATGTGAGCGCCTGGGAAGCGCTGCTTGTTCCAACGTTCCGGGACTCAAAACTCAGGCTCGTCGGAGACAGTCCAACTCCAACTCCAAATCCACTGAGGCCCACCGTCTGGGGGCTACTCGGGTCGCTGTTAGTAATCGTGAGGATTCCCGTCCGAGTGCCACCATCTGTAGGAGAGAATGTCACCGCGATCGTGCAGCTTGCAGCTGCAGGAACAGAAGGGACACAGTTATTTGTTTGGGCGAAATCGCCGGTCGGAACAACGCTGGTCACATTCAACACCGTGCTACCCGTGTTCGTGAGCATCACGTTTTGTGGCGGGCTTGTCGCGCCGACATTGACATTGCCGAACGCGAGATTTCGGGGTGACACGACAATCCCGGTCCCCGTTCCGGTCAGGCTTACCACCTGCGGGCTGTCCAGAGCGTTATCGGTTAAGGTAAGGTTTCCGGTTCTCGTTCCTCCCGCCGTGGGGGAAAAAATGACAGTGATATTGCAGGTCCCACCCGCCGGCGGCACCAACCCATTGCAATTGTTTGAGGTGGAAAAATCGCCACTGGCGACGATGCTCGAAATGGTCAGTCTGGCGTGCCCGGTGTTGGTGAGCTTCACGGTTTGCGGCGCGCTAAACGTCCCCACATTCTGAGGGCCAAAAGTCACGGTGGTGGGCGTGAGGTTGGCAATCGCAACGATCCCATTCCCGGTCAGAGCCACCGACTGGGGACTGTCACTGGCATTGTCCGTTATCGTGATTGCCCCTGTACGCGTTCCCGTCGTCGTGGGTCTAAAAGTCACGGAAATTATGCAATTCCCACCGGCCGCGACCGAGCTGCCGCAGGTGTTGGTCTGGGCAAAATCTCCGCTCGCTGCAATACTCGTAATGCTCAATGTCGAATTGCCCGTGTTTGTCAGCGTTACTTTCTGGGCCGGAGTCGTCTTATTGACGTACATTGAGCCAAAATTCAGGCTCGTAGGCGACAGGCTCACCACGGGAGCCGTTGCAAGAGCCGCACCGCCTAAGGACAACAAGAGCCCCGAACCAAGTATGAAAAGACGCGCGCTACGGTTCAGCATCGTGGCGCAGGTCCCGCCGATTTCGTTCAGGGTGATTCGCTTTACATCACGCCCGTATTCGATATGCATCGCTTCATCAATCCGATGGCTTGCGCGTGCTGGTTTTCGCTAGGCCATGATATATCCTCATCGTAAACTTCGTCAGTTGGCGAGATCCGCGATCAGATGGGAACCGTAGGCAACAATGAAGCAAATAATAGTAGGAAGATTCGGTTTGCTTGCTTCGCAGAGGCGTCCTTCGGGAGAGCCCTCGGCCGACAACTTTGGTTCCAGCGTTTCTTGCTTAATCTCCGGAAAAGGGCCTTCGGCGACTGGAACTTTGGCGTCAGCCAGTATGTACGAGAGATGCGCCTGAGGATAGCCGGGGTCTACCGGAAGATAGGCGCCTCCTGCTTTCAAGATCTCCAGAGCCCCACGACCATCGCAAAGGAACGCTTCATACAAAGCCCGACGACGGTGTCGCGTTGAACACCAACCCGGCGCAAGCTCTCTGCCAGTCGATTCGCCCGGTCCTCCCACGCCGGGTAGGTTAGCGTGCGCTCACCCGCCACTACCGCCACAGCATCTGGCGATTTCGCGGCCTGGTCCGCTACCAACTGGTGGACACGGATGGAGTTCTGTAGGCGAAGATGAGTCATAATCATGCTCACACTCTTAGACCGCTCCGTACGCCGCAATCAAATCCCATAAGAGTCAACGACTCAGCGTTTACGGCTAGCCTCCCCACCTGCTACGGTCGCGTCGCTTCTGGAGGAGTACGGGGCGATCTCAAACAATGTTTGTGAGATTGTTTGCGGCTGCGTCAAACTGTACCCCAGACTTACCATCAGAGGGCCCCAAGCCGATTCAATGGCAAGCACGGATGCACTCGGCAGAACCGATTTCCAAATCCCAGAAGTGGCATTGCGGATGAAGGGACGATCCTGACGGGTTCCTTTCGTGAGTTTCCACTCCCGGGATTGTTCCTTTTCCATCCTGCGCATTTGCGTAGAAGAGCTGAGTTCAACCGCTCGCATGACTGTTTCCCGACTCAGGTCGGTATCGAGGAACGAGCCTATCTTCGCCAATTCTCGTCCGGTGTTCTCAAGCATGTCTTCATAGCGGAGGGCCAAGAAATTGCGGTGGCCCTCTCGGAGAGCAAGCCAGCTGAGTACGTGGTCATTCCAACAACCGTAGCGTTCCATCGTCCGGGTGAGGTTGCCGGCGAGGAAGCGCGGAACATACTCCTCGATGCGAAAATCGTCTGCGATGGTCCTTCTCTTTTTGCTGTAGTAGTAATGAGAAACAGCGACATCTCTCGGATCACGCACGATGTGGATGACCCGCTTGTATCTGGGATCGAAACACTCATGGCTCTTCAGAATTCGCGGGCGAGGGAGATTCAACAAGACCCGGTCTGGAAAGAGGTAGATCTCGGGGATTCTTGACTCAATGTTAGCGAAGTTGGTTGGCTCGTTCGGATGCGCGAGATTAGCGATCAAGAACCTTGTCCATGTATTTCCCGAACGTGGGTAAGAAACCAAGAAGACGTCATCCCCGAAGACGGTCAAATTTCTTCCCGCTTTCTTCCGTGCTAAAGAACCGCGAATAGCCTCGGCAGCAAGTTTGAAGATTTCGACCATCCCTCGATCTCCTCATAAGAATTTTATTCAGGCGTGCAGGTAACCCAGTGCGATCAATCGCGTACGTATTCTGCTTTCTTCCTCAGAAGAATACGTTATGTCGGAGGTGCGTTCGATGAGGCCCATCTGTTCGAGTCCTGCAAGAATCCGTCCGGATGATGCACTGGGCGTTTCCTTGTCGGTTTGGATCACCAGCTCCGGGTTGAGCGGCGGCTCATACGGATCGTCTATGCCTGTGAAGTGCTTCAGTTCTCCTGCAAGCGCCTTTTTATACATCCCTTTGACATCACGCCGTATGCATACCTCGAGCGGCGTATTCACGTACACTTCGACGAAATTCTCCATAGAGGCACGGACTTCGTCGCGGATGGAGCGGTAGGGAGAAATGGCCGCGGTGATCACGATGGCCCCATGCCGGCTCACGAGTTTGGCGACAAACCCAATTCTTCGGATATTCTCATCGCGGTCTTCCCGACTGAAGCCGAGTCCCTTGCAAAGGTGAGTACGCACGACATCGCCATCCAGAACTTCGACGCCATGCCCCCGGCGTTCAAGTTCTGGCGCTAGCAGTGCTGCGATGGTCGATTTTCCTGAGCATGGCAGGCCAGTAAACCAAAGCGTAAATCCTTTGTTGGATCGATTCATGGCATCACCTTTTCCATCATTCGATGTGAACTATTTCCGTATGCTTCGCCCAAAATGGCGGCGATTTCCGGCCGCGTGAATTCAAAGGGCAACTCCTCGCCATTCCGAAGCATTTCGCGAACTTTCGTCCCGCTCAGGCTGAGACGATGCTCGGCCCCATGGCCGCATGTTTTTTGAGAAGCCATCTGCCCGCAGTGCCTACAGTAGAAGGTAGCATCGAAACAAATAGGCTGGATACCGAGTTCGTCCTGAGCGTATGAGCAAAACTTGCTTTGCGCATCGAAGGGACCGTAGAAATTGCCAACGCCGGCGTGATCTCGACCCACAATGAAGTGTGAGCAACCATAGTTCTTGCGGGCAATTGCGTGAAAGATGGCTTCGCGCGGGCCCGCATAACGCATGGCAGCCGGATAGAGACTCAATACGGTACGCGCCGATGGAAGGTAGGCGCCGAGTAATGCGCGGTAACATCGCACTCGGACAGTTGGCGGAACGTCCTCTTCGCACGTGTCTCCAATCAGGGGATGCAGCAGTAGTCCATCCACGGTCTCGAGCGCGCATTTCAAAATATACTCGTGCGCTCGGTGAACAGGGTTGCGCGTTTGAAACGCCACGACGGTTTTCCAACCGCGTTCGGCGAATAGATAGCGTGTTTCTTTTGGCTCGAGGATGTGGTTGGCAAATCCGCTATGATCGGGTTTCTGCAGCAGGCTGATCCGGCCAGCGATACAGTAACTCCCCACACTCTGGAGATAGCGCACGCCCGGGTGGGCTTCGCTGGTCGTTTTGAGTATGCTCCGTGCTTCCTCGTCTTTGTCATAGCCGTAGGTCTGTTCGACCTCCAGCACGGCGATAATTTGATCCTGGGCATCTACTAGCGAGACCGCTCCGGCTTTTGCTGCGATCTCGGCCATTTCCCTGCTGGTGGCTAAGGTAACCGGGATCGTCCACGGCAGGCCATTTGCCAAGCGCTCGTCGGCGAGAACTGCCTTGTAGTCCTGTCGATTCATAAAGCCTTCCAACGGAGAAAAGGCGCCGATGGAAATGAGCTCTACGTCAGAGAGCTGGCGGCCGTTGAGCTGCACTCGTGGGAGCCTCGACGAGAGTTCGCGGCACTGCTCGCGGGCCCGGCCCTCCAGGACCCGATTAATGAGCTTGCCACCGTGAGCGGGATTGATCTGCATAGGATTTCTCGTTAGCTCCTTTTCATGATTTTTCGCGGACCTGTCATTAAATCCGCCCAACATTAACGCTTGTCGTTACAAACAAAGGCCCTTCAAAACATCGCTGCATCTCCGACGGAGACAAGTTCCTAAGAGTTGTTTTGCCAAGAGCCAGGCGAAGAATAGACCTTCCCGAACGCATTTTGGGGAGTTGTGATGTACAGCTAGCTACGCTAGCCAGAAGAAATCAAAGTTCCGGCGCAAAATCTCGTTTTTTATTTCTGAGCAGAAGACTTTTCGTGTAAGATCCCACCTCGCGAACACCGAAAAGACTTGCCAAGGTGGCCACCAAAGGAAATCCCACGGCGCTCACGATAACAAGAACGAGTAAGGCTCCGATCATGGTGTGCCAGGCGATGCGTTCTTCAAGCCAGGAAATAAGCCTGAGACAGGCCACGCTGGCAAGAACAGAGGCAGCGCAGACTTTCAAAAAAAACACCACCAGGCTGATGGCTTCTCGGTTCTTAGTACGGCGCATTAAAAAGGAAAAAATTATGACCGCGTAGGCAATCATGCCGATCGAACTGGCCATTGCCAATCCCACATGCTGCCAGTGTTTCATGCAATACCAATACACCGGGATGTTGAGGAAGGTGATCGATGTTCCGATGATCGCGGGCGTCAACGTATCGCGGGCAGCGTAAAATCCACGTGCAAGGAGATTCTGAGCCCCCCAAGCAAACATTCCCAAGGAAAAGATACCCAGAGTTTCAGCGGTGGCCTGAATGTCAATTTCCTGCAACCGAGTGCGTGAAAAGACAAAGGTGACGAGGGGAATGTTCAGCACAAATGTAAAGGCCGAAATCGGGACCAAAAGAAGGATCAAGGCTTTGATCGTTGCGTTTAGAGTGCGGGATAATTCGTCCAATCTACCTTCGGAATAGAGCCGTGCCAGGAGCGGAAAGGAAGCGATACCCACCGCCTGCCCGACCACCCCGAGAGGCACGCGCATCAATGTTTTGGCGTAGCTGAGCCAGGTGATTGATGCAGGGCGCAGGTAAGATCCGAACCATCGCATAATCCATTCATCCGTGAACACGAGGGACAGGGCGAGCATGATGGGCAGTCCGAGTTTGAGAAACAATCGGAAGCCAGGATGACCAAGGCTCAAGTTTGGCGTGAAACGGGCCCCATTCCGAGCCACGGCAATTAATTGAAGCAGAAAATAACCGCAGAACGTTCCCGCGAGGACACCGACAGCAAAGCCCGTGATTCCCATTCGCGAGGAAAGCAGCCAACCACCAAGAATAATTCCGAGGTTGTACACCACCGCCGCGAGTGATGGCATGACGAACTGTCCCTTTGCGTACTGTACCGATGCCATCACGCTGCCCAAGTAAAAGAAAATCTGAGCGGGCAGCATCAGACGGGTGAGAAAAACCACGCGCGCTTTTTCTGTTGGATCAAAGCCCGGGGCGATTATTCGTATCAATTGCGGAGCAAAAACTTCACCGAGCAAGACCAACCCGACCAGCAGAAGGCTCATGAAAGTCATCACTGTGGAAAAGACGTACCATCCTTCGTCTTCCTGGTTTTTGGCTAGGTACCTTGCAAAGATGGGAATAAAGATTATTCCGAGAGAACCGGACGCCACCATATAGTTCAGCACATCCGGCAGCGTAAAAGCGGCGTAGTAGGCATCAGTTACCTTCCCGGACCCGATCTGATGGGCAACCGTCCATTCGCGCAGGAACCCGAGGAGGCGACTCAAGAGAATGGCTGCCATTACGATACCGGTGGATTGAACGATGCGTCGGGCATGGCTTGGACGATTTAAGGCAGTCATGGATTGTGATGCCGAAACCAAAAACAGGATGATCCGCTCGTCAGTGGTGCCGACCCTCTTTTTGTTCCACTTCTCGACCTTCCATAAGTTGTCGGGGACTACCAAACGATGGAAGCACGTAACATTTGTTTCGGAATCCACAGAGCGGCGGCCCGGGCTTGGCGGCCGAAATAGAACCCCAGTTTGCCCTCCACGACCCGCCGGAAAACCTCAAGGGAGAAGCGCTGCCGGATGTTCACTCGGTTCACTGTTCCAGGAAGGCACATCGTGCTGATCGAATTCATCCACTCGCTGCACGTTCCCGTGAGTACATAACCTTGGTCACAAGCAAGCTGTAGGACCCGCGCATTGACGTAGCCGCCTGGAGCAGCCATATACCGAACCTCCTCGCCGAGCGCCTGCTCGAGCCAGCGCTTGCTTCTCTCTAACTCCTCGATGCAAGCACTCTCGGAGAGGAAAGTGAGCTTTCGATGGGTGGCCCCGTGAGCGCCAATCGAGAAGTGTCTTTTCCGCAGCTCGCAGATTTCCGGCTCGCGAAGGTAGCGCGCCTTTTTGAGTGCGCGATCGCTTGTAATAAAGAAGGTAGCGCGGCAACCATAGGCCTCGAACAGCTCAGCGGCGCGCATGGAGCTTTCGTGTCCGTCGTCAACCGTGAGGACCACATATCTCTCGGGGAAGCAGCCGCCTGCACGAAGCCGGACTTCAAGTTCCTCAAAGCCCTCGACTACATACCCTTCGCCGCAAAGGAACGCCAACTGATCACGGAATCGTCTCTCCGCGAGCGTGTACTGCCCATCCCCTGGCCCAATTATGTGATAGGTCAGACACGCAAATTTTCCATTTGGCGCCACACCCAGACGGTCTAACAAAGTGCGGCCGAGCTTTGTTTCTTCCTTCTTAGCAAACACGACGATGCTTCCCGGCTGCGTATTGAGGTTTCGGAACTGGCAGTTGGGCAGGGCTGGAAAAGAAACGATTACGAGCGCGTCGCGACACTTCTTTGAAAGACCTAACGTCTTTAGAAATCACGAGTACTGCCTCATCCCGGACCAAATGAAGGTTTTGGAATCGCTCCTGCGATATTTCAAAATGAATGAGAGCGCCCCATTCGGCAATCGCCTCCACTTTGACGAGGGGGCCTGCGGAGTTGATGTGCTTGATTCTAGCCCTGTCGTTTTCTAGCCGTAACCTCCCGGAGATTTCGGCGAGTTGTAGGCTCTCGACGCGATCGTCTAGAGCGACCGCACTTGAGCCTGCGCACCCATCAACAACGCGGGCTTGTTTCTAATCCCCAGGAGGGTCCCTGAATCACAACCGCTTCTCAACTCATCAATTCTGCCTTGTGGACATACTTGCTCATGACGTGCTGCTCCCCGCGCAGCCTTGGTCGGCATGAACAGGATATCTTCGGTGTGTTTTAAGTTGCATATATCAACCGCCCTGGACGCGTCAGGGACATTTCGGGCCTGATATCCGTGCTGCTCCATATAATCTGATAGCTCATTCAGTTGATAGCCCAACAGGGGGTACGCTCTTGGAATGATTTCGCAAATTATGGGCGGTAAGAACTCGGCTTGTTCGAAATAATTACAGAGTCCTTTCAAGATTGGCATCTCGAATCCCTGCGCATCTATCTTGACTAAGGAGACCTCGCCTAGACCTTTCGCTTCCAGATACGAGTCCAGCCGAATCACCGGTACTTCGATCGTCTCCTTTACCTGATCGCTCGTCTTCAAACCATGGACCATGGTGTTCTGACCGATTTGGGTCGTGACTTGGATCGGCGCCATGCCTTGCGTTTCTCCCAACGCGCAGGCTTTCGCTACAATCGTATAGTCAGGATTCAAGCGGACAAGTTTTTGGAGTTTCTGAAAGTAGGCTGGAACAGGCTCAAAGCTATGCACCTCTCCGCTCTTGCCAACGATCCCCGCGCCGATTGCGGAGAGGTACCCGATGTTTGCACCGACGTCTATGAACCTATCGCCGCGGTGCAGGAACCGCCTCATGGTTTCTACGATAAGCGGTGCATAGGAGCCATAGTACATGTGACGAGTTCCCCAGAACTCGCCAGTATCAAATTCGAAGATGATGTTGTTGATTCTTCTTTGTGCCGGCAGGGGAGGTAGTTTGCGACAAGCATTAATCTTGCCCGCTACGATTCGTGAGAACAATAGTGGGTCCCTGGAAACCATAGACGCCGCCTCTTTAATTACGCTGCCCAGGGATGTGTCGTGAAATTCCGGGCCGCCTATTAACCGCGTCAAGAATCTCATGTGAAAGGCTCGACCCCGTCGTTCTTCAGCTCATTTGATTCGGTACTTCGGCTGATGGTCTGGTTTCCTTTGCCGGGCTAAGCTGCCGTATGCCTGTAGGCGCCTGTACGACAATCGAACAGTGAACGCTTATCAGTCTAATAGGTCGTTGTTCTCGACAACATCCAGACCATCATTTTGTTCCGGCCGAACCATGGGTAAAATGCCCAACAACGTTTCTAGTTAGATTGGCGCTTCATCGCTCCGTAAGCATCGCTTCGAGATTCCTGGAGATTTCTTCCTGCTTTTTTGTCGCAATGTACCACTCGATCGTGCGATGTAGGCCATCCATGAACGTCACCTGGGGCTCCCAGCCGAGCAGCTTCTTGGCAAGTGAGTTGTCGGCGACCCGGTTCAAAGGCCCGGTCGGCATTTCGGGGTGAAACGCGATCTCCGGATTGTAGCCGAACGTGCGCAAGATCTCGCGGACGCCATCGATCACCTTGATGCGTTCCATGGTGCCGAGATTAACTGCGGTTGCGTCATCGATTTCTTCGGCGGCCAGAATTGTTCCATTCACGATGTCATCGATATAAGTCCAGTTGCGAATCTGCTCGCCCGTTCCCCACACAACAAATGGGTTCTGCCCGATGAAGGCGCGGGCAATCAATGCGATCACAGCGTGATTTTCGACACCGCGCGGGCCATACACGGTAAAGTAGCGGCATGACGCGGACTTCAATCCCCACTCCTTGTAGTAGGCTCGAAGCGTCATCTCCGCCATTAGCTTGGCCCAGCCGTACATGTTATCCGCGTCATAAGGCGGACCCACCATGTCTTCCGTCAAATACAGAAGTTGGTCTGGATCCGTTTGAATATGATTCGGATATACGCAACCCGAGGAAGCATAAACGACCTTATCGACTTGGGCTTTCAGACATTCACGGAACAGCAGCCCGTCGAGCATCAGATTGACCGAGCAAGGGGCCTGATGCAGATCGACATATCCGCGACCGCCGTGATCGGCGGCAAGATGGAAGACCACGCTCATGCCGTCTACCGCCCGCTCGGCCACCCTCTGTTCCCTCAGATCTCCTTCGACGAACTCGACCCTGCCGGACTCGATGTGGTCGGCGATGTTTTCGGCCTTTCCGCTACTCAGATCGTCAACCACACGCACTTTTGCCCCGCGCGCGGCGAGCGCATTTACAAGGTTTGAGCCTATGAAGGAGGCGCCTCCGGTTACAAGGACTTCGCGATTTTGCCAGTTCATTCTTTTCTCCCGTCTTGTTTAGCTAAAATTTCCTCAAGCGTAATAGTTCCAAAGAAACGCTCCAGATCGAGCTCGGGATGGTAACGAGATAGCGCTTCCACAGCCGACGCGGTTCAACCAAAAGGCGAAATAGCCATTCGAGTCCATTCTCACGCATCCACACCGGTGCTTGCCGGACCCTGCCCGAATTCAAATCGAAGGCCGCTCCGACTCCTAACATTACGGACACCTCTAGATGGCGATGGCCGTACATCCAACGTTCCTGCTTTGGAGTACTCAACCCAACCCACAAAAAATCAGGCGCCGTTTCCGCGATTCGCGCTGCGACTTCCATTTCTTCCTCTTTCGTGAGCGGGCGAAACGGAGGCGTATATGTCCCCGCCAACACAATTCCGTACTTGCCGCAGAGAGTCCGGGCCAATTCTTCTGCGACCCCCGTCGTGCCCCCGAAGAAAAAGTGACGGTAACGGGGCCCGGTCTTACTGCAGAAGGCATGCATCAAGTCGGGACCGTACACACGACGTTCAAGAGAGTGCTTGTGCCACCGGCCCAGCCACACCAGCGGCATTCCATCAGGAACGACGAGATCCGCAGAATTCAGGATGTTTCGGAACTGAATGTCATGCCTTGCTTCGGTCACACCGTGCATGCCGGTAAAGGCCACGAAATGTCCGGTCTTTCGCTCTTCAATCCATTGCTCCATTTGTTCAATGGTGTCGTCGATCTGAACAGCGTGGACTCGCACACCCAGGACTCGGAAGCTCGGCGTCACTGTTTTCGGTTTTACGATTTCACTCTTAAGCATGAGCGTTGAGAGCTTGCTCGTAGATGTGCATCAGATGAGAGTAATTTTGTTCTGGGGTGTAACGAGCTTCGTATTCACGTCGAGCTTCCCGTCCCATCGCACCCAGTTCGCTAGGATGGTCCGAGGCCCATTCCAATTTCGAGGCTAAATCTTCTGCATCCCCCGGCGTGAAATGAAGGCCGGTATGCTGATCGGCCACCAGCTCCTGCATAGCGCCGAGCCGCGAGCAAAGCACAGGCGTTCCGCAGGCAAATGACTCCGCGATGGTCATTGGAAAATTCTCGTAACACACACTGGGCAAGACGAGAAAAGCGGCCTGCTTCATGGCCGCGCGAGTCTCGGTCGGATTCAACCAACCCCAGAACGTAACTTGGGCCTGACCATTCTTGGCTGCCTGCGCTTCGAGCGCCGCACGCAATGGTCCGTCGCCTACGATGACCAGGGGTATCGACGATCGGGAATGTTGCCAGGCGGTCAGTAGCGTGGAAAGCCCCTTTTCTGCCGAAAGTCGTCCAACGAAGAGCCCGTAGTGTCCGGGGGCGTTTCGCTCCCCTGGATCGGGATAGACAAAGTTCGGCTTAACGCTGATCTTTTCGGCGGGCAGCCCACCGTCAACAAATTTCTTGCGAGAGAAGTCGCTAAGCGCGATGTAACCATCCACCGACTCATCCCAGGTACCGCGCGCCCGATGCCACTGAAGCATCAGCGCGATTGTCGCAGTCGCGGTGTGAGAGTCACGATAACAACCGTGCCAGACCCCACGCCACAAACTGTGTTCGACACATTCTTCACACCTTCGGCCATCCCGGAAAAAAATCGATGCCGGACACAGCAGGCGAAAATTGTGCAGGGTCTGAAGGACGGGCACCTGTGCCTCCCGGCAGGCCTGATAGATGGAAGGGGAAATCATCATAAACGTGTTGTGAACGTGGATGAGATCGGGTTTTTCGTTCCGCAGAATCCGAAGGACCGCCAGCCGGCTGTCCTCCGCTGCGATGACTCGGCTCACTAGTGTCAGGCGCTCGATGGTCCGAAGCTGTTGCAGCTCAAGGTTGCTGCGCCGGTAGGTGAGCACGTCGTGCCCGTGGCGCTCCAATAGTTCACATTCCTGTTTGAAGGCCACGTCTTCTCCGCCTGGCCGCTGATAACTGTTATGGACGAGGACGACTTTCATATTTGCGATAGGCAGTGGCATTTAAAGCCAGCCTCTTGTGGGCCGGAAGGTATTTCAGCACATCTCGATTGGTTACGTAGACTACGCCTGGTCGGTTCGAAACATAACCCAGAACCAACGCCAGATCACTCCACAGGTTGAGTTCCTGAATTTCCCAGGAATGCCCGTAAAGATGCCAGACGCCGCCATCCTGGAGAACTCGATCGAAGGTCATCTTCGCTAGCTGGACCCAGTCACGTGCCCGCCGCAAATGAGCCGCGAAAGCGAGGGCGCGCCCAAGATGAAGCGCACGACCGATGTTTCTCAAATATTGCGTTTTCGTATGCGGGTAAACCTGCAGAGTTGTTGACATCCGATAGGGATCAAAATTGAGGTGAAGCCCCAACATCTCGGTGGTGCGCGCTCCAGCGTAACCGGCTCTCTTCACTTCACGAATGACGCGAGCGCTGTAGCGACCCTTGGGGTAACAAAACATTTGTACTTCTTCTCCCAGAATGTCCTGCAGATGTGTCTTGCACATTCGCACTTCTCGCGTGAGTTCCTTCGCCCGGAATTTCGGCAAGGTATGATGGGAAACACCGTGCGCGCCGAGTTCGTACTCTTGCGCGGCAAGGGCACGCAAACTATCAGGTCCCATCGTGGGACGGCCGTCGTAGCCGAGTATAGGAATGTAGAAACTCCCCCGAAGGTTTCTTTGTTGGAGCATCTCCGCGATCCGGAGATCGTGAGGATCTCCGTCGTCCCAACTAGTGGTTACGATTGTAAGCATGGACAGAACAGCACGCCCGTCGCCTGAAGCCGTCAGATAATCCTTCTGAATTGAGCCACCAGGGGGGCCGGGATTTTCAATCCCAGCCGCTTGGCAGTTGCTTTCAACCCGCGGAACGAGTTTCTCATAAGCTCATATCGGGTATGCACACGCGCAAAGCGCGCCAGCAAACGTGCTGGCAAAGAAGTCCTTGCCGGAAGTTCTAAGTCGCCCGCTCGACCCACAAATTCGCCGCCCGCCAGTGCTGCAAGAACATTTGAGCGGATCGGCGACTTCGCGAAAACGTTGATATACAAACCATGAAATTGCCTCTTGTAGTGCAGGTCTTGGCCGTAGAACGTGCAGAGCCCAGGTTTGCGTTGGCGTAACCGGTCGATGAGGCCAAAGGTGCCGGGGCGAGGCGCATAGCGTCCATCATATTTCGTGTTCCATCCTTCGATGCCAGATGGCAACACATCAAAGGCTTCAATGTAAGGGAAGGCCGCTTCTTTCGGATGGGCAATGACCGAAATGCCGCCTTTGCGCTCAATGCTCTGGATGACCTCTTGCGGCTCTTTGGTGTTCACCAGCGAAGTTTGGCCATAACCAAGAATATGCATTTTATCTTTGCACTCGTACTCCAGTCCGGGGATAAAGCAGAAGTCTGCCCCAGAAAGTTCCTCACATTGACCGAGATAATTGTGAAGCTTTTCCGCGGTAAAGCTTTCTGCATGATCGGTCATACAAACAAAGCTACAACCGGCGGTGCGAAAAAGCCGTTGCAATTCGGGCAGGGTGAACTCCCCATCCGAATACCTGCTATGGACGTGGATAGCGCCTTTGAGCATGCAACTCCGCCTGGAATGATGACTTCGCAGTTCTGTCGCTGTTCCGCATGGCGTCGGGAAGTTGGCGAAGAACAAAGTCGATCCAATCTGCGACCTCCGGCAATGGGTCGCGCAACGAGAAGTTGTCGTGATACGTTCCTGGCACCGGAGTCAGGAATCGGGCCAAGGTTTCCAACCTGCTCGGAAATCGGTCCGGGTATCCCGCTGGTGCGCCGCGCCAAACCTGGATGAGGTGGCGGAAATCGCCAAGAAGCCAGCGACAGCGGACATTGACGCGATAACTAGCCGGACCATGGACGTCCCCGTGCTCGACCATATGGGCCAGAAGCGCGGGGAAATCCACCCCGGCATTGGTCGCGAGGGACAGCGAGTTCCAGAATCGGCCGTTTACTTCGAGAAATACGGGTGTGCCGTCGGGACGAATGCGGAACTCCACCATTGCTACTCCATGCCATCCAAGAGCCTGAAGGATGGCCAGCCCTGCCTCGCGCACGCGAGGATCCAGCTTTACACTGACGCGCACGGCACTCCCCGAGCCAGTCGGAAGCACGTCGCGCAACCGCCGATGAGCGAATTCCGCGCGCAGCTCGCCTTGGCGCAAAAGGGCAAAGTACCCGGCACCGATGCCGCGCACGAATTCTTGGACTAGGACGGTCGCACCCCGCTGGCGAAGGCACCCAAGAGCAGACATGAACTCGTGCGCATTTGTCGCATAGATGGGAGCGCCCATCTTTACGAGTCGGCCGGCCACGGACACTTCCTCGGAAACTCGCGGCTTGAGCACTACCGGATAGTTCAGCGAACTCGCCTGCTCGGCCGCCTGCATCGTGTCGGTGAGCAGCATCGACCGCGGCACAGCAATTCCCAAGGACTCGGCCAGTTGTGTCATCTGCAGCTTGTCTGCAGCGCGTAACACTGTTGCGCGTGGCGGCATCACCAGGCGCCCGCCTGCTTCGAAAATAACGTCTCGGTGGGACGAAAGCGGCAGGAGCGTCTTGTCGGACATTGGAAGTACGAGGGTTCCAGGCTCGCAACTCACTTCTGCCGCGATGCAATCTACGAAAGCATCCGCATTTTCCTGGCGGCCCGGATAGCGGAATGTGCCACGGCAGGCGCGCGACCATCCAGCCTTGGCCACCGGACACGACGAGCCGACCCGTACCGAGTGCCCGGCGCGGGTGAGCGAGCGAACGCACGTAACCGCCGCATTCTGATTGCCATCCAGAACGAGGATTCTCAAAGGTTCCTCTTATCTCACCCGATGCGTATTCATGCTATTGCGAGAGCTCGCAGCTCTTTTTGACATTATCGGACGGAGGTACAAAAGCGGAATTGCGGTCTTGACCTGTTGCCGATTGCCAGTCCTTCAGAGCGACATTACGCGCCTGATGGCCGGGACCTCCCGAGTCGAGTTGAAAGACTTTCGAGGTCTGTGAGCTATACCATGTGTTGTTGTCAGAGACGAGGGTAGAAAAGAACAGACGCGAGCTTTCAGCATTGTTCTCGTAGTTTCCGAACAGCAACTGGCTCGCGTCGCCTGCCACAATGACGTTTCCTCTAAGCGTCCATTTGTGTGCGACTGTCACATATTCCGAATTTGTCTCCCAGTTTCTCGCCGTGCGCGACTTCGCTCTGCCGTTCACAAAGATCTGAGCACCCTTGTTGTTATAGAGGATGTTGTTCTCTAGCGTGGTGGCTTCCGAGTTGTTCGTAACAATTCCTTCCGCCCCGTTGTCGCAGATGCCACTGTTCTTCACCACGATAGGTCCTGGATTAGCTTCTAGGAATAGACCACCGGTTAGATTCTGGGAGAGAAATGCGGCGTCCACAGTGACATTCACATTGTCGCTGTCGAACCAAAGGCCGCGAGTCTGGTTGCCAACGGCTTTGAAGTTCTTAAACAAGCCGCCGTGGATCTCCAAGAATTTCGCGCCCGCGATATCCCAGCCGTAGAACTGCCCCAGCGCTCCGCGCCAGTTATTGTAGGAGGTCTCGACATTCTCGTAAGTTACGTCCTTAAGCTGGCCTCCTGCAATGCCGGATGCCCCATTATGATTTGCGATGATGCGCCGTGCCGCAGAATGGGAGACACCGTTATAAACAAATCCGAACCAGTTGTTCCACTCAAACCGGCAGTCTTCAACGAGGTGATTCGAACCGCCGACAATGGCGACCGCTGTGTGCGGCTTCATCGATACACACGTGCTCGCATGCTCGAATACCAGTCCCCGGAGGACCAGTTGTGACATTCGGCGGGCAACGAAAAGCTGGGGGCGAATGGCGATCTGCACCTCAGCGCTCGAGATTTTCGTCCCGGCGGGCGCCCACACAAAGACCCTGCCGTTCCCATCATCGACGAAAAAACTACCTTCCGCCAGCTGACGCAAAGACAAGACCTGATTCAAGAGCACGCCATTGACAAACACCATTTCTTGTCGGCGAACGATCTCTGGCATCGCAGGAAAATTTGCAGGAATGTCGCATGGCCCCGAGCGGCTCGGCCATGCATGGGTGTATCGCGTGGGATTCGACGGATCGGGTTCCCATCCAGCCGACAGGTCGGATCCGGTGATGATGACGGTGCCCGATCTTGCCGCTTCAAAAGCGATCGATGCGGTGGAACCCGCGCCGGTTCCCTCCAACTCGATCGATTCACGATACGTTCCGGGGTTGATCACAATCGTGGTCGAAGCACCGTTGCGGTAATTCACCATGGCGATTTGGGCAGCCCGTCTGATCGTCTGCAAGGGCCGCGAGCTCGTGCCAGGATTCACATCGGCACCGGAGGAAGCGTCTACATAAATTTTGGTCGCAGATTCATCTCCCGTCGCCGGGCGCGCCTCCTTCGCTGCACAGCAAAACAAAAAGGTGGCAGCAAATGCCAAGAGCAAAGAGCTTTGAAGGGATTCGTGCATCGAACGAAAGCGAACTCGAGATTAATTTCCTATCGAAAGAAACGCCCGGTCGCCAAATTTCTGTCGCCGGCGCATCAGCTCAGCAAAACCCAAAACTGCCAGAAACGGGAGTGCCGGATGGGATATGAGGTTAGTGCTCAAAACAGACCGAACGGAAAGGACGCCGAGCACTGCGGTCAATTCAATAGCCAAATAACTTTCTGCCTGCGAAAGCCGTGAATGTCGCACGGCACGGAGCAAATAGAACCAAACTGCGAGAAGCACGACGATGAGCGGCATCAAGCCCCATACGCTTGTGTCCACCAGGGTTTCGACAAAACTGCTGTGCACGTCAGGTGTGCCCGGCATTTGGAGCCCGGCCATGACTACAAAACGGCCTCCTGCGTAAGCGCCGTACCCCGTCCAAGGATGTCGCAGGAACTGTTCCCAAGCAAATTGCCACCAATCCGCCCGGCTTGACAGAGATTGAAATTGCTGCTCTTCCTGACCGCGAAGGACAAAATTCCAGACGTACTGGGCAGAATCGGTAAACACAAAAACCACGGCTCCCGCCAATCCCAGCAGAGCTGTCAGTAAGAAGCGCCTCGACAAAAACAGCACTACAACCGTCCCGAACAGGAAGCCCCCAAGGGCCGAGCGAGCCTGCGAAATAACCAACGTGACAAACGAACCTGCCAGTAACAGGCGATACCATGCGCGGTCCGACTCTTCGCCCCGGTGCAAAACAAGTCGGCTCAACATGACAATGCCGAGGATCGCGCTGAACTCACCGACGCTATCGGAGGAAAGAACCGGGAAAATACCCCTCAGTTCGTATCCCAGTGTCCCCAATTCTTGACCGCCTTGCAGGGCGTCAGTAGGATCAATGATTGCACCTAGCCAGGTTGTTCCGAGAACGATGCCCAGCAATACCCAGGTCCAATTCAGCAGCCGCTCGTATTCCTCGGTGGAGGTCACACTCACGAGTATGGCGGCCAAAACAGCAAGGTCTACCGTGTATTCGCCCGATTTGAATAGCGTCCACGCTGGTTTCACGGACCACAGGATCGAGAAAAAACATACGAACAGATAGGCCGCCAGAACCCCTAAGAGCCCCTGAAACAGTACACCAAGCCAGGGCGTCCTTCTGGCGACCAGACGCGCTACCAGCACGACCGCGACCACCATTTCCAGGGCCATGCGAAAGATAGCCCAGGCATCCACGGGATCCTTGTTGATGTCCTGAACGTCCCTGAGCCGGAAGACGAGCCCGCTAAGAAATAACAAAAACCAGAGCCCGTGCTGCCATGTTAGCGCGCGAAACAGCGTTAAGCTGTTTCGTAATCCCGAGCGTATCGCTGGCGGAAGAACAAAAACCAGGGTGGGAAATAGCAGAATGAGCAGCAGTACCCTGGTCGTGCTCTCGAAGGGCACCATCATGTAAAATGTCAACAGGCCTATAACCAGAAAGGCAATCAGCTGCCAAACTGAGCGCACTTTGGTCATCGGCCTTACGAACTCCATTACTGTCTCCTAGCCGACAAGCACATCTTGAAGTCCCTCAGGTGAATTAATCAGTGGCCTGCACGCGCTCCTCCGCGCGGCCCATCACGGAATCATTCGTTCGTTTTGCGAGCGATGCTCCTGTCGGATAACCTATCATCCGCAGCACGCGTCCAGCATATCGATCGACCAATCGGATCTGCTCTTCTGTCAGTCTTTCGCGCCATCCGCCAACCGAGCCACGACGCACGAAGCGGCCCTCCTCGTCGGAGCTCTTCCGCATCACCCGAGAGGCGTCTTCCTTCGCTCGCATTTGCTCCACGGTGTTGTGGGCGATTGCGCGGCGCACATCTTCTTGACGCGCCCGGACTCCCAGAAACTGAATGATTCGTGTGAGATGCTCTTCGGGATTTTTTCTCACGTCTTCAAACCGCAGTACAAGCAGATGGCCATTCCTGGCCAGGGGTGAGTCCAAATACGAGACCACATGATTTTGCCAGGTTTGATACCGGTCGATTGCGCCGCTCAGAAACGGCTCCAGGAAGCTATCGAAGTCATCGATCTCGTAATATCTAAGCAAGCCCAGTTCTTTGCCTATGGCGAACTCGGACAGAAGGACATCGCGGATATCTCTAACTAGGTAGATAACTTTGCGGTAATCTCGACGATACGCCTCGTGCGTGTGCATTAAGCGCGACCCGTCCGGCAGCAGAGGTTCAGCCTTACCGGGGTTGATCACGCCGAGCGCCACCAACGCCGCAGCTCCCGGCACGCCGTGATCTCCCACTCGGGTGATCCGCCGCTTGACGTTCTCGAAATCGGCGGCCTGACCGGTAATGATCTCGAGCAATTGGAACTTCAGCCAGTGGCTGCCGGACCGCGGGAAAGAAGCTAAAAAGACATCACGCGGGTCCAATCGACGATGGAGGAGCCAGGTGACGGGCAGCCGTAGTTTGCCCCTCATTGCCCGATAGCGCATCCGACGAACCTGGTACCGGAACGTGCCTTTCTCCTCGGAATTTTCAGACGACATTGCTGCCTTCCTTCCGTCGCGAGAGGAATCCTTTTAACTGTGTTAAACGTGCTGGAGAAGAATTACGCGCTGGACACTTCAGCCTGCAATCTCGAACGTTGATATTCGATCACGCTGTCGAGAATTTCGGGTAGCGATTTGGTCGGTCGATAGCCGATGACCCGGCCGATTTTGGAGATATTCGGGAGACGGTAAATCATGTCTTCAAATCCTATTCCGTATGCAGCCTCATACGGGATGAATTCTATCGGCGAATGGCTATGGGTCCGCTCTTTAACGGTCTGTGCTAACTGGTGCACGGTAACCTTTTCGCTGTGTCCGATATTAAAAATCTCGCCGACCGCCGCGGTTGATTCCGCTAGCTTGATCAGAGCCCAGGCCACATCCTTCACCCAAGTGAACGACCGGACTTGCTGGCCGTCCCCGTAAACCGTGATGTGGCGCTCAGTGAGAGCTTGTTCCACAAACCTGGGAATAACCATGCCGTACTGACCGGTCTGGCGCGGGCCCACCGTGTTGAATAGGCGAACCACGATCACGGGCAAGTGTCTTTCTCGGTAGTAGGCTAGTCCCAGAAACTCATCAACCGCTTTTGAGGCGGCATAGCTCCAGCGGCCCTTATTGGTCGGTCCAAGAATCAAATCATCACTTTCGGAGAACATTTCCTTGTTCGATTTGCCGTACACCTCCGAAGTCGAAGCGATCAATACAGTTCGCTTCTTCTTGGAGGCCATTTCGAGAACTAGTTCGGTGCCTCGGATGTTGGTTTCGATCGTGCGGACCGGGCTCTCGACAATAAGCTTGACGCCTACTGCCGCAGCGAGATGGAAGATTACGTCGGCCTCATCCACAAGCTCGGCCAGCAGACTCCGATTGAATATAGAATCAAAGACGTAACCGAACTTCTTGCGGATCTTAAGACCTGCGATGTTGTCGCTACTGCCGGTCGAGAGGTCGTCGATAACGACGACGCTGTATCCGCGATCGAGAAGACTTTCGGCGAGATGTGAGCCGATGAATCCCGAACCACCGGTGATGAGACACTTCATTCTATCCTCCTATTTGGCAACTGCTACCCTTCCACTCAGCGGAGATCTCATCCGACACATGGTTCTGCAATCGGGGACGAATCAAGTTGTCGTAAATAGCAGCAAGTTGTTCGCCTTTGCGATTCCAATCGCAATTGGCTTCCACGTGCGCCCGAGCCCCCTTCGCCAGGCTATGGAGGAGGGCGGGGTCGCCAGCCAACCGGGCAAGGGCTGCGGCAAGATCTCTCACAACTTGTTGAGGGGTTTCGGCTGGAATGCGGATGCCCGACGTTTCGGTAATCTGAAGTGCGGGCCCACTAAGATTGAGGCAAACAATCGGAAGCTGTGCAGCCATGGCTTCCAAGCAAGCGGAAGGCGCGGAATCATAAAGGCTCGGATGAAGCAAGACATCGCATTCAGCGAGACATGCTAACGCGTCTCCTCGTGGCATCGAGCCGCAGAATTTGACCCGGTCCCTGACACCGAGTTCCACAGAAAGCTTCTCGAGCCGCTTCCGCTCAGGACCGTCACCAATCAACCAGTATTCACTTTCTGGAAAGTTTCGCTGGAGCCGAGCGAAGGCCCGCAAACCCAGATCGTAGCCCTTCAATTGCAAGAACCGACCCAGGCTGGCGATCCGAAAACGATTCAGTTCAAACGATTTCGGCGTTAGCGCTCCGAGGCGTGTTTCCATCCCCATATGTGAAAAAAGATGAACATTCTTCGCACCCAGGGAAAGAACTTTGCTACGGCTACCTTGCGTATTTGCGAGAACTAGTGCAGAACGGCGTGCTGTCAATCGGACAAACGGATCCAGCTGACCGATGCTGCGCGCAATGGCGCGTATCGTCTCATAGAGCATTCCCCTAAAGCTAAAGGCACCCCAAAAGGCACGCGGTGGGGAATCACCGCCACCAATCGGGCCCCATAGCAAAGGCGCCGGCAACAGAACTAAGAAGCTCGGTGCCCAGTATTTCGCGAACGTGACGTGGTGGATTAAGTCGAATCCAACTTCGCGGTGGAACTTCCGCGCAATAAAATACACGCCAGCCTGCCAGAGATAGTAATAAAGCAAAACACCGAACTGGCCTCTTTTCCAAAACCTCATCCACGGTGGTAAATCGAAATAGACGAAATGGGCATTGGGGAGCGGCTCGCGAGCGACTACCTGTTCGATCGGACCCCGATTGTTAGCCCGAGTTATCACCCAGACTTCCTCGAACCGGGACATCTGGCGAACTAGGTGCCACCCCACGCCGGGTTCGGAACCTCTACCGGGGTCGCAAGCGTACGCCGAAATTAGAATTCTCCAGCGCCGTCCATTGCGATCATCTGATGGATTCATTGCTTAGTTTTGTACCGAGCACTCGCGTCAAAGATGTCGGGCGCCGTATGGAAATTCTGTTTTGGGTGCTTGTACGTAAGGTTGAACGAGAGAGATGACGTTTTCGTAAAGGTTCCTACCGCTGGCTACCAAGCCTGGGAGAAGCGTATTTCTGTTGTTGAACTGTAGAGACGAACCCGCGAGGTTTCGCACTGAGCCGCCCGCCGACTCAATCAGGGCAACCCCGGCCGCGACATCCCATTCATTTTTTGGCGTCAGCGTCCAGGTAGCATCCACGTGGCCAGCGGCTAAGAGCGCGAGCTTGTAGGCGATCGAGCCCATAGGCAGAATCACGAAGGGTAGGCCTTGAAACACTTCCCACTCTCCCCGTTGCACCTCGCTACGGCTGGCGACTACAAGTGCCCCGTCCAGTTTCGATCTCTCACAAGACCGCGCCGGGCGCCCGTTGTAAGTGAGGCCTGTTTCGAGAGACCCGAGAAACACCTCTCCCGTGGCCGGATTGCAGATCCCGCCGGCAATGGCTTTGCCATTCTCCACGAATGCCACCGACACACACCACTCTGGAATTCCTGCAATGAACTCAAGCGTTCCGTCCAGAGGATCTACCACCCAAAGTCGATCCTTCTTCAAACGGTCCAGATTGTCGACGCTCTCCTCGGAAAGCCAGCCTTCCCCATCCTGCAGGAGGACGTTTCTTAAGGCCCGATTGGATGCCCGGTCGGCCTCTGTTACTGGGCCGCGCCCTTCCGACTTCAGATCAGCGTTCACGATCCCGGACACAAACGGAGAAATGGCTTGGACCGCCGCTTGCAAAGCTTCCTGAATGCGTTCTAGAGCTCTCATTGCAGTTCTCGTCGACAGAGTGACTGGCTTCACATTTTGTTGAAAAGCAGGACAAATAGAGATCGTATGTTTCAACCACAGACGGGATGTGACGCAACCATCAGGCAAGTCCACAAACAGCCGTACACCCCATCGTGACCACACCATGCCCGCGAAACCCGGCCGTCAAATGGGCAACTCCCCGGACAACTGCTGACGAAGAAGTTTTTCACGGTGTTCGATACCGATCGGACTGGCATCCTCTTCCACTAATTGCAGGCCAGATTTCAGTAGATACAGAAGATATGAGCCTCGCTCGCCATTCGTCAAAATAGATGGGGGGCCGGCGCCACGCCCTTTATTCAACAGGCAATCGACTTGGACTAGAAAATGAAATTTGTCCCAACCAAGAGGCGCCTCCCACACGGCGGACTCCCAATCGAACAAACTCAGTTCATCGTTATGAACGCGCGTGTTCCAGGGAGCGAAATCACCGTGAAGAATCCCACATGGCACTAAGGCCGCATCCAGTTCCCGCGTCGCGGATCGTAAAACCTCCCGGCCCAAATCTTGCCATCTTGATCCGAGACGCGGCATGGTCCTCTCCCACTTGTCAGCCACGCTCTGAATAAGGCTTGTTCCACTCAGACAAACACGATGGCAGTCTTGGAGCACTTGCAGGAAATTTTCGTGAAGCTGTGTAAACCGCGTCGGCCCTGGGTTGCCTGTGAGTCGGGACTGAAATAGCACATAGGCGCCCTCCCACAAACCAGCAAAAAGAGGGTGCGCTAGATGAGGCCGCAGCTTCGGAAAGCCTTGAAGCCTCTCGAGCATCACGGCCTCGTGACGCAGACGGCTATGGGCCTTGTCTCCCAGCGGCAGCTTGATATATCCAAGGGTCTCTCCATTCGGGCGCATTACCTGCACGGTCAGCTTCGTGAAAGGCCCGCCAATGCCAAGTGAAAATGCTAAGGTTGCTCGTTCCTCGCGCGTAACCTCGGTAATAAGACGTTCCAGCGGCAGTTGATCTTTCGACGCAATCATCAACCCTTGCAACCATTCCTGCATGCCCGCCGCCATCATTCGTACCACTAAGTTCTTCCAAATTCGTGCCTTGGTGGAGAACGGCGTGTAGAAATGGCGAAATCCGTAGCCCTCTTTGCGGCCGCCACCCTGAGGTAGGAGCCACCTGACGCTCTGGCGCGAAGGCAGAACGGCAAAACGACGAATGCGTTGATATCCCAGTCGCCCGATGTATTCCATCGTACTGTGCGAGGGGTTCCAAGAAACTACCGCGGGTGGCTGCGTCTTCGGGTTCTCAACAAGGCTCTCTGCGGACGGCAGCGTTCCGTTGTCTGCACAGCCAAGAATGCAACGAAGCGCCCTTTCGAGCGTCCGTTCCGGGTTG
>AR_comb_assmDRAFT_10186082_pt1 | contig 25321 bp, 62 predicted proteins | sample ArasoioldDNA_FD_10543 | JGI IMG/M metagenome (IMG submission 10543) | reverse complement strand
GCCATAGCCGTCAGAAACGTAGCCGCGAGCCTCCATCTCATCGCTCATGTTCGCCATGCTTATCGGCTTCTTGCTCTTGTTCAGTTCTGCGATTGTCTCGCGCGTAGCTGTCAATCGCTTTTGGTACTGCTGTTCGGAATGCTCCTGTGCCTTTCTACGCTTACGCTCGCGCTGCTTGCGGTTCATCAACTCTCTCCTGACGATCTCCGCGATTCGTCCTGCATGTGAATACGTCGTTGTCACTTCTCCTTATAATCTCGTTGAGTTTGTCACGCATTCGCTTTCTCGACTCGTTCAACGTAAGCTTCTGGCAGTGTATCCCATTCTCGCTCCATGTAGGACACAGCCCCCGCTATGTCGTAGACGAATCGCCGCAGCCAGTAGGGATTGATGTGGCCGCCATCCCAGCCCCGCACCGGCTTGCCTGATCTGGAGTTGACAAGCTCCATGCGTATGGGGATTGGATCGTTTGGATCACGTTCGCGTATCCTCGCCAAGCGCTCGGGCTCGGGCGGATAGAAGCGCAGCTCGAAGTTGCTTCGCAGCAGACGAATGTGAACGATGCCCTCAACAACCCAGATCTGATCCAGGAAGCCCATTAGGAGACATCCCTGTAGGAGAACCTCTCCTGGTAGGCGAGGTTCAGTCTCGGGTTGGTCCACTTGACATCATGCGGGATCTGGTCTTCAATCTTGTTGGCGACGTAATCCACATGACGCGCCGGCCCAGGATCGATTTCCCTGAGGCGACGGATAACGTAGTCGATCTCTTCACGCGACAGATCGAGCTTGTAGACAGGCATCAGTCTATTCCCCCTTGTCAAACATCTTGTTGAGCTTGTCAAGTTCCTTCTGTGTGATGAACCCCTCGCAGTCGCACTTGATCGAGCGACACGGCCATGGTGCGTCAACCGCATGCAGGCTGGCCGGATGCCCACAGTGGCACGTGGCGAACTGATCATGCTTGGCCATCAGATTGTCTCCTCGATGAAGCCGAGTTCGCGCATCTCGTGCTCGCCGCCGACGAAGCGCGCGATCTCATCGTAGGCTCCGGTGGCACCGTGGAACTCCGGGTAGCCCTTGGGGCTGTCTTGGCCCTCGGGTGACTTGAGCAGGATGCCCAGCGCGAGGGTGAGCCCGTGCATCACGCCAGTGTAGTAGCGCTTATCGCGCTGTGTCTTGGTCGCCAGCTTGCTGCTGGCAGCGTTGAGCATCTGATGGCGGATGTACGGTGCCGCATGTGAATATGTGATTGTCAGTCCTGGCATCAGGCATGCACCTCCGTGGCATGTATGTCAATGATGTCAACATTGACCGGTACTAGGTTCGGGGCAAACTGATTGTGCGGCCACGAGGCCAGGAAACGGTCCTTGACATCCTCGACATGGCCCTTCACAAGCGCAGGGCTCGGGCGCTCGATACCGAGATCGAACGTCTCCGTGTACGTATATAGGTTGACAGATTGGTCACGGTCATCCATGGCGGTAACCGTTAGCAGATACTTCAACGTGGTTCCTCCTTAGTGTTGCCAGGTTAGGTTATTGTACTATAGATCCGGGCTGATGGTCGGAACGGTCTGAGCCGCTGAAGGTCGAAACAGAAACAATCCTCGCGTTAGGAAGAGACTCGGTTTCGACTGTTTCGACCTCGGTGACCATTGATACTTACCTTGATGTCGTACATCCCAAAGAGCTTGTCAAACATCTCCAGGCTGTAACCCTTGTTGGTAGTGTTGCCGACACGCACTTGCTTGGGTGCGATGTCGTACTTGGACAGGAAGTCGGCCAGCTCCATCGCAGAGCGCTTGTCCCGGCCCATTCCGAGCCCTCTCAGCACCTCGTAGGTGAAGAGGTTGGAGCGGTCGTGCTGCTCGAACAGCTCTCCGATGACGTGGATCGTCTCAATCATTTTGTCGGTCTCATCGGTCAGCTCATGGTACTCGGTGACCATGCTGACGATGGCTTCGGAGATCTCATCCTTGATGCCAAACTCGTTGGCGATGGCCAGCAGCGGCCAGGCGATCTCAGCCTCGCGGTCTGAGAGCCCCTCAACGGGATGCTGGCGGTACTCGTCCAGCGCTTCCTCGTGTTCGAGCACCCACTCCACGATCTCATCGACCAGCTCACAGCCACGCTCCTCCTCTTCGGAGGCCATGAACGGCTCGACATCTACGCCCGTCTGCTTGCGGCGCATCGTGATGGGGATGCATCGGTCAACCAAAGTGTCAGGCAGGTACCCGTTGTGGATGCCGGCGAGAACCTTGGGGCAGAAGGTGTTGTACGCCTTGACCTTGCTGCCTAGCTCAGTCTGCTCGCTGGCCGAAGCCATGCGCCAGACCTTGCCTCCGAGCTTGTATCCGCCGTTGAGGATGCCTCGCAGGCCCTCGTTCTTCGCGCCCGACCAGATTGCGTCAACCTCATCGAACATGATCGTGAGCTGCCGCTCTTCGATCGCGTGGAAGAGAACCGGACCGGTGGCATCAATCGTATTCATGGGGTTCTGCACGATCGGAGAGAGCACGTCGAGCAGCAGCGACTTGCCTGACTGCTTCTCGGGTGAGTGAACGTACAGGTACGGCGTTGTCTTGGCGGATTCAAAGGCCCAGGTATGGATCACCCATGTTGACAGGACCTTGTACTGGTGCTCGTGAGGGAGCACAACGAACCGCTGGATGAAGTTCTCGATCTTGGTGAGAATCGAGTTGTCATGCTTCTTGAGGACAGCTTTCTTCTTGGCTACGGCAGCCATGATTCCTCCTTTCACTACGATGGTGGTGTTGTCAGTAAGATTGGCGGGAGGGGAGCCGAGCGAGTGGCTGGCTACTAGGGACCGAGCCCGAGCCAGCCAGGGCTCCCCTCCCTGTGTACAGCTTATCAGCTACGCTACGTCCTTCAGGCGCTGATGCTCTTCTCGCTTGCGCTGCTTGGCAGCGTAGTGACCGAGTGCTGCTAGGAACGTTGACAGTTCCTCGGAATCGTTCTCGATCGGGTAACCGTTGATGTGGAATGGGATTGCGTTACCCACGGTTCTGATTGGAATCTCGATTGTCAGAACCTTCGTCCCGTTCTTGTTGATACTCAAACCTCGCTCGTATGCAAGGCGCACTGCTAATGGTGTTTCCATCTTGCTCCTGCCACCCAAATTGTCCAGCTCTTGAAGAGATCAGTCATCGCAGAGTCACACTCTGTGACCACTCGTAAGTTTCCAGGGTTCCGTCGTTGTGCCTGACCACGGCGACTGCCTGAGCCTGCGCTGTGCCTGGTGTCAATCTGCCCGAAGCGGTTGACAGTCGCGCTGCCCATGTGGACTTGGACGGATCGGCCGATGCCATGCCAGAGGCAACGACATTGCCCTGGGTGATGGTGGCGATCACCCAGCCAGCGGCGTCATCGCTGTCCCAGCTAAACGGACCGGTAGCGTTGACAACCGTACCGCCGCCATTGAGGTCGAGCGGTGAATCGAAGTTGCCGGTAAGGCTTGCCCGAGCTACGGACGGGCCGACGAGCGCAACGGCTGTCGCTCCTCCTGCCAACTTGAGCACATCGCGGCGACTTGTCTTCATGACTAACTCTCCTTTGCCAGCGCTACGTCTTGGTCAGCTCTGCTAGTAAGGATCGACTGCCAGTCAATCAGCTCGCAGCCTTCCGGCCACTGCACATCGTCTGGCGTCTGGCCCTTCTCTACGCTGATCACTGCCACTACTCGGAAATGACGTTGATCTTCTGCTGCCACTTTACCACCCTTTGTGACGTTGATTTACAGGTGGAGCGGATCGGCTTCGTTATGCAGGTGTCCCACCGTGTTCCCTCTACCTAATGTACACTTAGTAGGGGGATGACTGTCCACCGATCCGCCCCGATGCAATATTCTACACCGCTGTCAAGCGCCGCCGATTAGCCGTCAACTATCTTGCTAATACATGCTGCTCCTGAGCCGCCGACGATCCCTCCTGCAATCGCCTTGGCAGTAGCGCCGCCGATCAGGCCGCCAACGACAATACCGCCAGTGGTTATGCCGGCGGCAATCAGACAGGCACGTCCTGCATGTGTCTGTCGTTCGTTGCTGATCAGGCATGCGATGTAGTATGTGGTTGTCAAGTTTGCATTCGGTGGCCTAATGTAGTTGTCATCGCAGTACCGGATCTTGGCTCCGTTGACGTACCGGATATAGGTTCCCAGGCCAGGGACATAGCACGCAGGCACATCACAGAACGCGCTTGCGGTTGCGGTCTTGAGCGGACGCGGTGTACTGCTGGATGACGGCGCCAGAGCCATCACCAAGAAATACGTAAGCGCACCGACAATGACAGCGAGCCAGAAAACTCGCCAGCCATGGTTAGGGCTACTACCGGACATATTCGGCCCTCCTGGTGGTTGATCGGACGGCGGGATACTATCGCAGCGTCAAATCACTCCGGGTCTCTGTCATACACATGCGCGGCGGGGTTCAGCGATCCCGGCTGCTTGTCGATCGTGACTTCGCTCTCGACTTCGGAAATCTCAATGATCTCCGCGCCTTGAACTTCTAGCACAATCGGGTTGGTAAGGACACCCTCGTTGAACCATGTGCGCGCCGTGTCCTCGGTGGGCGCGTCAACCATGTAAACCTCGTGAGCAGTACCTTCGACTTCAATGCGATAGGTAGGCATGAGTCCTCCTGTATCAGGGCACACAAAAGGCCCGCCGAAGCGAGCCCAGTGTGCAAAGCTAGTTGTTGGTGAAGCTACGCGCCTTCGGTGAACTCCACGCTGCCGATCACGGCGTCGCCCGGCTGTACGGTGACCGTTCCCTGCGCGACCACTGAGTTGCCGGTGTTCTCCTCGACCGATGTCACCTCGATGACAGCGGCTCCGGGGTTGCCGACTGTCACTGTGGCTGACAGACCGTCCTCGTTGGCCGCGACTGTTGCCACGTTCTCGTCGGAGCTGGTCCAGGTAGGAACGTCATCAGCCGGCGTCTCGTTGCCCTTTGCGTCAAGGAACTTGACGGTACCGGTGAGAGGTGCGGCGTCGTCGGTGACGGTGATTTCGCCCATGGCGATCTCCTTGGTTGTGTAGAACAGGACGGGTATGGCGAGGACTGGTGGTCCTGGTGCAGCGACTTCCAGAGCATTGGCGGCGCGGCGCAGCTCCTTGACTAGCGCTCGTGCGTTCGCTACTAGGAGGCGATCCCAGAATCCACCGGCTCGCCTGTGCTGTTGAGCCATCGCCGGGCACCCTATCACGTCTCAGCGGGCACTTGTCAACAGCTTGCGAATCGCGTCTGTCTCGCGCTTGACTGCGCTGGTAATGCGAAACTCAGCCTTGTCTTGTTCATCTACCAACTCGTCAATCTTGTTGAGATGTTCCTCCACCTTGTGGATGGGAAGCATGATCGGGTAGCTCATTAGCTCTCGGAAGGTTCGCCAACATGCTTGTGAAGGAACCCACAAACGTAGACGTAGCCGTAGGAGGATTGTGCCGAGCCGATGATCTTACCCTTGTCATCCTCGTAGATGACTTCCTCATTGTCGCCGTTGGTCAGCAGGCCGAGCGAGTAGGGATCACGCAGTGCTTGGCGTGCCTTGTGTAGCGCGCCCGTGCCTTCTGGCGTGCCATTGAGCCATGCGATCAGCTCTTGCTTGTGCTCATCATCAACCGCATCGAGATCCTGACGGTCGGGCACGAGATCGTTGGGCCAGATCATTCTTGCGCCCCATACCGCCTTCACCCCGTCAGGGAAGTTCTGCCGTCCGTATCTGATCTTGAGCTTGGTGCTGTCAGTCATGTTGTCTCCTTGTCAACCTTGATGAACTCGGAATGTACGATGGTGCTGCTGTTTCTCTGTTCGCCAACAAAGGTGCTGAGACGAACTTCACGTATGTAGCTGTCTTCTTCGGGCACGGGGATCTTGCCCTCGGCCATGACAACCAGCACGTCATGAGGAAAGTGAGTTGACTTGATGTGCTTGATCGGTCGGCCTAAATCTGTTTGCATGATCTTCAGCGCCTTGGCTGTGGTCATCATGCTTCCCCAAGGGCCGGACGTGGGCGCACCGACCTCAGACGCCTGGGTTCAACCTCGGTTGCCGTGCTCTCGATGGTGTCCGGGTCGATCTCCTCAAAGATCGGAGCCCAGCGGATGCCAACCATCTTCATCGGCCGATCGATATCTTGATTGATATGCAACTCAAAGGTGAGGTGAACCGAATCGCCAGGTTTTAGAAAGACCGGCGCGATCAACTTCTCGCGCTCCGTTGTGTCAACTCTATTACCCATCAGATCCCCAGGTACTTCTCACGCCGCTCACGTAGAGCCTTGGCTGCGTGCTCGGGATTGGGATCGTTCATGCGAAGCTGAGCAAGTTCCTCCGCCCATGCGCAGATCGCATCGTGCAGGCTCTCATCCTTACCGCCGGCATTGATGTCACCTACATTGCGCTTGCGAAGCTCAGAGACAACGGCACCCCATGCTTCGTGCTCACGCAACTGGAACTGTCGATGCTCGGACAGTAGGCGCATAACCTTCGCGCTCGGTCGCTCTTGCTTGGCCGGCGGATAGGAACTCAGCTCGCGGCGGTCGCACTCGGGACAGCCCTCGCGCTTGAGATCGTCGTGGAGCCCTTCCGCATGCGCATCGGACATGTCCTGTGCTTCTTCTCTGGTAATCATGATTTGACTCCCTCAAGCAATCTTGTTTGCTCGTTTACAAAAGCACGTCTGTAATGTTCCTCGTCATCGCCATACAGTGTTACAGAATCTCCTGCCTGCATGTCAACTGCGCTGTTGACAGCTCGCATGATCTCGTGGGGCGATGTATTCTCGTTGCGCAGCAGCCATGCCAGCATGCGAGCTACGCGCTCTGAGCTGATCATGCTCGTACTGCCTTGTAGAAGATGCCCTGAGCGTTGATCTTCCAATCGAATTCCCTGGATAGGACCAACAGAGTGATGCCGTCTGTTGGTGTCCTTGTCCTCTCGCCATTGGTTGTCACCAACGGAATTGACGAGCCCACCTTCTGGCCCATCATCAGCGGCTCGGTGAAGTCAAGCCAGAGGATGCCATCATCGGTGTCCTGCGGCATGACTCCGCTCTCGTCTGAGATCGCGATGAGCGGATACTTGCCGGCGAGCTTGGTCGTGGTAACCGCGTGCCATATCCGATGACCGTCTGGCAACATCGTTGGCACCGACCAGACGGGGGAGATGAAGTCGTAAAGTCCCTGCTCTTTCATGGTTGTCACTTCTTTCGGACGATGGCGTAGCGCTCAGCATTCTTGGGCGAGGGACAGGGCTCCCAGTGCTGATCGGGCTTCTCGCGGTTGAGCACGACACAGGCATTGCTAGCGCGTGCCTTCGTGTCGTATGAGCCTACGGGAACGAACGGACGGCTAGTTGTCTTGCTCATTTACAAACTCCCTTACGATTACTCTTTCGGTTACATCTTCAAGTGGAACTGTCAGTCTCCCGCAATCAGGACATATGTACAAGCGAATTGCTGCCAGTGTAGCACCGAGTGGGTATCCACATCGGCAGACCCTGATTGTCCACATTCTCAACATCAGTTGTCAGGTCCTAGTAGCTCGCGCCATGAACATTGCAAGCCTCGTTGCAAGCGGTACACTGTCTCGATGTTCGGGCTACGCCAGCCGCTTTCAAAGCGCGAGATCAGATCATGGCCAATCTTTGCGCGCTGAGCAAGCTCACGCATTGTCAATCCTTGTGACAGACGCAGACGGCGCAGGCGATCACCATCCCATTCGTTTGGTTGCGGGATGTTCGTGTGTTTGAGCATCAGTCACCCAACCTGCTCAGCGTCTCTTTGGTGATGCGATGCAGTAGCTCTTCGGCGGTGATGCCGAGCCGTTCTGCCTCGTTCTCGATGCGAATCGGGTCAAGCTCGTCGGTAAGCTCATCGACAACCTCAGTGATGTCAGCCTCGTTACTCATTCATGCTCTCCTTGATATGCTTGTCACACAGATTGTAGAAGTGGCGCATCACTGCCGCGCAGTCCTTCCAGGTCTTGACCGGCCCGTCGAAGAAGTAGTCAAGCTCATACTCCTCACGAAGCTGCTTGACAGTCGGGCTGAGCTTGTTGACGCCGGGCAGGAAAATGCCGTAGTCGCGCTTGAACTCGGCATTCTGTGTCTGCACGAGCAGACGTGGCATGAAGATTGTCTTGGTCTTGCCGGATGCAAACGTGACTTCCAGATCAGCACCAGGCATGTTGGCTACGGTTGGCATGTTATCTCCTTGGTTGGCGTTGTCAGTACGGACCGGCACCCTTTATGATGACCGAGGCTGCATGCTCCACGTTACCTAGCAGCCTTATCGCAAGCCTTGATTGACTGAGGGAGCGGGGTGCCCGGTCATCCCCCAAACTCAGCTTTTGATTCGCGCCAGAGGCTTAGCCTTTGCTGCGGCAGCCTCATTGATGGCGGCGATGACTGTCTGGCCGAGAGAGAACTCCCACTCCTTGTCAATCTTCCTGATCTCAGCCGTAAGCTCGCGCTCTCGCTGCACCTTGTCAAGGTAAGAGTCGAGCACTTCTTTTGGCATGTCGGGCTTGAAGACGCGAGTGTGCTGGTCAACCGCCTGCTTTGCTCCGTCAGCCAGCGTGGTCAGTACCTTGCGATTGCGACCGTGCAAAGCGGTGGCCATGCCGCGCTGGCCGTTCTTGGTGATGAACGGCACCTGCACCTTGACCTTGCGCTTGTTCAGCTCGATGCGAGCCTTTGCTGTTGCCTGGTCAAGCGTATCGCCGCTGCCCAGGATGTCGCTCCTGCCGTCTTCTCCCGCGACATCCTTGATGTAGAACACGCCATACTTACTAACATCGATGTCGTACTCCTGACCAAGGATCTCCTTGGTTCCTACAACCGCCATTGTCATTCTCCTTGTCGGTGTTGTCGGTGGCAGCCACCACACTATCAGCCGCCGATTCAGCTTGTCAAATCTTCTAAGTTCGTGTGCTATGATGTGTCATCCACCAAGATCATCTTAGGCTAAGGTGGTCACGAGTAAGGGAAGGTCTGTATGAGTGTTGCCATCGGCAGCATTGCTGCTGGTCAGACAGTCACCGGCGAGACGATCACCGGAGGCACGATCTCCAACAAGGGGATCACGCTGAAGGATTGTACCTTCACCGGCCAGCACATTATCAAGGCATCCGTTGACATGAACCTTGTCATTGATGGCGGCAAGAAAGTCAACGACATGTCGGTCACCGCTCAGTCCTACGAGGGGCAGTTCCAGATCCTCGGAAGCGGCGTGAACTGGGGTACGGGACGCGCCGGCATCATCTTCCGCAACTTCCTGTCCGATGGCGGCTCGGGCGATGGAATCCAGATGGGAACGGTGCGAGGCGTGCTCGTGGAGGATTGCGAGTTCCGCAACCACGCCCAGGTTGACGTCATGCACGCCGACTCGATCCAGGTCATGGACAGCCAGTTCGTGGTCATCCGTGGTAACTGGTTCCACGACAATGCAGTTGCAGTGATGATGGTTGACTGGAACAACTCCGACAACGTGTTTGAGGACAATCTGGTTACACATCAGGATGGCTGGGATTTCTGCTTGTCAGGCGTTGCTCGTGTCCGCTGTGAGCACAATACCTTCGTGGCTTCCAACTACGGCACGCGCATCCTCGATGACCATGCTGACAACCCGCCATCCAATGGCTACATCTCGCGTTACAACGCCTATGACGGGGGAACCAAGTTCAACGTGGCGCAATCAGGTATCACCGGAACCAAGGGACCTGACTTGACAAACGCCGTGTTCAAGGCACCAGGCGATCCCGGGACGCGCGCCGGCTTCCAGCTCGCCACGCCGGCCAACGCACCGGACGGTCAGGTGTGGGGCTCGCGTCGCTTGGCTGGCGGTATCACGCCTCCCCCGCCCCCGCCGCCGACTGACAAGGTGCCTGTCGCACGCTTCACCTTCAGCCCTGCGGCCCCGGTCATCGGCCAGCCCGTGGCCTTCGACGGGTCCGCATCGGATGTCGGTGACGGATCAGCCACCTTCACCTGGACCGATGAGACCTCCGGAGCCGTGTACCCGCTGGGAACCGGTTCCAAGCTGTCGTTCACCTTCCAGCAGCCAGGGACAAAGAATGTGAACCTGTCTGTCAAGGACGTTGACGGCGATACCAACAAGGTTGCGCACCCGGTCATCGTCGCATCGGCACCGCCCCCGCCGCCCCCGCCGCCCGTGAACGAGATTGCGGCGGGTGACAAGGTGAAGATCACGAACCCGCGCTCGAAGTACTACGGCAAGACGGGCACGGTCAACAGTGTCAACAAGGATACGCAGACGGCAATGGTGGCAATCAGCTTCCAGTTCCCGCTTGCCTCGTTGACAGAAATCTAAATGCAAGCTAGGTGTGCACCGCTACCGGCGAGCCTTACGTGCCTTGACGGGCATCGGTAGCGGTGTGCATCCGGCGCGGACGATCATGTCCTCAAGCGCTTCCTCGCGGTTCATGTCGTAGTGACCGACGAAGCAGGCACCGTGATCGTCGCTGTCAATGTGAACGCGATGAGTACCACACTGGTCAGGGCGTTGCCACGCAACTTCGTAGACACGCTCCCAGTACTCGTTGTTCCTGTCAGTCGATGTGTGGATCAACCCGATTACTTCAGCGCCATCCAGATTGCGATGGACGGTTTGCACGACTCTGACTGCTAGTGCAAGCATGATTCCTCCTAGTTGTTGTCAAGCACTGTGTAGTGGTGAACCGCGCCGTCTGCGTAGGGATCGTTCTGCGTACCCTGGTAGACAAAGACGTTGGGAACGCCATCATCGCTACCGTTGCTCGGGTTGAAGTACAGGAACTCGAACCTTCCCGTTGCGGTGTCGGTGCATTCGTAGCCCACGCGGCCATCGTGTGTGATGAACGGCGTGTACTGAACGCCCGAGTCCTCGTCCATGATCCTACGCTCTGTGAACTTCATTGAGTCAGCCATGAGCCTATCCTTGAGTGTGCTGCGTTTGCGTGTACGTTGCTTGAGGAGCCGGACCATGTGCTGCTTGGGCACGGTGCCCACGTAGCGCAGGTTCTTATGAGCGCCGCCTACCATGTCACGGCTATCCCACCACGCCGAATCGAAGGTGACAGGCGAGGAAGAGAGCCGAGCGTAGGGTTGCTTGGCCGATCGTTTCGTACGAGGTAACATCATCAATACGATTTCGTTCTTGCCATATGGCTTGACGAAGATGTCACCTGGTTGAATCGGAGTCATAGAAGTTCCTTCATGCCGTAGGTGAAGTGCCCGCGACTGACGCGATTGCTGTGGTGAAAGCGTACGTCCGCCAGCTTGCCATCGTCAGACATGTTGAGAATGGTAGCTTCCTTGTAGAACTGCGAGTTGTCACCAACGTCTTTGCCCGCCCACAGCTTGGCGTCAAAAACCAGCTTGACATCACCTGGAATGACCATTGTCAATCACCTTCCTAGCTGCTACCGCGCCGATAAAAATACCCAGCGCGAGCGATACGTTGCCCATCTGCGGATGGTTGTCCCAGATCGTCTCATCGAAGAACGTTTGAATCGCATTGGCCTCAAAGCCGATTGCCGCCTCGCTCTCCGTAGCCTGCACAACATCGGTAGCGTCATGCAGGTCTTCTGAGGTAATCAGATCGTGATCGTGTCTCGCGCTGCCCATTCGGCACGCTCCTTGTACTCGTCCAGGCGAATCTTGATTGCCTGCTCAAGCGAGGCGAAGAGCTGATTCTTGCACTCCTCGTGGTCGCCAATGAAGCCACCGCAGCCATCGCCGTATTCGGTCTCCTCGTCGTAGGTGAGGAAGTAGACGACATCGCCCTCAAGGTAGCTGGCGTAGATTGACACCTCGCTGCGCAGCGCCTCCTCAATCTGATCGTCAAGCACACCGGCTACATGCGCAATACCAGCCGAGTCTCCGAAGCACTTATCGATGCCCTCGGGCGTGTCGAAGATGAACCCGACGAACGAGGTATCCCAACCAGCATCGTCGCCTACGAAGCGCCCGGTCGAGCGAACGTCACCCTGCTTGGCGCGGTCAGCGATTGCAGCGCCAGCGCTCATGGTGATTCCACTGTGCTCGTAGACGAACAGCGGCAGGACGACGCGAGCGCCGCGCTCCTTGCGGTAGTAGCTGGCCGGATCTAGCGTGATATAGCCATCGCCATTGCACTTTTCGCAATCAAGTTCGTGATCGCTGTCGGGATCGGGATAGCAGCCTGCGCCTCCGCACTGATCGCACTCAACCTCAAACTCGTCGTTATTGCCGTCGCCTAGGTTGTAGTGATCGTAGTTGACGAGCATGGTACCCACGTTTTCCCAATCGCGTGGGCTGTCAGCGTCCTGCTCGTAGGCGATGTGTCCTTCCAGCCCCTCGAACACGGGCTCGCCATCGAGCGAGATCGTGAAGTCGTTCCCACTGTCGGTCTCCTCTTCATCGACATCGTACTGAATGTCGTTGACAGTGATGGTGTACTTCTTGGTATCGTACGGCATGGTGGTGCCTCCTGGTTGTCAGACTACGATGATCTCTTTGATCTCATCCCAAGGAATGAGCCATGTTGCGTTCTTGATCGGTGCTCCGGTATTGTCAGCTTCGTTGACGAGCACGCCGTTCGGATTGGCGCTGACGAGAACTACCGTTGTCGTTCCGACGTAATCCTTGGCCGCCGGCATGTCCACGGTATAGCCTTTCATCATGCTCAGCACCGTGTTGAGCGTGTCTCCGTCTGCGAAGCGAAGTGTGTTGTTGGTATTCATGGTGTCTCCCGGTTGTCAGGCAATCTTGCGACGCCGACTGAATGTCTTGACAACGATGGTCAGCTCATCGCCGTGCTTCTCGCCATCGATGACTGCTTGGCTTATGCGGGCGACAACCTGTCCGGTTGTCAAGTTGGTATCGAAGTCTTCCTCGTGGGCCAGCTTAGGCTCACCCATGTAGAGATCGTGGTACATCATGCCTCCTGGTTGTCAGAACAGGTCGTCGGGATGATACGGGTGTGACATCGGTGTCCAACCTGCTTGCTTGGTCTCTTCCTTGTCGAACTGGTCGAACTCGCTCTCAACCTCGTTGATGCGCTCGTTCAGTTCTTGAAGCTTGTCTAGTGCCTGTGCCTTGCGCGGATCTCCATCCGGACACTCGTCGTAATACTTGATTGTCCGCGCTCGGTAGGCTACGAGTCTGTCGTAAGTTGCTTGAAGCTCGTCCTCAGTCATGTCAATTCCTCACCGCGATCAGGGACTTGGTTAGCCCCGCGAATCGCTCTGTAACGATGGTGGAGTCAGGGAAATAGTATTGCATCTCGGTCTTGGACAGGAACTCTACTTCCAGGTTGCGCGCCACTGCCTCTTGCTTGGTCTGCGCTCGCCGTGTACCGATCGGCCAGTGCAAGCTGATTTGTGTACGCAATGCGATTGGCATAGACATGAAACCAGGACAGGCCATGAACGAATCGATCGGGAAGTAGCGATACGGGGTCTGAATCCAGTGGTTCTCGCCGAAGTATGCGACAATCTCGGCGAATTGATCGCGCCGGTAGTGACCGCCGAGGTGACCGATGACCGAGTTTGAGAACACGAGATCATAGCCTTGAAGGCGAGGCAGCGGCGGGTCACAAGCATCGCCGACAATCACCGCCAACCATGGTGAATCGTGCTTCCACAAGGGATCAGGAACATGATTGACGATCGTCAATTGCCTTGGTAGCACCGGTGCCGTATACCAGAATGCGAGTGTCCCGCCGAGATCGAGTACGGTCATCTTGTCAAGGTACGGGAAGTACTTGGCAAACTGATTCCAGCGCTGCCTGCGCGCTCGCTTGGCAATGGCCGGCGCTACACTGACAAGCTCACTCATGTCGAGCCCTCGCGCGTTCTCTCAGCATTGCCTCATAGGCACGCTTGTACTGGACGGTTATGGCATGGCCATCATTGTTGCGCCGCAGAATCGACAGCCTACGCTCGATCTCATAGGTTGACAACTCGCTAATCAGCTTGCCGCTCATGTCGCGCAGCGGGATGTAAGGTTCATTCATCGTTGTGCTCTCTTTCTACGTGCCACCGGGATCGTGCGGCCATTGGTCTCGGGCTCGTACTCAAGTAGTTCGTTCGCGCCCTTGTCCTCATCGCCTCGCTCGGGCAGCCAGTCATTGACCCAGCTGACATTTGAGTTGTCGAGAACCTGCTTGGCACGGGTGCAGGCCACGTAGAGCAGCATGAACTCTGAGCGATTGATCTTGCGCTCGCCGGTCTCGGGATCGACAGGCTCCTTGAAATCCCCTGCAATTCGCACACTTCTCCACTCGCGGCCCTTGGCCTTGTGTGCGGTGGAGACAATCGTGTCAGCGCTATCTTCGTTGACAGACTGGTGGGCAACTTGCATGATCGCCGGCACGCCATAGCGATCGATCATGTCAACGAGAACCTTGAGGTCAGAGCCCTCTTCCTCGACATACTCCTTGACATCCTGCCAGGTTCCGAAGCCCATCAGGTCAGGGTGTGTCACCGGCTGCTGAGCTTGCTCGGGCAGAGCGGTGTTGCTCTGGAGAATCTGAACTGCCTTGGCGAATGATTCGATATCGCCCGTGCCTCCGGTGATGGCAACGGTATTGCCTTCCTCCTGAACGCGCATCGCTTCGGCAATCACCGTCGCGTTGGTACGGCAGAGAATGGTGCGAGCGTTGGGAAGCTCGCGTACCTCGGATGCGATCGAGTCGAGCCCCTTCAGGTCGGTTGTCGCGCCAAGCAGCTTGAGCCACTTGTTGCCCTCGGCCGCGACTGCCTGCCCGAAGCGGAAGGACTGCGACAACATGAGCCGCCAATCAGACTCAAACTCTGCCATCGAATCCTTGGCGCCGCGCCAGGCGTAGAGCTGCTGATACTGGTCGCCAACCAGGATCTTCTGGCAATCCTGCTCCATGACAATCCCGGTGACGCAAGGGTTTGAGTCCTGCGCCTCGTCAACCATGAGGCAGTCGGTGCGGATGACCGGATGGGTCAACGCCCACATCTTGAGGTAGTGGTCATGCTCGAACTTGAGCATCCCATCCTGCTTCTGGATGTCGATCCACGCCTTGCCGGCATACTGTGCGAGCATGTTCGACAGCTCATCGAACGTCTCCTCAGCGCCCGGAACCCATGGCACATGCTGCGGCGCAGGCATCTCGTCAGCGCTGTAGCAGAAGTTCTTGACGGTCTGATTGACGAGCATGGCAAGCTGCCAATCGCGCAGGAAATGTCCTTGGCGCACAAGGAATCCCTGCTTGATGCCGAGAATGCGAGCAACATCCTTACCCCGCATACGAGGCGAACTCAGACGGTGCTTGTAGTTGAGTCCGACTGCCTGAAATGCGATTGAGTGCATCGTCCGGCACGTTGCGTTGCGCGGGAAGGACTTCTTCGCGTCGTCGGCAATCGCCCGGTTGTAGGCAGCGAGGTGGAACTTGCGTCGCGGAGTGTCCTCAGCGATCGTACGCAGCATGAACGTCTTGCCCGTGCCGGCATAGGCTCCGATCACGCCGTCGCCGCCTTGCTTGACAGCCTGTCGGATTGCTTCTTGTTCGTCAGTGAGCTTGTACTTGACTTCCTGCCCGTCAAGTCTGCTGTGCTTCGGCTTTGCGTTTCGAGGCTGTGCCATCGAAATTCTCCTTCGCCATTGAGGTAAGTAATAGGGGCCGGACGAGCGACTTCCAGGGCACTCATCCAGCCCGGTGCCAGTCTAGCAAACGCCGGCTCAGCGTGTGGTTAGCGCCGAGTTGATCGCCTCGACAACGACGCTGACATTCTCTGCGTCAACCACGTCGCCGAGTATGGTTGTTGCCACCGCCACGTCGAGAAAGGTCCATTCGTCGTTGGACCAATCGCCCAGCGATCCGGCCGCAGGCGTTTCCTGCATGTCTTCCAGCTCGACGGCCAGAATCATGATTGCCATGTCTACTCCTGTATGTCGAGTTCGTTTTCGATCTTGCTCGGTCCGAACAGTTCGCTCGTCTGAATCATGGCAAGTAGCTCGCGGTAACGATCAGCCTGCGCATTGTCGTTTTTGCCATCCTCGTCCTCGTCATCGCTCATGCGATACCAGATTGCATCGTCGATTGCTTGGGGAAGTAGGTTGACGAGCCTTCTCGGCAACGTCACTTGCACATTGTCTTCGGCCATGTCAGTCCTCGATGTATTCGCTGTCGTCCTCAATGTACTTGCTGCCGCTTGCGGCCTCCAGCGCTTCATCGACAGCCTGCCTGAAGGGCTCCGAGTACGTCGTGTTCTCCCGATTGTCACGGATGCGCTCTTCCCAATCGCTCATCATGTAGCCGCGACCGGGATCGATGTCCTCAACCGTGCAGTCAACTAGTTTTCCGTCGATCCAGACAGTGATATCGCACGACGAATCGGGATCGCGATAGTGCAGAACTTCAACTTTCATGACGCCGCCTTTCTGTCAGCCAGCTTGTAGGGATCGCCATCATTGGGTTCGATGATGATTGTGTAACCCTCGCTGTCGCCATTGATCTCGGCCGGGTAATGGGTATTGACAGCCGAGTTGAGGGCAACATCAAGCGCGGCTTGCATACGCGGTGACTGGATGTCGTCTGTGCCGTAGATGAGCATGAGATCGGTCAGCGCGTCGGTTAGCGCGGTGAGTGAGTCGCTCTCGTTGATGATCTTCGTGTTGATTGATTCGTATCTTGGCATGCTATTCTCCTTACTCTGTCGGAGCTTGTGGGAGGAGCCGCTTGCGCATATAGGACACAATGCTCTTCTTTACAATCCTGTTGTCGAAGTGATTGGCATGGCCTCCCATCGTTCCCTGCTCGGGCTTTATGTTCAGGAAGATGTAGATGCCTGTGTCACTGTAGCCAGCCTCACGAATCGCATTGACAGCGAGGCTCGGGACGTAGTAGTCATCCTCCATATGGTTGATGAGGTGATCGTGGTTGCCGGTAGCGTCGCCTAGTGGCTGGCCGTTCTCGGCCGTCATCGCGCAGAACCAGCAATCACCCGAACCTGGCATTGGCATACCCTCTCGGAGCGCGTCGATGTACTCCTTGGCATACTTGTCGATGCGAGCCTTCATCTGCTTGACGGCAGCCTCGTACCGGCGCAGCTTGGCCGGGCTCGGGCCATCGGCACGCAAGCGCGGCGCATAGCCTTCGCTGTCAACCTTGATACCGTCGTAGAACGGAATGTAGTTGCGAGTCCACCATTCGCGCTCGGCCTTGAGGTAGTCGCGGCGAGCGCGGTACTGGATCTTGCGCTCGGCCTTCCAGCCTTCCAGCGAGCCGTAGGTGTCAAGCAAATCCATGCACTGCTGGTAACGCCGATTGCGCTCCCACCAGTCGCCCAGCCACGGGTTCTCGGGCTTGGGACCGGGATTGGGCTCGGTGAACGGCGCCGGGATGGGACGGTTCACGTACTCGGGCTTGGGATCGTCGGGATTGGGCTCAAGCTGAACGTACCAATCGCCCCGGCCCCCCCTATCCTGATTGACGGAAACCAGCTTGGCAGGTGAGAAATCACGGATTCGCTCAAGCGTGGTGACCGTGTTCCAGCCGCCGTTGCGCAGGGTGTAGGTCCCGTCGGGATGGATGGTGACGACATCGACGGCATGGAACTTGACAGCGATGCCATCCTCGCGCTCATAGAGGCGAGTGTTGTTCTGGACCGGCTTGCCCGCATCCTTGCTGCGAGCATGGTTGAGCTTGTCAACCGCCCATTCGTAGCTATACATGATGCCTCCTGGTGGTGTTGTCAGTCTGTTCCTGCGTAAGGTTCGTTGATGACTAAGCTTCCGGCCTTGTCGTAGGGGTCCCAGCCGCCCATCAAGCGCCATTCGTCAAGCGCGATGACAAGCTCTGCCAGTCTGCTTGCAGCATCATCGCTCATGAGGGGCTCGTCAAGTATGCGCTTGGCTATCTCACGCTGCTCAATCAGGTTAGCGATAGGGTCCATCAGCCCTCATCTCCCTTGATGCCCGTAGCCGTGATCTCACGGTCGGGATAGAGTCCCTTGAAGTACGCCTCGGCCTTGCGCTGCGTCGGGGCGGCAACCTGTGTCTGTGCGGTGTTCTTGCCGCGCTCGTCGCAATGTGCGAGAAGCCAGGTAATCACTTTGTCGTCGGTCTTCTTCTTGGTCATGCCTTCACCTGCCACTCATCGTTGAGGTTGTCAGAGTCACTGTCAACGTGCTCCCACTGTGCGAGGTTGACTACGTAAAGCGCATTGTCGTACTCGGGCTGAGCCATGTAAACCTGCTCTTCTTCTAGCGCGGACTCAAGCGCTTCGACAAATGCGCCCCAAACGTCGTCATCTTCCAAGCCCTCAAGCTGCCAGATTGCTTCAGCCTCATCGATCGAGCGCAGCGGCGGCATGTAGTTGTTGGAAGTCAGCCAAACGACAGGCTCGAAAGCTGATTGTCGCGCAACCGGAGCGATCACATCGCGGGCCACGAGCCGGCCAAGCTGCGTGACGCTTGCCATGAGATCGCGCTTGACGTTCTCGCTTGTCATCCCGATGATCGTGCCAATGGCGTTGCAAGCGCTTGACTTGTCGTTGTAGGCAAGCGGCCAGCCCTTCCATGCGTTATCGATTGCAGCGTCAGCCTCGCCAACGTAGCTATCGGCAATGCTGAGCTTGTTGACGGCTTCTGCAAGTAGCTTGGTGCGCTGCACAACGTCAGCGCGAATGTCATCCATGGTCGGCATGCTTCCTCCTATAGGTGTGTTGTCAGATTGGCAGCAGCTTGGCGCCAGTGAGGCTGTGGGGTATGGGCGTTCTGGAGAAACGCGAGTCCCACTGACGCCAAGTTGCTGCCAGCCTATGTGCAATCAGACTGGCAGCGGCTAGAGCCTAAAAGATCGGCTCCAGGGTGACCTTCCAGCCCTGCGGGACCTTGCCCTTGTAGCGCTCGGCCAGCACGGACTTGCGGTTGTAGAGCATCCCGATGAGGGGAGTCTCGCCGTTCTCGGTCTGCTCGGCGAAGCGCAGGGCGCCCTTCAGCTCATCGCTGGGCTGCGTGTCAGGGCGCTTGTCATCCGGCACGAACTCAAGCACGATGGGCTCGAAGCTCGTCTTCACCGGCGACGCCTTGCGGGTCTGGCGCTTGGCCGGGGACTTCGTGGTCTTGACGGTCGGCATGGTACTACCTCCTGTGGTGGGTGTGTTGTCCTCGGCGGATCGTTGCCGAGCCTTACTGAAGCCAACTATAGCAGATGGCTCATCCGGTTCGTCAAGTCCGACAAGTTTGTTGAAATTGCGACGAGCGGCTTCGCGCATCGCCCGTGAGAAGAGGTCATTTGGGTAATCGTAAACCCAATTGCAATCCTCATCGGTTACTACATGGCCCGTACGATCACCTCCTGGTTTGGTGTTGTCAGTGGTACACCTTGCTAACTCCGTACACGGCTTGCGAGTGTGTGAACTTGTCGTACTCCAACTGTTCGATGAGTCCCTGACGAGAGAACGACATTACCTTCAGGTACTGCCTGGCCTTCCTGACAGCCTGTGCGTACCAGTTCGCGTGAACGTGATTGACGGCCCAACGGGCATTCGACCGAGAGAACTTCTCGTACCTTAGCTGGTCGTACAGCCCCTCCTTCGAGAAGGGCAAGACACGCAGGTACGTCTGAGCCTTGCTCAGAGCGTTACGCTGTCCTGGCGTTGAAGCTTGCGCTGCGGCTGTGAAAGCGAGAGCGCCAAGCATTGCGATTGCGAGCAATGCTGCAATCTTCTTGGTGTACTTCATGCTTCTCCCCTGGTTGATTTGGTCAACTAGCTTGCCATCACGTTCAGATGGCGTGTGGTCTTGACGATGTGAATCTTGCCATGCTTACGGTACTTGGCAACGATCTTGACGCTGTACTTGCCAACCGGCTTCTTGCTGAGGTTGACAACGATGGTCCGACCCTTGACAGGCAGCTTCTTGCCATGCATGGTTGCACGGGCACTGATGAACTTCTCGCCTCTGCGCTTGGCTACGTGCAGCGTGCGCTTGCAACGGCCAACGTACTTGACGATGTACACCGGAGAGTCGTCGGCATAGGCGTCGTCGTAGTCGTAATCGTCGTAATCGTTGTCGTTATCCGGCGTTGGCGGATGATGGCCGTTGTCATGCTGATCGGCCGGCTCATCGCCAGGATCGGGTTGCGGATCGGGAATGTCAACCGGCGTAGCGAGATTGCTGAACACGAGTCCCAGACCGTTGATCTGAAAGCGCGTTATGAGCGCTGTGGTGTCAGCCTTGTCGTTGACCCCGATTTGGATGTAGAGGATCGTTGAGTTTGCGTGAGTAGCAAGCGGCTCAATCAGCTCCGCCGATCCGTCAATCATGTTGTAGGTCAACGTCTGATCTTGCGTTGGGAACGCATAGTCAACCTTGTCGGAGTACGGGTAGAGCACAATCGCGCCGTCCGTCGTGTAGACTTCCAGCCACGGAGCGTTGACGCCTGTCGTGTCAGACGTGTGATAGCTGAACGTGTAGCTGAGGTGCGACAACGTACTTACCGTGTAGCCGTCGTATCCGTGGTAGTTCAACTCGCCTCCGGTAGTGCCAGAGAATTGCACGCCATTGCTGGTAAGCGCAACGTGATTACCGGACCAATCGCCTGTTAGCGAAGTCACCGTGTAGTCCGCCGATGCCGGTGTGGCGAAGATCAGTGACAACGCAAGCGCTGTTAGCAGCTTGCGCATAGTTCCTCCTGGTGGTGGTGTTGTCAGCGGTATTTACCGCCCTTACCTCAGGTCCGAATACGTGGAGTGCTCGATGCTGGTCGCCTAATAGATCGCGAATCCATTTGACAACGCTGACTCGACACGCACTCGGACCTGACGTTAGGGCTAGTAGCGGGGTGACAAACTCGTTGAGCGCCACCCTATCGGTACCAGCAGCCTGCTTGACAGGCTTGTGTGCTCGCCTACAGCACAGCAGTAACGGTTACAGCTACGATGCTACTCTGCGCTGCTTACGAGTGTTAGTTAGATTGAGAGTGTACCCGCCGGAGTCCAAGGGGCCACCGGGCGCTTCGTCTTCAAACGACCACCTTACCTTCCCTTAGATCGGACTTATCTTTGCCCACGAAATTCGACACCCTACTACTCAGGCTGGTAGCCGTCAAACCAGCCCTCGCCGTGCGTATCCTCGCGCTGGCAGTGTTCTTGCGCTTCCTCTAGGGTGAGCCCTGTCTTGATGACCATACGATGCTCAGGGTCATTCTCGTTGAAACAGAAGCGGACGATCCTGTATGTTTCCTCGCTTGACATATCGTCATAGCTCCTTATTGCGTCGCGGATTCGCTTGTTTGACGTGCTGCTTGGTACTATCGGCAACACAATTGTTTCAATCGCGATGTCCTCGTTGTCGGCCATTGCGTTGATCTCGTTGGCACGCTTGTCAGCCGCATGAGCATCGTAGAACGGCCCAACGATGCGACCGTAACCCATATCGTCATCGGGATCGTGCACGAAGATTGCGAATCTCATTACAGTCGTCCCTCCTCTCGCATCTCCTGCTGCCAGCGGATGCCGTAGGGCTCGTAAAGCTCCTCGAAGCTGTGTGCCTGCGACTCACGGAAGGCTTCGACCATGCCATACGGGTTGTCTGTGTAGTCGCTGGAAACGACATTGCCCTTGTCGTCGATCATCTCAACGCGACAATAGCCGTCCTCATCCTTGGGTCCGATGTCAAAGCGGAAGTCTCCCGGCTCGGCAGGGCGCTCGCGCGGCTCGGAGCGGCCGGCGCAATAGTCTTCCCAGTCGGTGGTGGTGATGTCAGGCATGATTCAGCCCCTTGCCGTTGATGATTGCGTTCCACATCGCCTCGTATGCGGCTGTGGGTATCTGATTGTCGTACAGATAGCCGGACGTGACGATGATTTCACGGCGCGATGCACGATCGGCGCGGTACATTTCGGTCAGCGCTTGCAGCGGCTCATCCACACCATCCTCGCGGATGACAAGGAAGTGCTCGGCATCCTTACGCTTGACCGTTATCTTGATCGTGCCATCCTCGTGCCATCCTTGATAAATGGTGTTGTCAGTCATGTTTACCGCATCCTTTCGAGACGTTCGAGAATCTGGACGAGAACTTCAGTCTGCACGTTGATTGCCTCAAGCAACATCATTGTGTTGAGATCGACGGCAAGATTGGCATTCTTGTCCATGCGCTCACGGAAGCTGTCGATTGCTTCGCTGGAGCGTTCCTTAGCGCGGGCTGCGCGGTCGAGTTCTTCGTCGGTGGGTCCGTATCTGGGCATGATTACTCCTTCCAGGCTACGTCCTTGAAGTGGTCAGCTTGCACGAGATCCTTCGCTTGGGCTGAAGGGAAGGGTACGACAGAGTTCTCGCTGACAACGAGATCGACCTTGCCCGTGGACCAAACTCGTGTGACAAAGTACGTGCCAGCAGCGGGATTGGACAGGAACACGACTTCCTGACCCTCGCGGATATCCTGCGGGTTACGAGTGTTCATCGCGCGATCCTCGGGCCGAGCTTGGGCAGGGGCAGGCTCGAAGCGCGGCGCAGGTTGGCAGCGCGACGCATGTCGAGTTCGTGCTCGCGCTTGATCGCCTTGGCCTTGCGCTCCTGGGCGCGGAGCTGGCGGCCGATCTCGCGGGGCACACGTCCGTCGCTGGTGGTGAGCATGATGAATCTCCTTGAAATCGCTTGTTTGCAGGTAAAAATGCTTACTCTCCGTTTACTGTCACCCTGATTCCTGCGTTGACGATATCGCTCTTTGCGTCGATGGTGACGGCCGTATGCGGAACCGTGACCGTGCCATCGGGACGCACGAACGTACGCACGCCGTAAGCGTTCTCGACCAGCACGACGCCATCGCTGTAGCTGTTGATTTGCTTGTAACCCAGCCCGACAAGGCGATACATGGTGATTGCCTGATGGACGCGGTATTCGGACATGTTGGCTCCTAATAGTCCTCGTCCCAATGCTCGCCGGCATAGGACGGATCGAAGTCTTGCGGCGCGTTGACAGGGTAGCGCCGATTGATGTCTTCCTGCTTGTCGAGTCGCTGCTCCCAATGCTTGTCACAGCGCGGGAAAGCCTTGCCCGTACCCGACAGCGGCATCCGGTACTCGACTGCGCCCTCGCAGCCTTCCGGGCCTTCCAAGCAGTCGTCGTGAGTAAGGTAATTGTCAGACATTTGTAGCCTTTCTGCGCCGCGCCATGCGACGCGCGAGCGAAGGATTGAAGCTCCACAGTGACTTGTCACCGCGACGCTTGTTGCACGGCGAGCAGGAGGGAACGAGGTTCCATTGCTGGTAACCGCCACCCTTGCTGCCCGGCTTCGCGCGATCGGCTTCGACAGCGGCAAAGTCAAGTTCCTTGCCACAGTGAGCGCAGGGGACTACGGAGCCGTTGCCACCGAAGCCAGCCTCGGGCGACAGCAGATAGCGCTTGTTCGAGCGTCGCTGGTAGGCGTTGGGACGCGCTCCACCGTTGTGTGAGCGTTCCTTGCGAAGGGCGCCAGACGGCCCTACGGTGAAGTCATTGTGAAGCAGGACCATAGTTTAGCGCCCCCTTTCAGGCGACGTAGAAGTTCGGACCAAGCAGCTTGACAACGCTGTTGGCTTGCTTGAGCGTGGCGAACTGGTTGTAGTACGTACCGTCATTGCGCTTGACGACGAACATGATTGTCACCTCGTCCACGGGGCCTTGCGGGCAGGCTCGGCCACGACAAGCGCCGGCTGCTCGACGGTCCATTCGGTGAGATCGGCGTGAATCTGCTCGCTCGACTGCGTAGTGGCAAGCACGGAGAACTGTCGCGCATCTTGCATCCGCCGCTCGGCGTGGGCAAGCAGAATCGCCTTGACGTTATCGGCGCGCTCGCCGTCGTACTTCTCGGCAGCGGTGGTCGCGATGGTGGCAGCGTCGTACGCAAACATCGCGCTTTCATGAGCGGTGAAGGTTGTCATTTCATCGCCTCCTCGGCGTGGGGGAAAGGTGAGTTGCAGGCACTCCCATACCCTGCGAGCATGGCTGGGCGCTCTCGCAGGGACTAGCGGCGCCTGCCCAGCTTGGCCGGGTGGTGCCTGCAACTCAATTGGCGTGACGGGAGTTGAACCCGCGCTTGCAAGCTAGTTGCAAGTTCCTGTCGGCTTGCGCTTCACGCCAGGACCAGACGAGGTACTAAGCGGCCTTGACCGCCCGGTACTGGCGCCCGGTGCGATGGCCCGTGGCGACCTTCACGCGCGGGGACTTGAACGCCTCGGCGCAACCGAACTTACGCAGCGCGTCGTTGGCCGTCTTGGCGGTGACGGTGTGCTTGGTCGCCTTCCACGGCTTGCGCGGGGCGGTGCGACGCTGGATGGTGAAGCTCGACATGGTTCCCTCCTATGGGAGTTTGGTTGTCAGCGGCAACGGGATTGCTGCCGTTGGGACAGCCGTCACCTTTGGTGGCAGCTCTCCTCACGGGTCAGCGGTGGCGGTTACGCTTGGGTGTCTTGGCCTTCAGCGCGCCCTTGCGAGGCTTGCGCTTTGATGCGGTTCCGGCGACCATGCCGGGGTTGACAAAGCCTCCGGTCGGCGCGCAGGCTTGCTTTGCCCCGCGCATCTGGATCGGTTCGGTTGACTTCGTTCGCCATGTTCCAAGCATGGTGGCAACCTACTTTCGGGTAGCTTCGTACTGTGCGAGCTTGGTCACCCAAAGATGCTCCTGGGTGTCGTCGCGCTTGACGTTGGTATGCGAGGGGCGATGCTTTGCCATGGTGGCTCCCTTCAGAAGTTGCGCACGCTGGCGACGGCCTTATGGCAGTCAATCCAAACGCGGTCATCGGTCGGCTCGACATAGCGTCGGAGCAGGTACAGGAGGTACGGGGACATGGTTGCAATCTCCTTTCAGCCGCAGACTCCGTAGCGCTGGCTCATCACCGCGCGGACGGTGCGGAAGTCTCGTGAGTCGTCGTCGCGACGTTCCATCGCCGCTGCCACGCGCTGCCCGGACCTACGGTCGGCGATGGTGGCAACCTTGACGACAGGGGCGTTGGTTCGAGTCGCGCCCGTGAGGGCATCCATGTACGTCATCGCGGGGCATCCTTTCCGAAGGCATCGGCGATCGTCCAGCCGGTCAGCTTGTCAATGCCGACGAAGATGGACAGGAACAGCGGGTACAGCGTGACAATCAAGACGACGGCGAGCATGGTGGTGCCTTTCGTATGGTGGCAGGGTCTAGTGCCCCCTCCGGGATCTCGAACCCGGGCCGTTCTCACGGCAGGCCGTTGTGCGCAATGGTGGTCGCGCTTCTAAGGGGCAGGGTGCTGGACCGTAGGGGCTAGCTGTAGCGCCCGACGTTGAGGAACGCTTCGTCCCAGGCGTGGGTGCCGTACTTGGTCATCTCGTCGT